>ERZ778017.2008-NODE-2008-length-17792-cov-31.824717_pt1 | contig 17792 bp, 13 predicted proteins | sample MGYA00375747_ERZ778017 | MGnify/ENA primary metagenome ERZ778017 (study PRJEB29350, sample SAMN05509838) | bioreactor metagenome | biome: bioreactor; material: wastewater | place: South Africa: University of Cape Town | collected 2014-03-17 ...
CGCAGGGTCAGGGGCGTGCCCGTCGGGCCGACCACGTACTGTTCGCCGTTACTGTTAAGGCGTCGCTCTTGCAGCATGGGCTTAAGCCTCTCTCACCACCACCATAGACGCGCAGGCTAGGCCCCCGCCCGCTAAGGGGCGTTTAAGCGTCGTGGTGAAGGAATGGCTAAGACGCATCCGGCCGGTCCGGCGCGTTCTGCGCCGGCTAAAGGAAGGATTCATCGAGTCTAACGAGACCTTGCTCATGGATTCCCGTTGGCCGATCAGCGCTTGATGTTGATCAGCTCCGCCAGCATCTCGTCGGCGGTGGTGATGATCTTGGACGAGGCCGAATAGGCGCGCTGGGTGGTGATCAGGCCGGTGAACTCGGTCGACAGGTCGACGGTCGAGGCTTCCAGCTGCTGCGCGCCCAGCAGGCCCGCGCCGCCGGTGCCGGGGGCCTTCAGGTTGAAGGTGCCGGAGTTCTGGCTGACGCGGAAGGCGTTGCCCGACACCTCGGTCAGGCTGTCGGCGCTGGGGAAGGTGGCCAGGGCGACCTGGGCGATCTTGCGCATCACGCCGTTGTCGAAGATGGCGGTGACGAAGCCGGTCTCGTCGATCTTCACCTCGGTCAGGTTTCCGAAGGCCGTGCCGTTCGTATAGGTGGCCTGGACGATGGAGGTGCTGTCGTACTGCGTCAGGCCGCCCGCCGAGGCGTTCAGGTCGAAGGCGATGGTCTGGGCCGCGATGCCTAGCGACGGATCCCAGGCGCCGTCGGCGCCCGGCGTCGCCCCGTCGGACGAACCCAGCGACAGGCTGGCGTTGGTGGGGTCGTCGAACAGGCCGGTGCCCGCGGTCCAGCCCTGCATCTTGGCCACGTCCAGACGCCCGTCCTGGGTGAAGGCGATGCGGCCGGACTTCAGCAAGCCGTCCGTGTTGGTCACCGTGCCTTCGGGGGCGCGGATTTCGGCGTGCCATTCGTTGGCGACGCTGCTCTTCAGAAAGGAGACGGTGATGTTGCGTTGGCCGCCCTTGGAGTCCGACACCGGAATGGTGATCTCGAAGTCGGGCTTCACGCCCGTCGCCGGGTCGTTGGCGTACATCGACATGGAGTGGGTGGTCGGGTCATAGGCCGTGACGCCGGTCGGGGGCGGGGTCTGGGCGGCCTCATTGACCGGCTGGCTGGATTTCAGGTTGGCGTTCAGGCCGACGCGGGTGGTCGGCTCGGCCGCGCCGCCGACGGAGCCGACGTTGATGGTGCGCAGGCGGCTCATGTCGGACGGATCGCTGTTGACCACGCCGTCGGCGTCGACCGGCCAGCCCTGCAGATACAGGCCCGAGGTGTTCTGCAGATAGCCCAGGTCGTCGATCTTGAACGCTCCGGCGCGCGTGAACAGGCGCGCGTCCGACAGGGTCAGATTCTCGGACTTTTCGGTGACGACGAAGAAGCCCTGCCCGGCGATGGCCAGGTCGGTACCGGAGGTCGTGCGCTGAAGCTGGCCCGCCTGGCTGATGAAGTGGCGGGCGGCCGCTTGAACGCCGCCGGCGGAATAGTTCACGCCCGCCGTCTGGGCGTTGACCACGGTCGCGAACTCGGTCGACGCGCGCTTGTAGCCGACCGTGTTCACGTTGGCGATGTTCTGCGAGATCGTCGAAAGGGCCGCGGCGTTGGCGGTCAGACCGGACACGCCGGCCATCATGGCGCCGTTGATGCTCATGTCTGGGGTTCCTTACGAGAGAAGATTGAAGGGGTTGAGTTTCGAGGCGAGGGCGCTGGCCGCGCCGGCGTCGTCCTCGGGTTTGGCGGCGGCCTTCTGTTCTTCCAGCGCGATCAGGCTGGACACCGGCATGATCGAGTTGCCGATGATGACGAAGGGCGTGTTGTCGTACATCTCGACGCCGGTGACGCGGCCGCGGATCAGCACCTGGCTGTCGACGGCCTTGCCCGCGCCGTCCTTGGCGACGACCTTCAGCGTATAGACGCCGCCGTCGTCGACCTGGCCGCCTCCGGTGGTCTTTCCGTCCCACTTGAAGTCGTGCATGCCGTTGGTCTTTTCGGGGGCCGGGCCGCTCCAGACCACCTTGCCCGAGGCGTCCAGCACCTGAAGCGTGGCGTCGGTCGCGTCGGCGGCCAGCTCATAGCTCCAGTTGGCCTCGCCGTCCTCGAAGCGGGTCGCGGCCCAGACGGCGGTGGCGTCCTTGCCGATATACTGCGCCGCGCCGGTCAGGCCGTCGCCCTGCTGGGCCTTCAGCAGGCCGGTCAGCAGGTCGTTGGTCAGCAACTGCTGCTCGACGCCCGCCATCTGGGTCAGCTGGGCGGTGAACTCGTTGGAATCCACCGGCGACAGCGGATCCTGGTTCTTCAACTGCGTGGTCAGCAGCGACAGGAAGGTCTGGAAGTTGGAGGCCAGCATCTGACCCCCGGCGTTCACCCGGCCCGCGGCGTTGTTGGAAGAGACGGCGTCAACCATCGATCAGACCTTCAGATCGACGCGGTCAGGCGTCAGGGAAAGGGACGTCCAGGCGCTGGGCGGCGGAACGACGGAATCGGCCTCGGCGGCCAGGCGGGCGGCGCCGGAGAAGGCGCGGCGGTCAGGCTGCCGCTCGAACGCGCCGCCGCCGAAGCCGGACGAAGGATCGCGCTCGGCGAACTCCAGGTCGTCACGCGACAGTTGCAGCCCCGCGTCCAGAAGCTGACGGCGCAGTTCGTCGGCGCGGGCGCGCAGGTCGGCCGCCGCCGCCGGATTGTCGAAGGCCAGGCGGGCCGTGACCTGGCCGTCGGATTCGATCTCCAGGCTGACGTCGACCCGGCCCAGGCCTTCGGGCGTCAGGGCCATGTCGAAGCGGGTCGAGCGGCCGTCCAGCTTCTTGATGATCTGGGCGGCGATCTGGGCCGTGGTCTCGACCGTGGCGCGCGACAGCTGGGACAGGCCCAGATCGCGTTGAGCGCCCGGCGCCTGAGAGAGGGCTTCGACGGCGCCTTGTTGCGGCGCGGCCGGGGCTTCGCCGTCGACCGGGGGCGCGGCGACGGTCGTCGCCGCAGGCGTTTCGGCCAAGGCGGGCGCAACGGCCGGGCGGGCGGCGGGCGCTGACGCGGCAGCATCGATGGGAGCATCGGCCTGGGCGGGTCGGTTGGCGGTCGCTTCGGCGTTGCCTGTCGCTGTGGCTGCGGCCTGTATCGCTTCTCGCGCCGAGGCCAGGCGTTCGCCCGCGCCCGACCTGAAGCCGGTCACGCCCAGCAGGGCGGCGTCCTGTGCAGGAATGGCCGCTCCAGGGCGCGACGGCGGCGGCGCGTCCGACGGCTCGTCGCTCTCGGTTGACGGAGGTTCCGGCGCCGCATCCGGCTCTGCAAAGACGGCGGGGAGCGCCGCCTTGAGGGCGGCGGATATGGTTGCAGGGGGGGGCGTCGCGGCTGAGACGGGCGCAGCCGTGGCGGCGGTGGCGGTGGCGGCGACCGCAGGTTCGGTGGTCGGGGCGATGGGAGCCGCCTCTACAGCCTCAGAAACGGCCGACGGAGCGGGAGACGGCGCGGCGGCGACAACGGGAGTCGCTTCGGTCGTCGGCCCCGTCGGATCGGCAGGGGCTGTCGGCGCCGCAGTCTGTTGCACCGGCGGGGGCGGCGTGAACCAGGCGGGCGGAGCCGGGGCGACGGCGATGTCGTCCTTTGCGGGCTCGACCGGAGCGGCCTCGATCGGGGCGGTGGTTTCGGACGCTTGGGCGACCGGGACAAGCTGGACGACGGGCGGCGCGGCCTGCGTCTCTTCCTTCAGCATCAGGTCCGCGAAGACGGCGCTGTCCGTCGCCGCCTCGACGGAGGCGTCGACGCTGGCGCCGCCGGGGGCGGCGGGCGTCAGGACGGACATGAGGCTGACGGCGGACATGCGGGCGGCAGGCGCTTTCGGTCGGTGAGGGGCGGCGCCTGCTGCGCCTGGGTCATTCGGCAGGGCCTCCGCAAGCCTTGGGCCAAGCGTAGGTTTCGATCTTAATACATTGAAATGTATTGATATTGATGGGTTTTGGGTCGCCGTTGCAGCGACGTGACGCCGGGCGCTTCTTGCCGCGCTTGTCGCTTTTTGCCGGGCGCGGGCGGCGCCGTTCGACTTGGCCCGTCGCTTGCCTCTCTTGCTGACGAATGCACAGGGGCTGAACGCCGATGTCGAGGAAAATCAAAGAGATGGTCAGAAGACCTGCTCAATTCGCCGGGCAAGATTTGCTCGCTTGCCTGCAAGGCTTGCCGAGCGGCCGTCCCGTGCGCTCCGGCGTGGGAGACGTCTGATGTCCCTCAACTCGATCATGAACATCGCCACCTCGGGCATGAACGCGGCCCAGACGCAGCTGCGGGTGGTCTCGGACAATGTCTCCAACGTCAACACGCCCGGCTATGTCCGCAAGATCGCCGACCAGCAGTCCTGGGCCAGTCAGGGCGTCGGCGCGGGGGTGGAGATCGCCCGCATCCGTCTGGCCACCGACCGCTTCCTGCAGGCCGCCAGCCTGAACGCCAGCGCCGACGCCGGCCGTCAGACGGTGCGATATGAGCTTTACGACCGCATCCAGTCGATGTTCGGCGATCCGGGCTCCAACAGCGGCTTCTTTTCGCAGATCGACAGCGTCTTCGCCGCCTTCGCCGCTTCGGCCGAGAACGCCACCTCCGGCCCCGCTCGCCAGGACGCCATCTGGAAGACGCAGGCCCTGTTCGATGAAGCAGCCCGCATCAACAGCCAGATTCAGTCGGTGCGCGAAGACGCCGACGCCCGCATCAAGAGTGCGGTCGAGACGGCCAACAGCCTGCTGGAGCAGATCGAGAAGCTGAACGTCGAGATCGCCAAGGCCACGGTGATCAATGCGGACTCTTCGGGCGCGCAGACGGCTCAGGCGGCCTTGATCGATCAGCTGTCGGGCCTGATGGACGTTCGCATCACCGGCCGTGCGGTCGGCGGGGTCGAAATCCGCACCGGCGCCGGCATCCTGCTGGCGGGGCAGGGGGCGGCCAAGCTGGACTATGTGCGCGCCGGCGCCGTCTCGGCCGAGACGGTGTTCAACGAGGTCATGGTCATCGAGCCCCCCGCCGGAAAGGCGCGCTCCCTGGCTGAAGGCTTGGGCTCGGGCGAGATCAAGGGGCTGCTGGAGCTGCGCGACGGCGAGGCGCCGGCCACGGCCGAGCGTCTGGCTGAACTGATGTCGCGTCTGGCCGACGAACTGAACCGGGCGCACAACGCCTCATCCGCCGCGCCGCCGCCCAACAGCCTGACGGGCCGCAACATCGGGCAGTCGCTGGAGACCGCCCTGCAGGGCTTCACCGGCCGCACCTCCATCGTCATCACCAATGACCAGGGCGTGGCCCTGCAGAAGATCGACCTGGACCTGGCGACGCTGAATCCGGCGACCTTCCTGGCCGACCTGAACGCCCAGCTGGGGGCCAACGGCAGCGCCAGCTTCGTCGACGGGCGTCTGAAGATAGAAGGCGCGCCCGGCACGGGGGTGGTGGTGGTCGACGATCCGGCCGCGCCCTCGAACAAGGGCGGGCGAGGCTTCTCGCACTTCTTCGGCCTGAACGACCTGATCACCAGCGCGCAGCCGGCGATCTATGAAACGGGCATGACGGGCGCGTCGCAGCATGGCTTCACGCCCGGCGAGACCATCACCTTCCGCTTCAGCGACGCGGCGGGCGCCAAGCTGCGCGACATCGAGGTGGCGGTGCCTGCGGGCGGCGACATGGCCAGCCTGCTGGCCGCGCTGAACGATCCGATGACGGGCGCCGGGCGGATGGGGACGTTCAGCCTCAGCTCGACGGGCGAAATGACGTTCACGCCGCGACCCGGCTCGGGCGCGAACCTGTCGGTGCTTCAGGACCGCACCACCCAGGTTCCCTCGAACGTGTCGATGAGCGAGCTGTTCGGTCTGGGCGGCGCGCGCGCCTCGCGGGCCGACGCCTTTTCGGTCCGGGCCGACGTCGCCCGCGACCCGTCCCTGATGGCCTTCGCCAAGGCCGACGCGACGGGCGGGGTCGGCGCGGCCGTGGTCAGCAAGAACGACGCGCGCGGCGCGCGCCTGCTGGCCAGCGCGGGCGAGAACGCCGCCACCTTCTCGGCGGCAGGCGGGGCGGCGGGCGGCTCCATGTCGCTGGCGCGCTATGCATCCGAACTGTCGGGCGAAATCGGCAGTCGGGCCGCCATGGCCAAGAACAACGCCGTCAGCGCCACGGCCCTGGCCAAGGAGGCGACGGCGCGCCGCGTCTCGGTCGAAGGGGTCAACCTGGACGAGGAACTGGTGCTGATGACCACCTATCAGCAAGCCTTTAACGCTTCGGCCCGCATGGTTCAGGCGGCCAAGGACATGTACGACATCCTGCTGGGAATGGTGCGATGACCCGCGTTTCGACCTACGGAAACTATCAGTCGGCCCTGCTTGACCTGATGTCGGCCCAGTCGCGCATGGCTGACGCCCAGCAGAAGGTGAACACCAAGAAGAACGCCACGGACCTGGTCGGTTTCGGCCGAGGCTCCGAGACGGTCAGCGCGCTGATGACCAGCCAGACCCGCATCCAGACCTTCATCGACACCAACAAGACCGTCACGGCTCGGCTGGAGACCCAGGATCTGGCGATGGATCGGGTCGCAGACGCCTCGACGGCGGCGCGTCAGGCCATCGCCGACGCCATCGCCGCCGGGCGGATGGACACCCTGATGGGGACGCTGAACAGTCTGTTCATGGAGGCTCAGGACGGGCTGAACATGAAGCATCAGGGCAAGTATCTGTTCGGCGGCGGGGTCACTGATCGCGCGCCGGTGGATCTGCCCGACATTCCCGGTCAGCCTGGAGCCAGCATGATGGCCAAGCTGGCGGCCTTGCCCGATGAGAGCGCCGCCTTCCACAACGACCAGCTGAAGCAGTCGTCCTGGCTGGACGAGAACGTCTCGATGGACACGGGCTTCCTGGCCGACGCCATGGGATCGGAGCTGTTCGCCATCTTCCGCGACATCCAGCTGGAGCATCAGACGACGCCGCTGGACGGCAAGATGACGGACGCTCAGAAGGTCTTCCTGACCACTCAGATGGGCCGCTTCGAGGCGGCGGCGAAGGGGATGGTGGAGCTGCAGGCCGCCAACGGCGGGATGCAGAACCGCGTCGACCGCCTGCTGGAATCCCAGGAGGCGCGCAAGATTTCGATCGACACCATCCTGTCCGGCAAGACCGACGCCAACATGGCCGAAGCCGTCACCGAACTGGAGCTGGCGCAGATCTCCCTGCAGGCCTCGGCCCAGGTGGTCAGTCAGCTTCGCCAGGTCTCCCTGCTCGACTATCTGCGCTAGGTCGTTTCCCGAGGTTGCGTTCGGCGCGGCCCGCTGAACGAAAATAGCTGGTCGACGTTCTGAAAGCTGCGCCGTGACGGGCGGGCCTTGGCGTGTGTCGAGCAACGCCGGAAGAGATCGGGAGTCATCAGTCGTTGACACAACGCGAAAAGCAGAGCTTTAAGCGGCGTATGCGTGCGGGCGGGCCTGTGTCAGTGTCGGATTCATGAATCGGGCGGACTTCCAGATTGATGAAAGCCAGGACGGCCAGACGCGCTTGCGGTTGGCCGGCGACTGGTCGACCGTCGCCGTCGGTCGGATGGGTGATCGGCTGAAGGCCGAGCTGGACGGTCGATCCGTGAATGCGCTGGATCTGGACGACCTGGGCCGTTTCGATACCGCCGGCGCCCTGGCCGTGGCCCAGGCCATGAGCCGGCCTATCCCGGAATCCGCCTGGTCCGTACGCCCCGAAGCCGGGCGCCTGTATCGCATGGTGGCCAAGCTGGACTGCATGACGGCCGAGCCGCCGCGCCGCTCGGCTCCCATGACGCGCGGCTTCGCCAAGGTCGGGCGCGGAGTCTATGATTTCGGCGCCGAGGCCATGCTGTCCCTGGCCTTCCTGGGCCGTCTGATGGCGGCGGTGCTGACCACGCTGAAGCACCCCGGCCGCATTCGTTGGGCCGCCTGGTTCAGCCAGGCGGAACGCACCGGCCTGGACGCCATTCCGATCGTGGTGGTGACCAACTTCTTCATCGGCGCCGTGGTGGCCTTCATCGGCGTGGACCTGCTGACCCAGTTCGGGGCGGGGGTCTTCACGGTGCAGCTGATCGGCGTCGCCGTCTTCCGTGAGTTCGCCGTGGTCATCACCGCCGTGCTGCTGGCGGGCCGTTCGGCCTCATCCTTCGCCGCCGAGATCGGCTCGATGCGCATGACGCAGGAGGTGGACGCCATGAAGGTGATGGGCGTCGACCCCTTTCAGGCCCTGGTGATTCCGCGTCTGGCGGCGCTGCTGGTCATGCTGCCGCTGCTGACCTTCCTGGCCATGGTGGGGGGGCTGCTGGGCGGCGTCCTGGTGGCATGGAGCCAGTTGAACCTGGGACCGGCCTTCTTCTTCCAGCGGCTGGTCGAGGACGGCTATATGCCGACCCATATGATGGTCGGTCTGATCAAGGCGCCGGTCTTCGCCCTGGTGGTCGCGGCCATCGGCTGTCGCCAGGGCATGTCGGTGGCGGGCGACGTCGAGAGCCTGGGGCGTCGGGTGACGGCGGCGGTGGTGCAGGCCATCTTCGCCATCATCCTGCTGGACGCCGTCTTCGCCCTGATCTTCATCGAGCTGAAAATATGACGGCCGAGACGCGCAAACCCGACGACCGCGAGGCCGTCATCCAGGTGCGGGGCCTGCTCAGCCAGTTCGGCGAGCGGGTGATCCATCAGGATCTGGATCTGGACGTGATGCGCGGCGAGGTGCTGGGCGTCGTCGGCGGGTCGGGCACCGGCAAGACCGTGCTGCTGAACTCCATCATCGGCCTGAAGGAGCCGGAAGGCGGCGAGGTTAGCTTGTTCGGGCAGGACCGCAGCGCCATGACCAAGCAGGAAGCGGCCGCCGTCGAGCGTCGCACGGGCGTGCTGTTCCAGCAGGGCGCGCTGTTCTCGTCGCTGACGGTGCTGGACAATGTGGCCTCGCCCCTGGTCGAGCACACCGATCTGTCCAGGACGACCATCCGCGAGTTGGCCGAGATGAAGGTGGCCATGGTGGGCCTCAAGCCCGAGGCCCTCTATCTGAAGCCGGCCGAGCTGTCGGGCGGGATGCGCAAGCGCGTCGGCCTGGCCCGCGCCCTGGCGCTGGACCCCGAACTGGTCTTTCTGGACGAGCCGACTGCCGGGCTGGACCCGATCGGGGCGGCGGCGTTCGACGATCTGATCCGCCAGTTGTCGGAGGATCTGGGGCTGACGGTCTTCATGATCACCCACGACCTCGACAGCCTTTACGCCATCTGCGACCAGGTGGCCGTGCTGGCGGACAAGCATGTGGTGGCCAAGGCGCCGGTCGCCGAGCTGGAACGCTCGGACCACCCCTGGATCAAGGAATACTTCCTGGGGCCGCGCGGACGCGCCGCCCATAAGAGCGCGGCCTGAGGAGGACGCGAAACGATGGAAAGAGACGCTCATTACGCCGCCGTCGGCATCGCCACAGTCGCCCTTCTGCTGGCGCTGGCGGTGTTCACCATCTGGTTGGCGCGGCTGCAGTTCAACAAGGATTTCGACGTCTACGACATCGTCTTCTACGGCCCGGTGCGCGGCCTGTCGGAGGGGGGAGAGGTCCACTTCAACGGCATCCGCGTCGGCGAGGTGACCAACCTGAACCTGGATCCGAAGAAGGGCGATCAGGTCATCGCCCGCGTGCGGCTGAACGGCACGACGCCGGTGCGCGTGACCTCGCGCGCCCAGTTGGAGCCGCAGGGCATCACCGGCCTGAACTACATCCAGATCACCGCCGGCGCCCCGGACAGCCCGCTGCTGAAGGACCAGTATCCGGACAACGTCGTGCCGGTGATCCAGAGCCAGCCCAGCCCCATCGCCGAACTGCTGAGCGGATCGGGCACGGTGCTGGCCCAGACGGTGGACGCCTTGAACCGCATCAACCGCGTGATGTCGGACGACAACATTCGCAGCTTCTCGACCAGCGTGAAGAACGTCGAGGCCCTGACTGCCGAACTGGAGGCCCGCAAGGGCATGTTCCAGCAGCTTGAAGAGACCATCACCAAGGCCAACGCCGCTGTCGGCGAATATCAGGCCCTGGGCGCCAGCGCGCGCCAGATGGTCGACACCGACGGCAAGCAGGCCATCGCCAACATCAACCAGGCGACGCGCGAGGCGCAGGCCGCCATCGCCTCGATCAACCGTTCGGCGACCGGACTGGAAGGGCCGCTGGGCGACTTCGGCACGCAGACCGTGCCGCAGCTGAACGACACCATTCGCCAGCTGGATCGGGCGACCCGCTCGCTGCAGTCGTTGATCGACAACGTGCGCGACAGTCCGCGTGAGTTCATCGCCAAGGCGCCGTCCAAGGAAATCGAGGTGCAGCCGTGATCCGTTCCACACTGATGATTGCGGGGGCGTCGGTCGCCCTGTCCGGTTGCGCTTTGCTGTCGTCGCCGGACCCGGTTCAGCTGTATCGTTTCGGGGGCGCCTCGGCCTATGCCGGAACGGGCGCGACCTCGGCCTGCCCGGATGTCCATGTCTCCATGCGCCGGGTGGACTTTCCCGAAGCGGCGCGCGGCGACCGCATCCTGGCCGTGACGGGGACCGAGGCGGCCTATATCAAGGGCGCGCGCTGGGTGTCTCCGGCCGAGACCCTGTTCGAGGAAGCCCTGCGCAACGCCTTCCTCGACGGCGGGACGTGCACCGTGCTGAGCAGCGGTCCGCTGACGCGCGACGGCCTGTTGCTGAGCGTGGACGTGCGCCGGTTCGAGGCGTCCTACGTCGCGCCGGGCGCCGTGCCGGATGCGACCATCGTCGTGCTGCTGCGTCTGGTCCGGCCGGGCGATCGTTCGATCGTGGCCGAGGACCGCATCACGGTCAGCGAGAGCGCAGGCGTGAACCGCCAGTCGGCCATCGTCGCCGCCTTTGACCGCGCCACGGCCGAGACCAGCCGTCAGATCGTCCTCTGGACGGACCAGCAGGGCTTTCAGGCGATGCGGGACTAATTCCTTCTCCCACAAGGGGAGAAGGAAGACATGAAAAACCCCGGCGGCCTCGCGGCCGCCGGGGTTTCTGTTTCCAGAGCGAGAGGAAGGCGGTCAGCCCACGCCCGCCGCCACCGTGTAGTCGGCCTCGGTCTTGGCCGCGACCTCGTCCAGCGTGACGCCGTCGGCCAGTTCGATCAGCTCCAGCCCCGAACCGTCCGGCTTGACGTCGAAGGTCGCCAGGTCGGTGATGATGCGGCTGACCACGCCCGTGCCGGTCAGCGGCAGGGTGCAGGCCTTCAGCACCTTGGACTGGCCGTGTTTGTTGGCGTGCTCCATGACCACGACCACGCGCTTGACGCCCGCGACCAGGTCCATGGCGCCGCCCATGCCCTTCACCAGCTTGCCGGGGATCATCCAGTTGGCGATGTCGCCGTTCTGGGCCACTTCCATGGCGCCCAGGATCGACAGGTTGATGTGGCCGCCGCGGATCATGGCGAAGCTGTCCGCGGAGCTGAAATAGCTGCTCTCGGGGATTTCGGTGATCGTCTGCTTGCCGGCGTTGATCAGGTCGGGGTCTTCCTCGCCCTCATAGGGGAAGGGGCCCATGCCCAGCATGCCGTTTTCCGACTGCAGGGTCACGACCATGCCGTCGGGGATGTAGTTGGCCACCAGGGTCGGGATGCCGATCCCCAGGTTCACATAGAAGCCGTCCTGCAGCTCCTTGGCGGCGCGTTCAGCCAGTTGTTCGCGTGTACGGGCCATTCTCTTCCCTTAGATATTTGGCATCCCCCAGCTCATGGGAGGGTTGCCTTGCGATTTTTGCACGATGATCAGAGGACCACCGGGGTCAGATTGAAGTTCGTGAAGGACGGCCACGACCTGAAACCAATCGCGGCCATTCTCACCTTTCCCGGAAACAGACACCCAGTCATTCAGCCTAGGAAGCTCCGCGAACTCATGTTCTCCGCCATGAAAAGGCGAGATCACACCGTTGCTGTCGATAGCCGTTCGATACATAGCCATGTTGGTTCTCCGTGATTCGAAGTAACCATGTTATCGAATTGTCTGCCGGAACAAAGGGAGAATATCTATGCGGTCTCCCGCTGACGAACAGTGCGCTGTTCGATGCGCTTTTCGGACACGGTCTGGATCAGGCGGTCGACATAGACGCCCGGCGTGTGAATGTGGTCGGGGTCCAGCGAGCCGACGGGGACGATCTCCTCCACCTCGACGACCGTCACCTTTCCGGCGGTGGCCATCATCGGGTTGAAGTTGCGGGCCGTCTTGCGGAACACCAGATTGCCGCGCTCGTCAGCCTTCCACGCCTTGACGATGGCCAGGTCGGCGACCAGCCCCGTCTCCATGACGTATTTGCGGCCGTCGAAGTCGCGCACTTCCTTGCCCTCGGCGACCAGGGTGCCGACGCCGGTGGCGGTGAAGAAGGCCGGGATGCCCGCGCCGCCCGCGCGGATGCGCTCGGCCAGGGTGCCCTGCGGGTTGAACTCCAGCTGCAGCTCGCCGGCCAGGTACTGGCGCTCGAACTCCTTGTTCTCGCCGACGTAGGACGAGATCATCTTGGCGATCTGGCGCGTCTCCAGCAGCTGGCCCAGGCCGAAGCCGTCCACGCCCGCATTGTTGGAGATGACGGTCAGACCCTTCACGCCCGTGTCGCGCAAGCCTGCGATCAGGTTTTCGGGAATGCCGCACAGGCCGAAGCCGCCGGACATGACGGTCATGCCGTCGAATGTCAGCCCCTCCAGCGCGGACTTCACGTCAGCGTAAATCTTGCCCATCGGACTCCCTTTTTCACCAACTGATGAATATCGTGGTCTCCTCCGTCCTTAAAGCGGGCCGGGAAGTGGAGCAAGCGGCAAGCGCGACGCAGGGGGAGGCATGGCGTGACAAGCCTGACGGTTGACCCTGGACCGCAGGGGTCTCACACCTAGCGCCACATAAGACTCGTCTCAGTGGGGAAAATCCATGCGCCATCGTCTGCTGCGGGCCGCCTTGCCCGCCCTCGTGCTCGCCGCCGCCGTTCCAGCCCTGGCCCTGCCGGTCGCAGCGGTCGCCCAGGACGCCGCGCCGACCTATCACCAACCGCCGTCGCCCATCGCCCAGATTCTGGACGCCAAGCCCAATCCGGGCGTCAGCGTCAGCCCCGACCGCAAGACCCTGCTGCTGACCGACCGCTCCAACCTGCCGGCCATCGCCGAACTGGCCGAGCCGATGCTGCGGCTGGCGGGCTATCGCATCAATCCCAAGAACAACGGCCCGGCCAACAGCCGCGTCTCCTGGCTGACGGGGCTCAGCTTCCAGGCGGTCGACGGCGGGCCTGCGCGCCCGGTGACGGGCTTGCCCGCCAATGCGCGCCTGACCAATGTCAGCTGGGCGCCGAACGGCCAGGCTGTGGCCTTCCTGGTCAATGCGCCCAACGGGCTGGAGCTTTGGACCGCCGATGTCGCCCAGGCCAAGGCGCGCAAGCTGAACGGGCCGATGGTCAATGCGGCGGCGGGTTCGGGCTTCTCCTGGCTGTCGGACTCCTCGGGCCTGTTGGTCCTGGCGGTTCCGGCCGGGCGCGGCCTGGCGCCCAACGTCGACCATCCGCCGGAAGGCCCGATCATCACCGAGACGGGCGGCCGCGCCGCGCCGGTGCGGACCTATCAGGATCTGCTGTCCAACGTGGGCGACGAGGCCCTGTTCGACTACTACTTCACCAGCCAGCCGACCGTGGTGTCGCTGAACGGCCGCGCGCGTTCGGTGGGCCAGCCGGGCGTCATCCTGGGCGTCTCGACCTCGCCGGACGGGCGCTACATCCTGCAGACGCGGGTGAAGAAGCCCTATTCCTACGTCGTGCCGGCCAGCCTGTTCCCCTCGGACGTCATCGTCACCGACATGAACGGGCGCCAGGTGCACCGCGTGGCCGACCTGCCGTTGCGCGACAACGTGCCGACGCCGTTCGACGCCGTGGCGCCGGGGCCGCGCGCGGTCCAGTGGCGGGCCGACGCCGACGCCACCCTGGTCTGGGCCGAGGCTCAGGACGGAGGCGACCCGCGCAACGCCGCCGAAGTGCGCGACCGCGTCTTCATGCTGCGCGCGCCCTTCAACGACCGGGTGCAGACCCTGGCCGACCTGAAGGAACGCTACGCGGGAACGACGTGGGGCCGCGACGACGCCGCCATCGTCAACAGCCGCTGGTTCAACACCCGGCACGAGACGCGCACCCTGGTCGATCCGTCGAACCCCGGCGCGGGCCGCGTCCTGGTCGATCGCAACTATCAGGATCGCTACAACGATCCGGGCTCGGTCGTGACCGAGCCGAACGCGCGCGGCCGTTCGGTCATTCGCTTCAACGCCGACGGCTCAAAGGTCTTCGTCGAGGGCGACGGGGCGACGCGCGAGGGCGCCTATCCCTTCCTCGACCTGATGGACCTGAATACGGGCGAGACGGAACGCGTCTGGCGCTCGGCCCAGGGCGAGTATGAAAGCGTCGTGGGCGTGCTGGACGAGGCGGGCCGCAAGCTGGTCACCTATCGCGAAAGCCGCACCGATCCGGCCAACCTGCGCGTGCGTGATCTGGACGGCGGCGTCACCCAACTGACGAACTTCCCCGATCCGGCGCCGCAACTGGCCGGGGCCACGCGCCAGCTGATCACCTACACCCGCGACGACGGGGTGGAGCTGTCGGGGACGCTGTATCTGCCCGCCGGTTACGACAAGGATCGCGACGGCCCGCTGCCGCTGCTGATGTGGGCCTATCCGGCCGAGTTCACCGACGCCGCCGTGGCCGGTCAGGTCGTGGACACCGACAACCGCTTCGTGCGCCCGTCGGGATCGAGTCACCTGTTCCTGCTGACCCAGGGCTACGCCATCCTGGACAACCCGACGATGCCGATCATCGGCCGCGACGGGGCCGAGCCGAACGACACCTACATCGAGCAACTGTCCGCCAGCGCCAAGGCGGCGGTCGACGCCGTGGTGGCGCTTGGCGTGGCGGAACGGGAGCGGATCGCCGTCGGCGGCCACAGCTACGGCGCCTTCATGACGGCGAACCTCTTGGCGCACACCGACCTGTTCAAGACGGGCATCGCGCGCTCAGGCGCCTATAACCGCACCCTGACGCCGTTCGGCTTCCAGGCCGAGCAGCGGTCATACTGGGAGGCGACCGAGACCTATAACGCCATGTCGCCCTTCACCTACGCCAACAAGGTGAATGAGCCGATCCTGCTGATTCACGGCGAGGCGGACGCCAACTCCGGCACCTTCCCGATCCAGACGGAACGCTTCTACGCCGCGCTGAAGGGCAATGGCGCGACGGCGCGCTATGTCGTCCTGCCCAAGGAGGACCACGGCTATCGCGCGCGGGAATCGGTCGGCCACACCCTGTATGAGATGTCGTCCTGGCTGGATCGCTGGATGAAGCCGACGACGGCGGCTTCTCAGGAGTAGTCAGCGATCCCACTCCGGCGTCTCGCCATAGAGGCCGGACAGGAAGTCGATGAAGGCGCGGACGCGGGTTTCGGCCCGCGCCCGGCCTGCCGTCAGGGCGAAGATCGCCACGTCCGACGATCCGGCATACTGCGGCAGCACCACCTTCAGCCGCCCGTCGCGCAGTTCGTCGCCGACGTCCCAGGTCGAGCGCAGGGCCACCCCGCCGCCTGCCAGCGCCAGTTCGCGCGCCACTTCGCTTGAGTTGGTCCGCACCCGGCTGCGGGCGCGGAAGACGACGGGGCCTTCGGGGCCTTCCAGCCGCCAGGTCGACTGGTTCTCGGCCGCCAGCTGGGCGTGGCGGCGCAGGTCGTCCAGACTGTCCGGCGCGCCGTGCTCGGCCAGATAGGCGGGCGAGGCGCACAACACCCGCCGGTTCGGCGCTAGGCGATGCATCAGCGGGTTCTCCGCCTCATAGCCGCCGATCCGCACCGCCACGTCCACGTCCTCGGCCATCAGGTCGACGAAGGCGTCGCTCAGGTTCAACTCCAGCGTCAGACGGGGCTGGGCCGCTAGAAACGGCTGAAGCAGGGGCGCCAGCCGCCGTCGTCCGAACGAGGTCGGCGCCGAGACGCGCAACAGGCCGCGCGCCTGGGTCGTGCGGCGCGACACCACGGCCTCCAGATCCTCGACCCCCTCCAGCAGTTGCGCCGCGCGGTCATAGACCAGCCGCCCGGCCTCGGTCGGGGCCAGACGGCGCGAGGTGCGCTCGATCAGCCGCACGCCCAGCCGGTCCTCTAGCCGCGCCAGCCTGCGCGAGGCCACGGCGGGCGACAGGTCCAGCCGACGCGCGGCGGCGGACAGGCTGCCTTCCTCCAGCGCACGGACGAAGATTTCATACTCGGCCAGCATGGCGGGCTCTCATCATTGCGAATTATGCAAAGATAGGCGTCTTTCTTCGCCGTGGATAGCGAGGCAGGACGCGACTAGTCTGGGCGATGAAGGAGACCGCCATGTTCGACGCCCCCAAGACCCCCGCCGATGCCTATGTCCGCCACGGCAGCCTGAAGGTCGCCGCCGAACTGGACGCCTTCGTGCGCGATCAGGCGACGCCGGATACGGGCGTGAGCGCCGCAGGCTTCTGGGCCGGGGTCGAGGGGCTGCTGGCCCGCTTCGGCCGTCGCAACCGCGATCTGCTGGAACGCCGCGATGAACTGCAGGGCAAGCTGGACGATTGGCACCGCGCCTATCCGGGCCAGCCGGATCAGGACGCTTATCAGGCCTATCTGCGCGAGATCGGCTACATCGAGCCTGAACGCGACGGCGTGCGGGCCGAGACGGCGAACGTCGACCCCGAGATCGCGACCCTGGCTGGGCCGCAACTGGTCGTGCCCCTGACCAACGCCCGCTATCTGCTGAACGCCGCCAATGCCCGCTGGGGCAGCCTGTATGACGCCCTCTACGGCACGGACGCGCTGGGCGAGGCGCCGAACGCGGGCGGCTATGACGTCGAACGCGGCGCTAAGGTCATCGCCCGCGCCCGTGCCGTTCTGGATCAGGCGGCGCCGCTGGCGACCGGATCGCACGCTCAGGCTGCGGCCTATCGGGTCGAGCATGGCCGCCTGATCGTGACGCTGGACAGCGGGCTGGAGACGGGGCTGGCGGGCGCGGACGTGTTCGCGGGTTATTCGGGCCAGGCCGATGCGCCGTCGGGCGTTCTGCTGCGCCACAACGGCCTGCATCTGGAGATCGTCATCGACCGCGCGCACCGCATCGGTAAGGACGATCCGGCGGGCGTCGCCGATGTGCTGGTCGAGGCGGCCCTGTCGGCCATCGCCGACGCCGAGGACAGCGTCGCCGCCGTCGATGCGGCGGACAAGCGGCTGGTCTACGCCAACTGGCTGGGCCTGATGCGCGGCGATCTTCAGGCCGATTTCCAGAAGGACGGCCGCACGGTCGAGCGGCGGCTGAACCCTGACCGCGTCTATACGGCGCCCGATGGGTCGCGGCTGGTGCTGAAGGGGCGCAGCCTGATGCTGGTGCGCAACGTCGGCCTGCACCTGACGACCGACGCCGTGCTGGACGCCCATGGGCGCGAGACGCCCGAGCATCTGCTGGACATCGCCATTACGGGCCTGATCGGCCTGCACGACCTGCGCCGTCCGGCCGAGGCGCGCAACAGTCCGGCGGGCTCTGTCTACGTCGTGCGGCCCAAGATGCACGGCTCGGACGAGACAGCCTTCACCGACGAGCTGTTCGGCGCGGTCGAGACCATGCTGGGCCTGCCCGCCCTGACGCTGAAGATGGGCATCATGGACGAGGAGCGCCGAACCAGCGTCAATCTGATGAACTGCATCGCGGCGGCCAAGGGCCGGGTGGTCTTCATCAACACCGGCTTCCTGGATCGCAC
>ERZ778017.2012-NODE-2012-length-17771-cov-6.910420_pt1 | contig 17771 bp, 14 predicted proteins | sample MGYA00375747_ERZ778017 | MGnify/ENA primary metagenome ERZ778017 (study PRJEB29350, sample SAMN05509838) | bioreactor metagenome | biome: bioreactor; material: wastewater | place: South Africa: University of Cape Town | collected 2014-03-17 ...
CCAGCACCAGTACCACCGGCACGACCACCGCAACGAAAACCAACGTCAGCCACAACGAGTTGTAGATGCCGGACCCGGAAGCCAGCGCGGTACGGAAATTGTCCAGGCCGATGAACTCGCCGTTCTGAAGGATGTCGGTGAGGCTCAGATTCTTCAGGCTGTCCGTCAGCGCGATGACGAGCGGCACCAGCGTGACCAGGACGAGGAACAGGATGACGGGCGCGATGCAGATGACCATGAAGCGGTTTGCATCACGATCCTGCGGCGCGCGTCTTGCCGGCGTGCTCGAAACCAATTTCACCCCCAAGGAACGGGGGTGGCCGCCAAGGGCCACCCCGAGACCAACGAACGGCTGGCCGTTACTGGCCAGGCTTCATGAGCTTGCGGCCCTTGTCGGCGGCATCCTTCAGCGCCCCTTCGGGGGTCATCTCGCCGCGCGCGGCCGCCTGGATGTTGTCGATCAGGATCGTCGAGATCTTGCTGAGGGCCGGCGGATGGCCGCGAGCGATCAGGTAGTCCTTCTCGATGATCTCGCGGGTGACCTGGGCGCGCCCTTCCTCGTCGTAGACCTTCTCGAACCAGGGATCGTTCTGCGGCGAGGTGCAGCCCATGCCCTGGCAACGCGAGGCGATCTGCTTGGAAGCGATCCATTGCAGGAACAGGTAGCTCGCTTCCGGATTGCGCGACGACTTGGGGATGAACCAGACCTGGCCCTCGGCGCCCGTCTGATGGGTGCCCGGCACCGGGTAGTAGGCAAGCTTGCCGGCCACTTCGGGGCAGCCCTCGGTCGTGGCGTCCTCCAGGAACGGCGTCGTGTCGCCCCACGTCGCAAGTGTGTAAAGCTTGCCCTTGCACATGTCGGAGAAGGTGTTGTCCCAAGTATATTCGAGATAGCCCGGCGGGACGAACTTCAAGAGGGAAAGCCAGTATTCGAGGCTCTTGACGCCGACTTCGCTGTCAAAGGCGATATCCTGCCCGCTCTTGAACCCTTCGGCGGACTTGAGCGGCCCGTCGCCGGAGAACATCACGCCTCCGAAGGCATTGAGGAACATCTCGAAGTCGTACTGGGTCGCGAGATAGCGCTTGAGCGAAACGGCCGTCCCGTAGAAATCCTCGGCAACGGGCTGGTCGCACAGCTTGTCCCCGGCCTTCCTGGTGAAGAACTCGGCGACGTCGCGGAACTGCTCCCACGTGTCCGGCCCCAGCGGCAGGTCATACCCGTACTTCTCCTTGAAAGCGACCTGCTCGGCAGGGCACTCGTAGATGTCCTTGCGGGCCACCATGAAGCGGGGAATGAAATGATACGGCAATCCGTAGAGCTTGCCGTCCTCCATCGACGAGAAGGCCAGGTTGGCCGGGATGAACTGCTTGAACGGATCGAAATCGGGGTCCCTGAGTTCGGGAACCTCCAGGAACTCGTACATGGGCTTCACGAAACCGCGCGAAATCCACAGCCCCGCATCCACGGACGGGATTTCGTCGCAATCGTAGACGCCCGTTCCGTTCATGACGTCGGCCAGCATCTTCTGGTTCATCACGGCGAGGTCCGCGACTTCCCACTCGACCTTGATGCCGGTGATCTCCGTGAATTCCTTCGACAGTTCCTGATAGGCGGCCGCCGGCGCATAACCGTCCGCCATGCAGCGGATGGTGGAATTCGCATACGGCTTGGCCGCCTCGGCCAGCGACCATTCCGCCGACGCGCTTGTCGGCGTCATCCACAACACCATCCCGGCAACAATCGCCGACGGTATCGCCCCCGCCCATTTTATACTGGTTGACCCCAGTTTCATTACCATTGGTACTCCTCCCTAATAGATTACCAGGCGCCTATTCAAGAACAAGCCGCGGGAAATAGCAGGACACGACCCAGTTCGGCCGATCCACGACTTCGCTTATGCGCATGTCGGCGCACACGCTGCACAGCATATACGCGTCTTCCGCGCGCATCTGATGCTGGGCGCACAAGAGATCTATCATCCCCCGGACGGCGTCCTTCGTCGCCTGCATCATGTCGGGGCCGATGCCCGTGGTAACGTCGTAGCCCTTGGCGTCGAGATGCCGGGAAACGGGGCCGCTGGTCTGGAAGCGGGGAAACTTGAGATTGCCGCCCTTGATCAGGTCGATCTTGGCCGCGACCGACATCGGCGATTCGACGGCGGTGCCGCAGACCTCGCCGTCGCCCTGCGCGGCATGGGTGTCGCCGATCGAGAACAGCGCGCCCTTGACCTTAACCGGCAGGTAGAGATCGACGCCGACCGTGAGGTCGCGGATGTCCATGTTGCCGCCGGCCGAGTGCGGCGGAACCGTGCTGAAGGCGCCGGCTTCCGCGGGCGCGACGCCGATCGTGCCGCAGAACGGCTTCAGGGGCACGCGGGCGCCGTTGTGGTAGACTGCGGGCTTGGTGAAATCCTTTTCATAAGACCAGATATGCAGCGCCGGGTCGGGGAAATCGTCGGACAAAAGGCCGAAGCCCGGCACGATCGCCGTCCATGCCCAGCCGGACGGCTGGAAGCCTTGCAGCGTCACCTTCAAGGTGTCGCCGGGTTCCGCGCCGTCGATATAGATCGGCCCCGAGATCGGATTGATCAGCGAGAAATCGAGCGTACGGATGTCCTCGACGGTCGAATCCTTCGTCAACTGGTTCGACGTCGCGTCGATCATCTCGAATTCGATCGTCTCTCCGGGAGCGATGGTCAATTCCGGCTTTCTGGAATTGTCCCAGCTCAAGTGGCTCTGGTGCTGATGGATCGTATGCTTGCATCCAAGCGTGTGCTTATGAGGCTCCATGACAGTGCAATCCCCTTTGCATTCCTGGAGCGCAACCTTGGCCACGTCTCCATGTTCCATATCGTATAATGATATGTATATACTTCATCATAAAATGAAGTATATACATGATGACGACAATAGCCGCCATGCAACATTGGTTAGTCGCACGATCGCCAAAAGGAATTTCTGAGCTATTCCTACGAGGATGTCGGCATTGCTATCGACCTCCCCTTTACCGATAGGACTACACTCTCGTTTTCCCTTTCATTTTTGTCGTTAGATGGAAAGATATCATAATGGACACCATTGTCCATAGTCAATTTGCGGGAGACCTCAGTTGGAGCCTTCCATGGCTGCACGGCAGCTCGACGCCGGTGATTTCCCGTGCGCGACAAGCCTCGAGCCGGGACTGCCCCCGGCTTTCGGAAAACAAAAAGGCTACGGCTTGCCGCGTGAAAAAGGATTCGCGCGACGGGCCGTAGCCTGCTCTCGAAAAAACGCGGCCTCGGAAAAAAACCGGCCGGCCATAAGGCGTTGACCGGGCTGGAATGCCTCAGGAAGCCCGCCGGCGTGGCAGGCTACGTCATGGCTGCCGGGCTTCGCCCATGATCCATCCGGCGGCTTTCTCGGCGATCATCAGGGTCGGCGCGTTGGTGTTGCCGCTGGTGATCTTCGGCATGATGCCGGCGTCGACGACGCGCAGGCCGGCGATGCCCCGGACCCTGAGGCGGCTGTCCACCACCGCCATGGCATCGTCGTCGCGGCCCATTTTCGTGGTGCCGACCGGATGGAAGATGGTGCTGGCGATGTCGCCCGCCAGCCGGGCAAGCTCCTCGTCGCTCTGGAACTGCGGGCCGGGCTTCCACTCGACCGGCTGGTATTTCGCGAGCGCCGGTTGCGATACGATCTTGCGCACCTGGCGAAGGCTTTCGGCCGCGATGCGGCGATCCTCCTCGGTGCTCAGGTAGTTGGGCGCGATGGCGGGAGCGTCCTGCGCGCTGGCGGACCGCAGGCGCATGGTGCCGACGCTCGTCGGGTTGAGGTTGCAGACGCTGGCCGTTATCGCCGGGATACGGTGCAGCGGCTCGCCGAAGGCATCGAGGCTGAGCGGCTGGACATGGAATTCCAGATTGGCATGGGGCTGCCCTTCGTCGGAGCGGCTGAAGGCGCCGAGCTGCGAGGGCGACATGCTCATGGGGCCGCTGCGCTTCAGCGCGTATTCCAGCGCGATCCTCGCCTTGCCGGACAGGCTGTTGGCGAGCATGTTGAGCGTCCTGGCGTTGTTCACCTTGAACACGGCCCGGATTTGCAGATGGTCTTGCAGGTTCTCGCCGACGCCGGGCAGGTCGTGGACCACCTCGATCCCATGGCGCTTCAGCAGGGAGGCAGGCCCGACCCCCGACAGTTGCAGGATATGCGGAGAGCCGATCGCGCCGGCCGACAGGACAAGCTCCCTGCCCGAGCGCACCTCCAGCATCTGCCCCCGCCGCCGAAGCACGGCCCCGGCGCAGCGCTTCTTCCCCGTTTCGTCGGTTTCGAACGTCAGCCGCTCGACCTGCGCATGCGTCCACACCGAAAGGTTGGGCCGGCCGAGCACCGGGCGCAGGAAAGCCTTGGAGGTATTCCAGCGCCATCCCGATCTCTGGTTGACCTCGAAATAGCCGACGCCCTCGTTGTCGCCGCCGTTGAAATCGTCGGAGCGCGGGATTCCGGCCTCGACCGCGGCATCGGCGAAGGATTCGAGGATATCCCACCTCAGCCGTTGCTTCTCGATCCGCCATTCGCCGCCATGCCCGTGCATGTCGGAAAACCGGCTGTTGCCGCCGGTCTCGGGATCGTCGCCGCCGTCCAGCCGGTAATGGTCCTCGTGCGCCTTGAAGTCAGGCAGGCAGTTCTGCCATGTCCAGGCGTCGTCCCCCGTCAGGTCCGCCCAGCCGTCATAGTCGCGCGCCTGGCCGCGCATATAGATCATGCCGTTGATCGACGAGCAGCCGCCGAGCGTCTTGCCCCGGGGATAGCGCAACGAGCGGCCGTTCAGCCCGGCCTCCGCCTCCGTCTGAAACAGCCAGTCGGTGCGCGGATTGCCGATGCAGTAGAGATAGCCGACCGGGATGTGAATCCACGGATAATTGTCTTTTCCGCCGGCTTCGAGCAAAAGCACCCGTACCGATGGATCACGGCTCAGCCGGTTCGCCAGCAGGCAACCGGCGGAGCCGCCGCCCACGACGATATAGTCGAAGGTTTCCGCTGCGGATCGCTCCAAGTGGCGGCGCGTCATCGGACCAACCCGCCGTTCGCATCGGCGCATAATTTATAAATCCGGATTTTTCGCAACGGCACGACCATGTCCCTACCCGCTTTTTTGCTCATTATTGTGCTGGTGGACATGAAAATCCAATGACAAATCAGCCAGTAGATTATAATTGGTACTAATATGCTGAATTCCACCGACCTGCGAACTCTACGGGCATTCGTCGCGGTTGCGCGCGAGGGCAACGTCACCCGGGCCGCGGAACAATTGCGGATCACGCAACCGGCCGTCACCCTGCAATTGAAGCGGCTGGCCAACGAAACCGGCATCGTCCTGTTCCGGCGCGTATCGACGGGCCTGAGCCTCACGCACCAGGGAGCGGTGCTGGCCGCCAAGGCGGAACAGGTGCTTGCCGCCCTTGCCGCCTTCGACCAGACGGCGGGGCGCCTCGGCGCCCGCGTGCAGGGGCGGCTCAGGATCGGCACGATCATCGACCCGGAATTCACACGGCTCGGCGCGTTCCTGAAGGGCCTCCTGGAAACCGGGCCGGGCATCGAAACCACGTTGCGCCACGGCATGAGCGGCGACGTCCCCGAGCGGCTGAAGCGCAACGAAATCGATGCGGGCTACTTCCTCGGGGAGACCCGGGACTTCGAGCCCGCCGCCGGCCAGGCCGGCGACATCGGGGGGACTGGCGACAGCCAGTTTCATGGCCGGGACCTGGCGCAACTGACCTATCGGGTCGTCGCCCCTCCCGCCCTCGCCGGGTTCGTGCGCAAGGCGGACTGGAAGAGCCTCGCTTCGCTTCCATGGATCGGCACGCCGCCCGCCTCGGTGCACAACCGGTTGTTGCAGGGCCTGTTCGGCGAACTCGGCCTTCGGCAAAACGTCGTCGCCCAGGTGGACCAGGAGGCATCGATGCTGGCGATGGTCCGTACCGGGATCGGCCTCAGCCTCTGCCGCGAATCGATCGCTCTGCACGAACAGCAGGCAAACGGCCTCGTGCTCGCCGATTCGGTGCGGATATCGACGACCTTGAGCTTCATGTGCCTGGCGGCGCGCGCCGGCGAACCGGCGCTCCAGACCGCCTTCGACGTGATAAAGCGGACCTGGGGCTTGCCGGCTACCGGCTTTCCGGCCTTGCAGCCCCTCTCCGGGGCCGACGGCCGCTGATCCGGGCAAGCACCCTGCGGAGGCCCTCAGAGGCCGAGATACTTCTGCTGAAGTTCCAGGTCGTCGCGGATCGCGCTCGATCTGTCGCTGTGGACCACCTTGCCCTTTTCCATGATGAACACCCTGGAGACGACCTTGACGGCGAAATCGAAGTTCTGCTCGACAAGCAGGACGCTGATGCCGCGTTCCTCGCATAGGCTGGTGATGATTTCGCCGATCTGCCCGACGATGGAAGGCTGTATCCCTTCGGACGGCTCGTCCAGCAGGATCAGCTTCGGGTTCGACACCAGCGCCCGCGCGATGGCCAGGATTTGCTGCTGTCCGCCGCTGAGCTGGCCGCCCGGCTGCCTGCGCTTTTCGGACAGGATGGGAAACTGCTCGTACATCGCCGCGATCGCCGAATCGACGTCGCGGATACCCGCCCCATGCGCGGAAACCTTGATGTTGTCCTGCACGGACAGCGAGGAAAAGATCATCCGGCCCTGCGGCACATAGGCGATACCGGCCTTGGCGCGCATATAGGCGGGAAGGCGCGTGATGTCGCGGCCGTCGAACCGGATCTCCCCTTGCCGCGCGGCGATCAGGCCGATCATGGTCTTGAGGGCCGTTGTCTTGCCGACGCCGTTGCGGCCCAGCAGCCCGATCGTCTCTCCCGCGCCGATCTCGAAATCGAAATCACGCACGATCATCGTATTGCCGTAGCCCGATTGAAGGCCGTGTACAGACAGCATGGTTAGGCTCTTCCCAAGTATACGTTCAAGACTTCGGGATTCTGGCGGATCTGGTCGAGCGTTCCGGTCGCCAGGACCCTGCCCTGGTGCAGGACGACGACCGGGGCGCCGCTCGCCCGCACGAAATCCATGTCGTGCTCCACGATGATGACCGGGATCTTCTCGCCGATGCGCTGGGCGACCGACACCATGAGCGCCGTTTCCTCGCGCCCCATGCCGGCGGTCGGCTCGTCCAGAAGCAGCACCTGCGGCCGCTGCGACAGGGCCATGGCTATGTCGAGCCACTGCTGGTTGCCGTGCGCGATCGTATCCGCCCGCGCCTGCGCCCTCCGTCCGTCATAGCCCAGCCAGCCGAGCAGGTCCTCGGTCACCGCCGTGGCGTCGCGCGGGTCGCCGGACTTGGCATAGGCCGCGATCCACAGGTTCTCGCTGATGCTCAATCTGGGAAACAGGCTGAGCACCTGCGACTTGATGGAGATGCCGTTGCGCGCGCGCCAGCTTGCGCTGGTGTTGGTAACCGTCTGGCCGCCGACCCTGATCTCGCCGAGCTGGGCCTTGTAAAGGCCGACCAGCAGCTTGAACAGCGTGCTCTTTCCCGCGCCGTTCGGCCCGAGCAGGCAATGAACCCCGCTGGTGGGGAAATCGATCGTCACCTTGTCCACGGCGGTGATGCCGCCGAAGCTGATGCCGAGCCCCTCCACCGCCACCGCCATGCCTTTCTCGGGCACGATGGACGCAGGCAGCCGGTCGATGTTCTTCTTCAGCGACCCGCCCGCCCCCGGCTCCGGTTCGTCACCCGCACCGGTTTCGCCGCTCCGGCGCGCCGATAGCTTGCGGCCCCAGTCCATGAAGGTGGGGACGATCCCCAGCGGGATCACCAGAACGACGGCGATGAGGATGGCGCCCAGAATGAGCGGCGTGATCGTGGTTCCCGTCGTGGCGATCGCATCGGAGATCGCCTGGATGACGAACACGCCGACGAAGGCGCCGATCAGGGAGGCCCGCCCGCCGGCGAACACCCAGACCGCCAGAAGGGTCGCCATCTGGAGATCGAACACCGTCGGGTCGACGAAATTGCCCCAGGCGGCGTAGAGCGAGCCCGCCAGCCCCGCGATCGCGGCGCTGATGGTGAAGGTGCAGACCTTGTAGAAGGGAACCGGGATTCCCAGGAGATAGGCCCGGCTTTCGTTCTCGCGGATCGCGCCCACGATCCTGCCGAAACTGCTGTCGCGCACCAGCGCCACGACGAGCGCGATCGCCACGGCCGCAATTCCCGCGACCACGAAGAATTCGGTGCCGAAAAGGCTGACGGACGCTTCCGTTCCGGGAATCCCGACCATGAGCGGGGGAATGCCGGTCATGCCGTTGAAGCCGCCCAGGACGGCGTCGCCCACCCGGAACCTGGAATCGGCGGTGCCGGTCATGAGGGTGCCGAACACCAGCGAGACGGCGAGGGTGGCGATGGCGACGAAAACATCGGCTACCCGCCCGTAGAACAGGAAGTATCCCAACAGGACGGCGAGCACCACGGCCGCCAGGACGCCGAAAAGGATCGCCGAGACAGTCTCGCCGGTGGCGCCGGAAAGGTTGATGGCGAATATGCCGTAGGAATAGGCGCCCACCCCGAAGAAGGCCACCTGTGCGAAGCTGAAGATCCCGCCATGGCCCCACACCCACACGAAGCTGACCGCCAGGATGCAGAACACCAGCCACTGCGACCATTGCTGGAGCTGGAACGGGTTGCCGAGCAGGCCCGTGACGGCCACGGCACCTACGCCGAGCGCGGCCAGTATCCAGGCCTGGTATCGCCGGCTGTCGCGAAATCTGGAGATGCCGGTCACAGTATTTTTTTCCATTTGCCGGATATACCCGTCGGTAGAATTCTGATTACGACGATCGCCACGATGAGCACCGCGGCGACGCCGGCGATAGGACCGGCCCAGGTGGATACGAGACGCTCGATCGTGCCCAGGACCACCGCCGCCGTGCCCGTTCCCGTAACCACGCCGGCGCCCCCGACGACGACCGTCACGAAGGCCTGGGACACGAACACCGTCCCCATCTTCGCGGTGATGGCGACCGTCGGCGCCAACAGCGCGCCGCCCGCCCCCGCGAGCGCGCTGCCGAGCACGAAGGTGAACGTCTTGATCCGGGCCGAATTGATGCCGAGGGCAGCCGCCATCTCGGGCGATTCGACGGAGGCCCGGGCCATCAGCCCGATCTTGGAGCGCGTGAAGAAAATCCAGACGGCCAACAGCAGGGCGCCGGCGGCCGCTATCAGCACCAGCCGGTAGGCCGACACCCCGTAGGAACCAACGCTCATATGCCCCAGCGGCGTGGCGATCCCTTCAGGGCTCGAACCCCATATCAGAAGGGCGACCTGGGTCAGGACAAGGCTCAGGCCGAACGTGCCGAGAATGGTCGCCTCGTCCTCCCGGTAAAGCCGCCTGATCAACAGCATTTCGATCGCCATGCCGAGGACGGCGGTGCCCGCGCTCGCGACGACGATCGCCAGCCACAGGGGCAGTCCGATGCGGACGCAGGTGAGTGCGAAAAAGGCCCCGAGCATCATGAATTCGCCGTGGGCGAAATTGATGACCCGCATCATGCCGAAGATGATCGCGAGCCCGATCGAGATCAGGACCAGGCTCGCGATATCCGACGCTATACCCAGAAACAGTATGGCTATCTGGTCCATACCCATCTTGAACTTCTCCCATGGACAACAGCCATATCGAGAAGCCAAAGCCGCCTGGAACGACGCGTCGGCGGCCTTGACCTTTATCGATCACGAACATGAATTCCCGCGGAACTCATATTCGATGCTTATTCGGGCGTGAACTGCTTGTTCGTGTCCGGGTTCTTGAGCAGGTCGCACACTTCCATCTCGTAAGCCGGCTTGACGCCCTTTTCTTTGCTCACGACCTCGAACTTGCCGTCGCTGGTGACGACGCCGACGACGATGTCCTCGATCGCGTGATGGGTCGCCGGATCGATGGTCACGACGCCGGCGGGGCCGTCGACGCTGATGCCGCCCTTCTCGAACGCCTCGATGACCTTTTCGCGATCGGTGCTGCCGGCCGCTTCGACGGCCTTGGCCCACAGCATGACGCTGTACCAGGAACCGATGCCGGTCGAGGTGATCGAGCGTCCGCCCGCTTCGTTCCACTTCTTCAGGAACTCGACGTTTTCAGGCGTATCCTCGCTTTCAAGGTAGTTGTAGGCAACCGCGATACCTTCCGATTCCTGGTGGGACAGGATCTTGTGCTCATCGCTCAGCCCGAAGACGGTCGAGGCGATGGGAACGGTCTTGCTCAGGCCGGCGGCCGCGAAGTCGCGGTAGAAGGCCGCCTGCGTCGTGCCGACGGTGAAGCTCAGCACCGCATCGGCCTTCTTTTCCTGGATGTCGTCGATGATCGACTTGAAGTTCGAGGACCCGAGCGGCACGAACTGCTCGCCGACCACCTCTGCCCCTGCGTCCTCGGCGTATTTCTTGCCCCAGGCGGCCGAGATCCGGCCGAAGTTGTAGTCGGCCCCGACGATGTAGACGCGCTTGGCGTCATGCTTCTTGACGAGCCACGGCACCAGCGCAGCCGACGTCTGCGAGGGAACGGCGTTGGTGGAGATCATGTTGCGGTCGCAAACGCCGCCCTCGTACAATTCGGGGTAGAAATACAGGATGTTGTTCTTGCCGAAGATCGGCCGGATCGCCTCCCGGGACGCGCTGTTGATCCCGGAGATCGTCACGGCCGGCTTGTCGTTCAGCGCGATCCGGTTCGCGTACTGCATGTACTTGACCTGGCTGTTCTCCGAATCATAGAAGGTGAACTCGACCTTCTTGCCGAGAACGCCGCCCTTGTCGTTCAATTCCTTGACGGCCAGGTTGATCGCGTCGAGCATGGAGCGGCCGGAAATGTTCTGCTCGCCGCTGACGTCGAAGACGCTCGAAATAAGGATCGTATCCGCATCCTGGCTATAGGCCGCCGGAGCGCCGAGCGAGCCGGCGACGCCGGCTGCCAGAAGATATTTAAGGAACTTGTTTCTCATCTCTGTTCTCCTCAGGATTTATTACGACGGGAGAGAATTAACGGCACCCACCCCTTGCCGTCTGCAAGTCACTTCTCACTCATGTGAGCCATGTAATCCTGGCTCTACTTCAGGTCGGGTTGGCGCAGATGGTAATCCGTCGCCTTCTGGAATGCGTTTCCTGCCCGGAACAGCGTTCCTTCGTCGAACGGCCGGCCCAGGAGCTGAAGCCCGATGGGAAGACCCTGGCCGTCGAACCCGGAAGGCACGCTGAGCGCCGGCAGCCCCGTCACCGAGGCTATGCCGGTGAAGCGCATGATGGCTTCCAGCGTCGGCCGCACCACGCCGGGTTCGAGCTCGATTTCCGCGGTGCCGATGACGGGCGCGGTGAACGGCAGCGTCGGCAGCGCGAACAGGTCCGCCTGGCCGGCGAACGCGTCGAGGAAGCGCTCGCGCAGGATCGCGCGGTAGCGTTGCGCCTGGAGGTAGTGCGAGGCGAGATAGAGTTCGCCCTGCTCGAACATGAAACGGACGTTCTCGCCGTATTTTTCGGGGCATTCGCGCATCCAGCGCTGATGGAAGGCGCTGGGTTCGGCGCTTTCGATCGTCATCAGGGCCGAGATATTCGCATCCAGGTCCTCGATGTCGACCTCGACGACCGTCGCACCCAGCGTCTCGAAGACCTCCAGCGCGTCCTTGGTGGCCTTCAGCACGGCCGGCTGCACCTGCTTGAAGAAATAGTCCGGAACGACGCCGATCCTCAGCCCCGACACGCCGCGGTCGAGTTCGCCGAGGTAATCCGCGACCGGCACGTCGGCCGTGCCGGGATCGTGCGGATCGGCGCCCGCGATGACCTGGAGCAGCAGGGCGCAGTCCTCCACCGAGCGGGTCATCGGCCCGCAGGTGTCCATGCTCCACGCGAGCGGGATGATCCCCCTGTTGCTCACGCGCCCTATCGTCGGGCGAATGCCGGAAATGCCGTTTACGCCCGAGGGAAGGCGGATCGAGCCGCCCGTATCGGTGCCGAGCGCTGCCGGAACGAGCCGGGCCGCCACCGCCGCGCCCGATCCGCCGGAAGAGCCGGAGGCGATGCGCTCCAGGTCCCACGGGTTGCGGACGGAGCCGTAATGCGGGTTTTCCGACGTGGCGCCCCAGGCGAACTCATGCATGTTGGTATTGGCCAGGAGATTGGCGCCGGCCGACTTGAGCCTGCGGACGACCTCCGAATCCTCGTCCGCCACGCTGCCCTGGAGGATCTTGCTGCCCGCGGAAGTCGCGCGCCCGGCGAGCGCGATATTGTCCTTGATCGCCACGGGCACGCCGTGCAGCGGGCCGATATTGTAGCCGGCATTGATCATGGCTTCGGAGGCGCCGGCGATCTGCATGGCTTCCTCGCCATGCACCGACACGAAAGCGGCCAGCCGTTCCCCGAACCGCTCCATGCGGTCGAGGACGGCGCAGGTCAGTTCCACGGGGGATATTTTTTTCGCTGCGATCAGGCGAGCCGATTCAGCAAGGCCAAGCTCATGCAACTCTTTTTGAGCGCCATCCGCGCCGGTAATAGCCATTTTGTTATCCTCGGATTGGTGATCGTGTGCCGTACTGTCTGGATGCGTCCCGGAATCGGGACCGCGTCTCAGCCCTGCTTCTTGTCGAGCGAATGCTTGGTATGGGTGTAGGTGGTGACCGGGCCCACGTGAAGGAATTCCCTTCCCGTTACCAAGTCGTTCAGCTCTTCGACATCGTTCAAAAGACGGAGAAATTCGGGAAAATGCGGCTTTAGTCGATCCTCGCCCAGATTAAGGCCGGAAACGGAAGAGACATTCCTTACGTAAGCCTCGACATTTTTTATGTCATGCGCCTTCTTCGAACTCATTTTCGTCTCCGGTTTGGTTATATTTCTCAGTATTCTTCATGAATTTCGTACGCCACCTGAAATCCGGGCAAACGGAAGGGTGGCCGTTACCGACGGCATGCCTTTCCATCCTCGCTTCAAACGGCGGTTGTCCGCCTTCTCTCGGGTTCGGAGCCCTCCTCGGACTCCTCGTCCGCCTGTCCGACGAGGCGCTCGCTATAGGCCTCGACACTCAACCGCGCCCTCATGCTTTCGCGCCGCAGAAGCCGATAGGCCTCGTCGTCGTCAACCGCATGCATGCGCATGATCCGCACGATCGCCTTGACGACGGCGCGGCGCTGCCGCCGGCGCCGTTCCTGCGCCTCGATGGACGTCTCCATCTGCTGCAAGCGCTGGTAGGTGTTCACGCCCAGCACAAGCGCCGAATAGACGATGGCGCTGTGGACGGGCTTGCGCAGGATCGCGGTCGTCCCCTGCTGGTAAAGGCTGCGCAGCCGGCTGGGAGCCTCGATCCCAACCAGGGCGATGATGGGCACGACGGCCGTGCCGCTCACCGGGCTCACCGGCAGTTCGAACGGATCGATCAGGTCGCAGTCGACGAACAGCACGTCGCGCTCGGGGTCGAGGTCCTCGACGCCGATGGCCGCGCGGTCGCCCGACAGCGGCACGTAGGAGACCGAGACGCCGAGTTTCAGAAGGGTCTGGTCCAACGCCTCCAGCGCCCGGCCGTCGCGCGAAATCACGATGGCGCGCCTGTTGGCGAAATTCTGGATGAAACGCGGCCGGATCATGAGACGATCCTCAGTGTCGGGCGACAGGGTGCCTCCGCGGCCGCGTCGAGCGACACCAGATAGGGGTCGGGACGCACCGGCCCCGCGGCTTCCACCAGCACGTCGAACTGCGCCGCCCGGTTGGAGAGACCTATCCGCGGCGTAAGGAAGGCATGGTGCGTCTCCGGATCGATGGTCACGACGCCCTGCGGGGCCTGTATCGTCTGGCCCGCCACCGCGCCGCGCGCGGCGAGCGCGTCCGCCCCCACCTTCTCGAGCGCCTTGGCCAGGAAAAGGGTGGCGATATAGGCCGCCTCCACATCCACCGACGGAGGCGGGCCATCGGGAAACTCAGCTTCGTAGGCTGCGACGAAACGCCGGCTCTCCGGCGAGGGCAACGACGCAAAGTAGACGCTTGAACTCAGGTGCCCGTCCCGGCAGTCTTCAGCAATCTCAGTCAGGTCAGGTTCCGTGAGACTGCAGCAGGCGATCGGATAGCGCGCGGACTGGTCGATGCCCTTTGCACCGCATGCCCGGCGGAACCGCTCATAGAATGCGTAGGAGGAACTTCCTATCAGCGCATTGAAGATGAAGTCGGGCTGCTCCTCGAAGATCATGTCGATGATCTGGGCAAGTTCCGTCTCACCGACCGGCACGTACCGCTCCGCCACAACCTTGCCGCCACGCGGGGAGATGCACTCGCGCAGAACACGGTTGCTTTCCCATGCCCAGATATAGTTGGAGCCGACGCAGAAGGCGCGCTTGCCGTAGGTGTCGAGGAGGAAATCCATCAGCGGAGAAATGTGATGGTTCGGCGCCGCCCCGGTATAAATGACGTTGGAGGAACTCTCGAAACCCTCGTAGCGGGCCGGATGCCACAAAAGCGCGTCGTGCTTTTCAAAGACCGGGATGACTTCCTTGCGGCTGGAGGAGGTGTAGCACCCGACGACATGGCGCACGCCGTCGTCGATCATCTGCTTGGCGGCGGCGGAATAGGCCGGCAGTTCGCCGCCCGGATTGCGGTGGCGCGGTTCGAGCGTGATGGACATCCCGGGATCGGCATTGATCTGAGCACAGGCAAGCAGCGCGCCGTTGAGGATCGAGCGCCCGACCGTCCCGTAGGTTCCGGTCGTCGAGATCAAGATGCCGATCGGGTAGACCGCTCTCCCCACGTCCTCTCCCTCCCCCAAACACAAAAAAACCCGTCAGCACACAAGCGTGCTACGGGCGACGATGCCATTATTTTGATGCTTTAGGCGACGTATTGCCGGGCCACACTGCCCTACGTCGTTTGTCAGACTGGCCTTATATTTCGTGAATGTCAACCCCGGCGATCCTCGCCCGCCCGCATGTTTCGTTTTCCGGCTTCATGCCTTGGGGAAACCGCCGCTGCACGATGGTTTCTCGGTCCTGATCGCCGCGGAACGGGCAGCCTCGCGGGCGTCAGCGACAGGCCCTTCGGGCAAAATGTTCGTAGGTGACCTGCCAGGGTTCCACGTCCGTGGCCCGTTCCTCGCCAATCCAGTGGAAGCTGTCGGCGGCGATCTCCGTGAACCGCCAACGCGCCTTCAGGCCACGCGAATCCTCGCCGATCTGTACGATGTCGCTGCCCTCGGCCCGTCCGATCTGGCGCGAATAGTCCTGGTTGAGGGGATCGCTCCAGATGATGTGCCATCCGCCGATGCCGGGGTCGAAGATGCGCAGCGTCGTGCCGTACATGGTTGGCGGCGCAGGCCGCTTCGGCCTGATCCAGATATCCTGGATCGCCCTGCCCTCCAGCACCCAGCCGAAATGGATTTCTCCGCTCGACCTCTCGACCAGGCCGCCGTCCAGATGGTGGACGGTGTCCATTTCCCAGCTTCCGATCAGCCACCCGTAGAGTGCCATCTCCTCAGCCCTGTCGGCCGGCGGAACGTCGGATCGGAGAGCGTCGAGGAACGGTGAAGCCGCCATGATCATACCCTTTCGTCATTCCATGGAAGGAAAGGATCGCACAACCCCTCCCGACAGCGGCCTGTCAGGACGTGCGCGGTCCCTCTTTCCGGGAAGAAACGAAAGAACGCCCGCTCCGGTTCACCGCAGCGGGCTTTTTTTTGCGCTTCGGCTGCGGCAAGCGCCTCGTGGCATTGCCGGTCCGCAAGGCCGGAGTCGCGACGGCCGGCCCCGGGCGGGGCCTTTGGCTCAGGCCGCGTCGGGGATGTCGGAAACCGAATCGAACGCGCCTTCGGGCAGCGACAGGGCCTTGGCGATCCTGACCCGATAGCCCTTTTCGAAGCGGTAGCCCGCCTCGATCTTCCGGACTTCCTCGACCGTGAGGCCGCTGGTCACGGCCACGTCCTCGACCGTATAGCCCAGATATTCCCGGTATGCCCGGGCGATATGCGTGCCGGATGCAATCGCTTTCGATACCTCTTCGGGCAAAGCGTGGGGTTTCGATGTCGTCAATTCTGCCTCCATTAAAGAGCGCGGCGGGCAGAACGGGCACCGGCCGCAGGGTCTATGTGAGGGCGGATGCGGAAAATCCCGAACGGGCAACATCCAAAAAAGCGCGAAACCTCTCAAATCACGAGGGACGCGGGCGCAATATGGCGGCTGGCGGGCCGCCGATCAAGTGCTGCACCGCAACATTATCGCCAGGTGCCCGCTTGCCTTGCCGGCGGCGGGCTGCTTTTGGTTGCCGCGCCAACGGCTTGGCGTCACAGTGCCGGCGCCGGGAGGCCGGGCGGCAAGAGAGCGGAAGGCTGGACATGAGCGGGAAATGGGATTTCTGGATCGACCGCGGCGGCACGTTCACGGACATCATCGGCCGGGACCCCGGCGGCGTGCTGCACTCGAAAAAGCTTTTGTCGGAGAACCGGGAAGCCTATCGCGACGCGGCCATCGCGGGCATCCGGCAGTTGCTCGGCATCGCGGAAGGCGCGCCCATTCCGTCCGGCCTGGTCGGCGACATCAGGATGGGCACGACGGTCGCCACCAACGCCCTTTTAGAGCGCAAGGGCGACCGCGTGCTTCTGTTGATCACGAGGGGCTTTCGCGATGCGCTGAAGATCGCCTACCAGGCGCGGCCGGACATTTTCGCCAAACAGATCGTCCTGCCCGAGCAGATCTATGAGCGCGTCGTGGAGGTCGACGAGCGCGTGCGCGCCGACGGCTGCGTCGAGACGCTGCTCGATATCGCCGCCGTCCTGCCCGCGATCGAACAGGCCAGGGCCGACGGCATCGACGCCGTGGCGATCGTCTTCATGCATTCGTGGAAGTACCCCGATCACGAACAGGCCATGGCCGGGGCCTGCCGCAGGCTCGGCTTCGGCCAGGTTTCCGTCAGCCACGAGGCCTCGCCGCTGATCAAGCTGGTCGGGCGCGGCGACACCACGGTTGTGGACGCCTACCTGTCGCCGATCCTGCGCCGCTATGTCGGGCAGGTCGCCGAGGAACTGGGGGTAAATATCGACCGGGCGCGGCCCGGCGAGCAAAGCGAGCGCTCGGCCGCGAGCCCGAGACTGATGTTCATGATGTCATCGGGCGGGTTGACGGCGGCCGACCTGTTCCAGGGCAGGGACGCGCTCTTGTCCGGCCCGGCCGGCGGCGTCGTCGGCATGGTGGAGACGGCGAAGCGCGCCGGCTTCGAAAAGGTCATCGGCTTCGACATGGGCGGCACGTCCACCGATGTGGCCCACTATAACGGCGAGTACGAGCGGGCCTTCGACACCGAGGTGGCGGGCGTGCGTATCCGCGCGCCGATGATGCGCATCCATACGGTGGCGGCCGGCGGCGGCTCGATCCTGCATTTCGAGGCCGGGCGTTTCCGCGTCGGCCCGGATTCGGCCGGCGCCGATCCCGGCCCCGCCTGCTACCGGCGCGGCGGGCCGCTTGCCGTCACCGACGCCAACCTCATGCTGGGCAAGTTGCAGCCGGACTTTTTCCCCGCCATTTTCGGCCCTCGCCAGGACCAGCCGCTCGACCTCGACGCGGTCCGGCAGAAGTTCTCCGAACTGGCGCGCGAGATCGGCGACGGCCGATCGCCCGAAGCGGCCGCGGAAGGCTTCGTCACCGTCGCGGTCGAGAACATGGCCAACGCCATCAAGAAGATCTCCGTGCAGCGCGGCCACGACGTGACCGAATATCTGCTCAACTGCTTCGGCGGCGCCGGCGGCCAGCACGCCTGCCTGGTCGCCGACGCGCTCGGCATGGAA
>ERZ778017.2017-NODE-2017-length-17751-cov-5.230730_pt1 | contig 17751 bp, 6 predicted proteins | sample MGYA00375747_ERZ778017 | MGnify/ENA primary metagenome ERZ778017 (study PRJEB29350, sample SAMN05509838) | bioreactor metagenome | biome: bioreactor; material: wastewater | place: South Africa: University of Cape Town | collected 2014-03-17 ...
TCAGAAATCCAGTTCCAATCTTTATCAATATTACAATTCGGCTGGATGGTTTTCTGCATCCACGAGTAAAGACGATGATGTGTACATCGATGACAATGCTCAAGTAGCATGGGTATTTTTAGATGCATATAAACAAACAAAAAACCAAGCACATTTGAACCAAGGACAAAGTTTAGTGAACCTTATTCAAACACAATGGAATTCAAATGGAGGGGGTGTAAGATGGCAACTAAACGGTGAATACATTGCGTCGATATCTACAACTGAGGCTGCGTTAGCTGCTGTTAAATTGTATGAGTATACCAACGACCCAAGCTTGTTACAATTCGCAGACAATTGTCTCGATTATATTGATAACGTGTTGACAGATCCATCTGACGGGTTGATATATGATGGGTATCAAATAAACAACGGTCAAACAAACAAGGGGAAGTTGACATACACCGTTGGTGTTATGATGTCGACTTTAGCCTACTTGAACAAGTACACCGGAAACTCCACCTACATTGATAGAGCAACCAAACTTGCCAATGCAGCTACTAATAAACAAGGTGCATTCTACAATAGTAACGGATATTGGAATAATGCATTGAAGTACGTTCACTTGTTGTTTGTGGGCTTTTCCGACTTGATAACCCTTACGTCAGGGGACTATTCCAATTATATTGCCGAAGTACAAAGACAAGCACAGTATATCTATCAGTATTTGCAGGTGGAAGACACTGGAAACTACTTCGATAGTGTGTATTCTTACACACCTGCAATGTACCAGAAATTCAGCAAATCGTTCACACCATCACAAAGCTTTTCGCCATCCCCAAGTAATTTCTGTCATGGGAACTTGAACGGTGCTCCATTGTATTCCTTTATGGATGATGCTTCAGCAGCTCAAATTATGCACGCCGCTAGCAAACTATAGATTTTATACTTAGAAATAGAAGTAAAGACTTAACAATTGTATTTTCTCGACTTACAAACCAGAATATTCTCGAAAGATAACTTCTAGCCAGTAATTTTCAAACCATTCTGTATGACATTTTTTTTGCAGCCAGAATTCTACATACAGGATTTTCCCCATATTTCAAGAACCGTCGAAAAAATATAATTTTATTTTGTAGTTCTCATATAAATCGTATACACTGATTATTCTTGTTCTTCTAAAGTCTTGAAGTAGAATTTTTCAGAAGTCTTTGGGTAGTTAATACCACCTTCTAACAATCTAGAGAAAGCATCGGCGAAGTCTTTGAAGAATAAGTCTTGGTCAGCAGCGTATTCCTTGACGTATTTGAGGAAGTAAGGTTCTTCTTTCAAGGCCATATCAGTTGGCAACATCATCAAAGATTTGGTTTCAGAATCTTCGAATTGTTTTCTTCCAGTTTCTTCAATAGTCTTTGGGTACCAGTCACCTAATAATCTGACGTAGAAATCGTTGGTGAACATGTTGAAAGCAGGAACCCATTTACCATCAAAACCAGAAGAGTGTTTGTGACATTGACCTAAACAGTGAGCACCGAGTAATGCAACAGTTTCTCTTTCATTGAAACCCATTCTGTTGAACAAGTTTTTAACGTATTTACCATCTCTGGTAGCATCTGGTAAGTTACCGTTTGGAACAACCTTAGATCTGTCAGTAGTGTCAACTCTACCTGGTCTCCATGGGATCTTTGGACCACCAGATTCTTGAACAGCGACAACACCACCTAAAGTCCATAAATCACCTCTTGAAATCCATGGGAAAGTTTCCTTGAATTCAACTAAGAAATCTCTAGCAGTAGCTAAACCAGCATTTTCTGGGTCAGTTTGTTCAGGACCGTAAATCATAGTACCATTGAAAGAACCACCAGTACCGGCCTTCTTGTCAAAGGTACCAGAAGTGTGCCATGCCAATCTACATAAAATACCGTACATACCAGCACCATTGTCGAAATCGTCGTTTTCTTGAACTTTAGCAGCAATGGCGTTGTACAATTTTTGGTAATCAGCAAAAGACTTACCGTCTGGAACAACAGCGCTGTTAATAGCAGCACCACCACCAATCAATGGTAAGAAAGCCTTAGAAACACCCTTACCATTGTTGTTGTAGTTGTTTCTGTTGTTGTTGTCATAGGTAGCGTAGGCAGCTGCGGCAACCCCACCTGCTAACAAGTAGTAAGGAATTCTGGAAGATCTAGCAGCCCTGACAAAAGTGGCTAAGGAAGCATTGGAGGATTTCACACCAATAGCAGACATGATTCTAATAGATGTACAATTATACAGTGAAAGAATAAATAATGCTAAATTTAAAATCTCGTTACAAAATGGAGATATCGCTCCATATTTATACTTTCCGCATGAGGGGACTCCAAACTTTACCGCCAGAAACGGGGTCAATCCCTACTACCAAAATGGTATGATACATATAGAACCCGGTACCATACACAACTATACATAGTACCAAAATACTATAATGTTACTACAACTTCTACTACCAATACAAAGCTACAGTGGTAGCCAATTGTCTCTGGGTTAATCAAATTCATTGAATTTTGACCCAATTACTACATAAAAGCTAGTGAGTCGCGGTCTAGACAGATTTAGTCTTACAAACCCGGTGGCCACAGGTATGTGATCAGATGGCGTTTATTGAAGGAAAAAGAGGCTCGAGAGTGCTTAGATCGAGAGGATTAGGTTGGTACCGGTCAATTGACAGCGTAGATATTCTCAATTGCTCGAAGAAAGGGTTCTTCTTGTCTTTGGTTCTCTTATCGTGAAATGTATTATTAATATTATTTCCTCTCGGCTCATTGGCTAAATTTCACCATCATGCAATACACCGTCAGTACAGTACGAAAATGTAAGAGAAGCTAGTGGAGAATTGGTCGATATTGCCTGTTGGAATCCAAATCACGCAACGTGCTCGAGCCAATGGATCGATTGTAGCTACTACTATTAGGTTTACCGTTGACTTCTGGATTACCGGCATGACTTCGGCAAAAGTACCATGCCATATTTTATGTACCTTGTCTACTGTATACTGTATTGGGAACGGACATTACCATATGATAGTTCCATTTGGTAGCGTTCGACATTATCCAATAACTTCAATGGCGATTCAGATGTGTATGTCGCACAATCGTTGAACCACGGCTTTATTCAGGCTACGTGTTATCGTGCATCTTGGCAACTGAATCGGCCCCACAACCACAGTTATGCAACCAGAATGGCTAAACTAGAGCTCCCCATCTGAAGAGCCAATTTGGGTTTCAAAATTTACATAGTGTACAATTCTTCGCAATTACTTCAACGTTTGCATTTGGTATTTACATATAGTACATAATTTACCTGAATTTTTCAACAACTCCTTCGATGGCTAATGCATCTTGATACACCCACGATGACTCTTCATTGTATAGTTTGGCGTTGTTGCACATCAATTGAAGATCGTCAAGGAATGCTTCAAACGAATCGTATTTCTCTTGTTCTATCAGTTTCTTAATTTGATTGATGCATGTAGGGTTCGTTATAATTTGGTAGTAATCTGGGTAGAGCTTTCTCGATGGAAGTTTTAAGAAAATCTCGGCAATTGAATGACCATCATCCCCAACTAACCCCATTACTTTGTCAATTACTTCTTGACACTTGTCATTAAACTCATTATATTGGAGCTGTGGGGTTTGTGTTTTGGATCTACTTCTACGTTTCCGTGAGTATCCATAAGATTCTCCATCACTAGTCTCTTCATCATCGTCATTTGCGCGCTTTCTTCTCGCCATACGTTGTTCCTTACGACGAATAGCATCCTCAATGGTATCGTCGTCATTATCGACCGCCATTAACCATTGTTCTTCAGTTAATCCATCATCATACTTCACTTTCTTTTTCTCTCTCATCTTGGCTAGCTCTTTGTTGTCTTTTTCAAAATGGTGACTAATGTCTTCAGTGAAAACTGGTGGTAATTCGTCCTTCTCGATCAATCTCGTTTTGAAATTCTTATCATGGTTGATTTTCCTATCATCATCCATTCTATCAAAAATCTCCTTTTCTTCTTCAGATCTAGCAAGAATCTCGTTCAACTCATCTTCGTCTAATGCCTCATTTTCTTCGGAGTCATCTCTAGATGATTCTGCTTCTAATAATCGTTTCAAAAATTCTTCTTGTTCTTCAGCTGTGGACTTATTATCGAACTTACCAGCTTGAATAACTTTACCATCGATTTCCAACTTTTGATGCGCTCTTTCTAAAATAACTTCCTCGACAGAGTCGTTGGTGATCAATCTCAAAATCCGAACCTCGTTCTTTTGCCCTATACGATGGGCTCTATCTTGTGCTTGTAAATCTTGGTGAGGGTTCCAATCGGTATCAAAAATAATGACCGTATCAGCAGTTTGCAAGTTAAGACCTAACCCACCAGCTCTAGTGGACAATAAGAAACAGAAATATTCTGAGTCTGGTGCATTAAAAACTTTCAACATATCCTGTCTATCTTCAGCCTTAGTTGAACCATCTAACCTAAGGTATTTCATTCCTCTCCATCTAAGAAAATCTTCCATAATGTCCATCACTTGAGTCATTTGGAAGAAAATTAACACACGATGCCCTGTAGCCTTAAACTTTGGTAAAACTCTGTCTAAGAGCTCAAATTTACCACTTACCCTCCAGATCAAATCATTCGTTAATCTCGAACTATCTAATACTGTTTCAACCTCCTCAAATACGAAGGGATGGTTACAAATTTTTCTCAATTGCATAATCTTATTGTTCAAACCTTTAATTCCCGATTTTTGACCGCCGACTTCAGCACCAACAAACAAAGCATTATGCGATAACATTTGTTGGTATAAAACATATTGCAAACCAGATAATTTACATTTAATAACTTTTTCAACTTTGTCTGGCAAATCCTTTTCGACATCCTTCTTCAATCTTCTCAATAAAAATGGACGTAACACTTTGTGTAATCTTCGAATAACCAAAAGAGATTCTTCTTCTGTTAATTCGATCTTCTCTTGTGAACCAGTATTTGCAAATGGAGTATTGAACCACTCATCAAAAGACTTAACTGAGTTGAAAATTTTCGGTAAAACAAAATTTAATAACGCCCACAATTCAGGTAAGTTATTTTGCAATGGTGTACCAGTTAAAATTAATCTGTTTTTCGTTCTGTAGTAACTCTTCAACGTTATCGATAACTTAGATGTGGCATTCTTCATTCTATGACCTTCGTCAATGATCATATGAGAGTAATTGAACTTGCATAACAAAGGTCTTTCCCTGATGATGTATTCGTAAGTTGTTAACATAACTTGGAAATTACCCAGTCTTACGTCAGGTTGTAACTCTCTTCTTTGCTGTTGAGAACCCTTGTAGACTATAACCTTCACAGATGGTGCCCATTTTTCAAATTCTAATGTCCAGTTAGTAATTGTTGATAATGGAACAATGACAATAAATTTCTCCTCATGCTTTTTTTCAATTAAGTAAGTAATTAAGGAGATCGATTGAATAGTTTTACCCAACCCCATTTCATCGGCTAAAATACCATTCAATTTATTATTGTATAACGAAACCATCCATTGCAACCCCTTAAGTTGATATTCTTTAAGTTTTCCCCCGACTAAAATATTTGGTTGTTCTGTGATCTCTTCTTTTATTCTATGTGCAACTTGATAGTAATCAATTTTTTCTCTCAACTCATCAACTGAATCTTCTGCTTCAGCGACTTCACCTTGTTCCACTGGTAAGTCATGTTCAGCTTGTTGTGCTTTAACCTGTTGTGCTAAGGTATCCAAGAACTGGTTAGTTTGCTTCAACAAGTGTGTAATTCTATGATCTTTGGTTTGATCCAATAATTTTATATATGCTTCTTCGTCATTAGCTTTCAAAGCTTGTAAACGTAATTTAGCTGATCTCTCCAATTTCTTAGATTCATCCTTTTCGATGGTTTGATGTATCAAGTTCACGTGTCTGGGTAATGTATTTGTACGGTACTGGTGTCTTTGATATCTTGCATTTGAAATCCGCAGAGATGATTCAAGAATCTCGTTAACTTTATTGACATGTTGTAAATGTTTTAATTTACCAGCTTCTAATTTCTGAAGATTTTCCAATTGGATTGCTAAAAGCTCAGGGTTACGTTGCTCCACTTTTGCTCTAATATTGAAGGTACGTTTTTCTTGCAATGCTAATGAGTGACATTTCAAGTTTGGGTGGTTAAATTTAGCTTGTGATGCTTCGTTAACAAGAATGTTGTGTTTCAATTGTCTTTGTTTTGGCAAAAGTCTCAAAGATTTCAATTCAATTAACGCTTGAAGTTTCAATTCATCATCCGATTCCTCAAAACTGGCAATATTAGCGGGAATATTTTGCAATTGGTTTATTCTATTAATGATCTTGTTATTTATAAGCTTTTCTTTGAAAAAGTTTCCCAATGGTGCCGACAAATTGGATGGTGTTTTGTCTTCGGTTTTCAACTTTGAAATTATCCCCAAGCTTTCAACTTTAGTTTGAAAGTCTGCCGAAGTGAATGACAAATTATCAATAACCTTTTTGGCTTTTTCGTCAATAGAATCAGTGTGCACGTCTCCATTACTTTTAAACTCCTTATCGTCCAAAACTTGTAACGACTCTGGTAAATCCAAGTCTCTGGACAAAAGTTGAAACCCCATTAATTGATTTGAAAACAACTCCTTGTCAAAAGACTCCACCTCCTCTGGAGATGTCGTGAGTATTTCATCCAAAAATTCTTGTTGTTCCAACTCAAACTGTTTCTGTTGTTTGGAAACTTTATATAGTACTTTCTCGATAGCCTTACGTTCGGCTTTGATGGCATCAAGATTAGGTTGGGGTGACATTGAGCTCGCATTGTATCCAGTAGATTTGATGTCGCTCTCCAGCTTCAGATCATGTTGTGACTTCAATATCCGATAGTATCTATCGAGTAACTGACCTAATTGAACCTTCGACTTAGGAAACTCAACAGGCAAAACATCTGCTCCAGTAGCTGTCTGGTATTTGGCGTATCCGTTAACAGGAGTATTGCCACCTGGTAACGAGCTGCCATTTGCGACTACCCCGTTCATGCTGCCTACTACTGATTTCACTGTATATCGTTGCAACAAAAAAAACACACTCGCAATGTTTTTCTGAGAAATTCATCACCGAAATATTTGCGACAAACACGACCTTTTATTTAATGAACCAATTACTAGTTGGAAAGAAGTTTTGTAATAGTGGTATGGCATTATTGAATATCATTGTTTTAGAGGCGTACACTCGTTTTTTAAGCTTAAAATTTTGTCTTAAATTGAAGAAATAAGAGCTTGATTTGACAATTTACGGGATCACGGTTGTTTGCACGACCCATTTCTATCAAGGACGAATCATGAGCTCTGGTAATATTGGCAGTAGGGGTCTGCGAAATTGATGTGTTTAATGGTGTTTATGGAGAAGTCAGACGTTATGAGAACAGGATCAAGAGTGTGGTGTTTTTTAATAAAATTTTGATGATTTTGCTTGTCCCTGTAAGATGTACGAGTATGCACACGTCTTGACTTGATTTTTACCGTAGAGGTGTAGACCGTAGATGTACGACGCAAGGACGTGTCGTTTGGGAATGTAGTAGGATACAAGTTGTCTACAGGGTTGATACTCTAAGAAGAATACTTCTTGGTTTCTTGGCCCTGATTTATTCACATCACTGTGGTTGCGAAAACTAGTTAGTGGACACACGGAGTAATAGAGAAGTACAATATAGACTGGATAAGTGACTACATTTGAAGTACTATCATTGTATTTCATCTTCTCGGAGATGTTTTTGAGAGCAATAGAAGAAAATGCATGTTGACGTGGTGCAACTTTGATTGATTTGATGGTTCAATGGGATGTTTGATTGCCTGCCGTACTGAACTGATTTTATAAAAATTGTTCAACAGCAAAGGACGACAAGAAAGAATCGCGATAGCAATAATGTTGAGAAATCTTGGTATTCATAGCGTAAGAACTGGATTTAGATCAGTGAGATTCAATTCCACCGGCGCCAAATCGCCTATGAACTGGGTGGAATACTTGAAGTTGAAGAAACAAAACTCTATTGTCAACACCGGTGCCAGTGTGTTCACTGGTATTTGTGGTGGGCTTGTGACTTTGACATACTTGGGAAACATCGAGATCGATGTTGAAAAGCCGATTATGGGGTTGGATCCTATCATGGTGTTAGGTGGTGCTGTTATCTTAGGTGGGGGATTTGGATACTTATTGGGTCCATTCTTAGGTACTGCCATTTTCAACTTACAAAACAAAGCAGTCATTCAGCCATTCAAGTTGAAGGACAAAGAGTTCATGATGAGAATCAAGCGTAACAGGGTTGATCCTTCTTCTCAGTCGTTTTCGAACCCCGTGCCTGACTATTATGGGGAAAGAATTTACAGCTTGAAGGACTACAGACAATGGTTAAGAGACTGTAATGCTTTCAGAAGAAAGAGTAAAGAGTTTTTGTAGCTTGAGAGATGCAACGAAGCACGGGTAGTTTCCCATCTGTATATATTCAATAAATTTACAAGTTAAGCGGATGTAGAGCCATGTAGATGTTGACTAAATGTAGCAATATGAAATCGATAAGGTTCACCACTGTTCTGCACAACCGTGACGAGAGGTCAAGCCAGAAATGATAATGTAAAATTTGCAGATTTTTACAAATTTACTTGAATTTCTGTTAATGCTAGATCACAAAATATCCTTCTCACGATTTCAAGTATGTTGGCCCTGATACTCGAAAGCACCAGTTAGAAACTTACCGTAGAAGTAAAGAAACAATAACCCGAACCAGAACAACTCTACACGAACAATTTACTCAGTATGTAGCATATGTGACAATCTCTGGCACGGTTGCGAAACTGCAAGGTGAACGGTTGCAGTTTATTATTCACGTTTCGGATTTCACTAGTACAAACTGTGAACAATCGGGACTCCGTACTACAAAAGAAACTACTGAAGTACGCAAGGTTTAGTTGCTCAAGGCTCGGCGTGGTGATTTAGTACTAGTTATGTCTACGGCTGATGACCTTTACATACGGTGTTTGGATCAATCGTATGTCGTACAATAGTTGCGTTGCCCACCTTGCAGCCAATATTCATGATTTCACTTCGCAGGTTTATACCCCGGTTACCGGCATTACATTTCAAATTCGACCGGTTACGTCACCTAGAGTCAGACTAGAGTCGATTTAAGGTTCGAGTACTACAAATGGTACCGTCTAGCCAACGTTAACTGTGACCTGGGTGCGTCAATGCAGAAATACACGCAGCTATGACAAAATCACCGCAAAAGTCAACGAGTTTTATGGCCAACATTGCACTTTTGTTGGTACTGCTGACAAGTGTCATCAATGTACCATACTTCCGTAGTCACGAACCGTAAATTCCACCATATACCTCGCACCAGTACACCGCTCGACCGTTTGTTACGGGCCCGGTTAGGCATCCCCGGAAACTTGCGAAGGCATCGCTTGTCCCGGCCACTTGCCGGAGAAGATGGTAGCGCGCACAGTGACTACGTTGCACAACTTTAGGGGGGACAACGAGAGAAAACAATAGACGAACAGGGCTAACGGTAAACGGAACCAATGCAGCAGCAAGAGACGATACTATGGATTGACAGAAGTTGTTAAAAAATCAAAATCGTGCAAATTTACGTGGAGTATGAAAGATGGAATAGTCCGAGCCCCGTCCCCAACTATGTCCGGGAAGAATGCCGTAATGTATATACCGCAGAGGATAAGGTAGCGAGGACCAGATCATGGTACTAAAGAAGGAATTGACAGAGCAAAACGTACGAACACCGGCAATCATCAATAAGTAACGGCGTACGTCGGAGAAAGAGTGAACGTTAGTGCTAAGGTGGGGAAATTCGTTGGTGGAAATTTTTTTTTTTCAGCAATTGGCCAATGTACTATTGAAGGAAAAAATGTTTATGTAGCATATATATAATACACATTGGAAGTGTTCGGTAAAATTTATTTATAACGGGAGTTTTTTAAATAAAGCTTTTTTGATAAAATTTAATAGTACTCTTACCATGCTTAGAGCTTTCAAGTCCGTTACAGGCGGTAATCGTTTATTGAGGGCTCGGTTGGCCAAAGTCAGTTTGAGGTCGCTTTCCTCCAATGATTCGTTTCTTTTGACCAACAATGGGAACTATATTGATGAAATGTATGCTCAATGGAGAACCGATCCTTCTTCTGTTCATGTTTCGTGGAACGCATACTTCAAGAACATTGAATCCGGATCTGTTCCTCCATCTCAAGCATTTGTTGCTCCACCAACCATCGTTCCAGCCCCAATGGACGGTGCTGCTGGTTTCGTCCCTGGTGCCGAACCAATTGGTGAAGACGTTGTCACTCACTTGAAAGTGCAATTGTTAGTGAGAGCTTACCAAGTCAGAGGTCACCAAAAGGCTCAAATCGATCCATTGGGTATCTCTTACGGTGAATCACAAACCATTCCTAAGGAATTGACTTTGGAATACTATGGTTTCACCAAAAACGACTTGAACAAACAAATCACCTTAGGTCCAGGTATTTTACCAAGATTCGCAAATTCCGGCAAAAAATCCATGACTTTGCAAGAAATTGTCGACACCTGTGAAAACATTTACTGTAAATCATACGGTGTTGAATATATCCACATTCCTTCCAAAGAACAATGTGATTGGTTGAGAGAAAGAATTGAAATCCCACAACCTTTCAAATTTTCTCCAGATCAAAAGAGACAAATCTTGGACAGAGTCATCTGGGCTTGTTCTTTTGAATCTTTCTTGTCTACCAAATTCCCAAATGACAAAAGATTCGGGTTGGAAGGTGCTGAAGCTGTTGTTCCTGGTTTGAAGGCTTTGATTGATACCTCAGTTGACAACGGGGTTGAAGATGTCGTTATTGGTATGCCACACAGAGGTAGATTAAATATGTTGTCTAACGTTGTTCGTAAACCAAACGAATCTATCTTCTCTGAATTCACTGGTTCTAAAGAATTCGATGAAGGTTCTGGTGATGTCAAATACCACTTGGGTATGAACTACCAAAGACCAACTACCTCCGGTAAGCACGTCAACTTGTCGATTGTTGCCAATCCTTCCCACTTGGAAGCCGAAGATGGTGTTGTCTTAGGTAAAACTAGAGCTATCCAACAATACAAGGGCGATATTGGTGATTTCAAGAAGGCCATGCCAATCTTATTGCATGGTGACGCTGCTTTCGCTGGTCAAGGTATTGTTTACGAAACCATGGGTTTTGCTAGTTTACCAGCTTACTCAACAGGTGGTTGTGTTCACGTCATTGTTAACAACCAAATTGGTTTTACAACTGATCCTAGATTTGCTAGATCTACTTTATACCCATCTGATATTGCTAAAAGTATCAATGCTCCAATTTTCCACATTAATGCTGACGATGTTGAAGCTGTTGTTTTCGTTTTCAACTTAGCCGCTGAATGGAGAGCCACCTACAAATCCGATGTTATCATCGACTTGGTCGGTTACAGAAAGCACGGTCACAACGAAACCGATCAACCATCTTTCACCCAACCATTAATGTACAAGAAGATTGCTGAAAAGAAATCTGTTCTTGAATACTACTCCAAACAATTGTTGGATGAAGGTACTTTCACTAAGGAAGATATCGAAGAACACAAACAATGGGTTTGGAACCAATTGGAAGAATCTTTCTCCAACTCTAAGGACTACCATTCCACCTCCCGTGAATGGTTATCCACCCCATGGGAAGATTTCAAATCTCCAAAGGAATTAGCTACTGAAGTCTTGCCTCATTTACCAACTGCTGTTGAAGAAAGTACTTTGAAGGAAATTGGTAAGAAGATTTCTACCGTTCCTGAAGGCTTTGAAATTCACAGAAACTTGAAACGTATTTTGAACACTAGAGGTAAAACTGTTGAAACCGGAGAAGGTATTGACTGGGCTACTGGTGAAGCCTTAGCTTTTGGTTCTTTAGCTCTTGAAGGTTATCACGTCAGAGTTTCTGGTCAAGATGTTGAAAGAGGTACTTTCTCTCAACGTCACGCTGTTTTGCATGACCAAAACTCTGAAGCTACCTACACTCCATTATCAGTTTTGTCTGAAAGTCAAGGTGCTTTTGCCATTTCTAACTCCTCGTTATCCGAATACGGTGTGATGGGTTTCGAATATGGTTACTCTTTGACTTCCCCAGATGCTTTAGTTCAATGGGAAGCTCAATTTGGTGACTTTGCCAACACTGCTCAAGTTATCATTGATCAATTCATTTCTGGTGCTGAATCCAAATGGAAGCAAAGATCCGGTTTAGTGTTATCATTACCACATGGTTACGATGGTCAAGGTCCAGAACACTCTTCTGGTAGACTTGAAAGATACTTGCAATTATGTAACGAAGATCAACGTTTCTTCCCATCTCCCGAAAAATTGGAACGTCAACATCAAGATTGTAACATGCAAATTGCTTACCCAACTACACCAGCTAATCTTTTCCATTTGTTACGTAGACAAATGCATAGACAATTCAGAAAACCATTATGTGTTTTCTTCTCCAAGTCATTATTACGTCATCCATTAGCCAGATCTAACTTGTCAGAATTTACTGGTGAATCTCACTTCCAATGGATTATCGATGATGTTGAAATTGGTAAATCTATCGCTGAAAAACAAGATATCAAACGTCTTGTGATCTGTTCTGGTCAAGTTTACACTGCTTTACACAAGAAGCGTCAAACTCTTGGTGACACTACTACTGCTATCCTCAAGATTGAACAATTACATCCATTCCCATACGCTCAATTGCGTGATGCATTAGATTCCTATCCTAACATCGAAGATCTCGTATATTGTCAAGAAGAACCATTGAACATGGGTGCTTACAACTACGCTGCCCCACGTTTGGCTTCTACATTAGCTGAAACAGAAAACCACAAGGATAAATCTGTGAGATATGCTGGTAGAGATCCATCCGCTTCTGTTGCTGCTGGTTCTAAAGCTATGCATACTGCCGAAGAAGAAGCTTTCTTGAGTGAAACCTTCCAAGAAAACTAAAAAAATTAGACAGTCCATGGGTTTTTACTGAACTCAGAACTTAAATCGAATACATTCTTGCTTTGTTTTGTTTATGCTTTTTTTATACATATTTATTTATTTAATGAAACATTATTTTGTCATTTGAAAGAGCCTTACAGTTAGAATTTAACACACGAAATATATGGAGTCCTGTTTGTGTCGACAACGGAAAAAGATTCATTGTTTATTTTCCATTCTCCAAATTTTAAGGTCCTGAATTTTATGCCTAATACTCCTATTGGGACTGGATCAATTGGGCGAATTCTGTAGCCAGAAAATTCACGAATATACGGCTGAGAATAAATTTGACCGCTCTCACCTTTTGCCAAACTACAAGTATAAACACCGGCCATTTTGAAAGAGGTAAAGTGTTTTGTACCCAAGCCAAGCAGACCACCAATTCTGGATAAGTCAATTATATGGGGAATATCGAACACCAAATTTCTTCCATACGAAATTTCGTATGTGAAAGCAACAGACCCACCATCACCATGAGAGCTTTTCACCTTTGGTGTCAACGGAAAAGCTTTACCTATTTTTGCTTTACCAGCATCAAAAGGATGGGTATGGTACCATGTATCTGAAATGTTATTAAAAAGTGAAAACTTGTCACCACTAGATCTTTCCATTGTATTGAACTTTTTGGCGTGAGCCACCAGGGAGCCATCGTTCAAAATAAATATATTATCGGTGTCACTGAAGAGGCTAGAAGGAATATTATCAACTGAGTCATAAAATATGTAGTTAGAGTTGTCAACAAATTCAATGGGTGCAATATTGTATACATTTGTGTTCAAAGCAAAACTAACCTGAATGGATATAAACCAGAGCCAAATATGCGGAAATAACCATATATTTATCCACATGAATATATGTGCACAAATATAAAACCGTGACACCCTTTATAAGCAAACATCCACTTGTAAAACCAAATTGACATATATATATCGGTTATTCTACTCTGGTAGCGTTTTGGTGCATTATATTTGCAACCATATCAAATTTTTTGCAGCCATAACAAAATAGAGGACTAACAAACACATTTATTTCTTTACCCATAAAGTGAAATAGGAGATCATGAACCGTAGAAAGCCCAACTTAATTCAACCGAATGTTGCTAAAAGATCCAGATCTGGTTGAACACTTTCAACACGTTCCACATATTGTGGCAACCCGGTGTCTATTGACTTCATTACTGCGTCGATACAAAGTAACGCTTGCAATGCATCTTCCCCGGTGCACTTGACTATGGACTCGTCACCGTTGATTATATTGATGAAGTGGTCTAATTGTAAGTCAAAAGGTTTTGGTTTTTCATTAAATTCAAATTTGGTATCCGGCGAAGGTGAAGGTGATATCATTCCAAACAGATCATGATTTGCTTCACGATAGTCTAGGGGTATATCACAAGTAGAAATTGGTTTCAACCATGATGATTCATTTTCGGTAAACTGATGATATAGTTTCATATCCGGAAGTGACAACGTACCACTACTGCCAAATATTCGATAAAATCCAGAAATCGAATCGTTGAAGGGAATAGTAGGATTTTCACCAGTACCAGCTTCAAACAGAAATGGTGAAGTAACATTGTCCGCACAAACAAAAGTACCACAACATCCATTAGCAAACTTTAAAGTCAAAACTGCCCCTTCGTCCACTAAGTCATCATAGGTTAACATATCCTCATCATTATCTGTAGCTGATCTCTGTTTCATTAACAATTCCGCATAAACCTTTTCGATAGGCCCCATTAAAAATTGGAGCAAGTCTAGATCATGGATTAAGTTAATTAACAATGTACCACCACCTTTTTGCTTAGACGATCTCCACGGTTTTTCAAGGAAATATGACTGTGGTTTACAAAGTGTCCAGCTTCCTTGCACTGCAATAATTTTGCCCAATTTGAATAAACTATTTTTAGCTGCTGTGATATAGGGATTGAATCTTCGATGATGTCCCACCAATAATGCCACTTGTTTCGAATAACAGTACTCAATAAGGGTTTTACATTCAATAGCAGATGGGGCTAACGGTTTTTCCATCAAAATGTGGATACCGTTTTTAGCCAATTGCATTCCAATCTGTAAATGTGTATGATTAGGTGTTGCAATTATAGCAGCATCAGGAAATTTAACGTTATTCCTATGACAGAATTCGAATAAATCAGGAAGTTGCTTGAAAAGCTTGGTGTTGAAAGTTTGAGCAACAGAAGGACCATTCAAAGAATGGTCTACTATTGCAAAGAGTTCACAATCGTGCCGTGAAACAATGTGAGAAGCATGCCTAGGACCAATTAACCCTGCTCCAACGACAACAAAACTTAACTTTCTATCTTGACGACCAAACTGGCTTTGATGGAAATTGGATTCTTGATTTGGAATATTTACATTGGCTAATTTACTACTGTACATTCTCCGTCTGCACTATAGAAAATGAAACTGTGAGACTGCTCCTTTATTATTTTATTCCTGGTTTACCTTTATTTATACTATTAACTATTTGGGTGCAAAATTCGAAAATTATAGATAAGGAATTTACTGATAACGAGATATACATGATGTCATTAAAAGCCGTGGCTTTTCCCTACTGATTTTTCTGCCTCTCCCCAAATGTATGAAACGCGGAAATAGATGGCTCCGTAAACAATAAGTCTTATCTATAACTTGTATGTGAAATACCCCTGAATATTTCGTGTTTATCTCTTGTGTTGTAATTGTTATCTACAAATTTTCGTGTAACAACATGAAGCCATGTGGTAATAAGTTACATGACAAGTTACTGCATTACTACGATAAATCCTCTAGATGTATGTTACAACTGATTTCGGTTTTGCAAACTTTATTAAAATGCTACTTTATATATTGGGATCAACCCATTATATTTTTGCTTTGCCAGAAAGTTTTTCACCTGCCATGTAGCCGTTTTCGTTCGTTTGTCTTTCCTGAGGAAAAGCAGACGACGCTTTGTGAGTGAAGTTATCACATAGGTGATTCACTACACCCCATCCATACCCATTTACAAATCTACGCCTAACCACGATGTTATTGTGTGCATCAGGTGGTAAATTGACCAAGACTTTTCTCCAGTTTAATTCCTGAGTGTGATACTTTTTGGCAATAGTTACTTGTTTATGCAACTTCCATTCATTGTAGTTGAAGACTCTTTTAACCAAATCGGGCTTCTTATCATCGAAGTCTGTTGATTGTGGAACATTTTCAAACCGGTAGTACTTATCATGAAATATTACCGGATTTCTTGTATCCGGATTCAAAATGTAGTCAATTGATGGAATTGGGCACAATAACGCACTCAATGCAGATTCAACCACATTCGCCTTAGGTGGTATTGGAAAACCACTGATTTGCTCGTTTTCCTTTGTCCCCGCAACATCTTCTTCTTCTTCTTCAAACTCTGAGGTTTCCAGTTCATCACCGTCTTCTTCATCCTCATCATTGACATCACTTCCTTTGGCATTAATTCGAAGGAATCTCTTTTGTCGATTTGTAAGTCTATTTTGAAAATCATTCTTTGACAGTTTTCCATTGAAATTCAGCGTTATTAGCTCTCGATATAAGTCGGATAAACTATGACTCTTTTTATTTCTGGTTGAGTCCAGAACAAGGGTTGATGAATCTTCATCAATTTCATTTTCCTCTGGAATTTCACCAATTGAACCCGCGCTCATATTTGATGAACCTGGTTTTATATCGTCTTCAGTAGTCTTAATTTGTCTATGCTTTTTTAAGTCTTTTACATTCCCCAAAGCTTTCCAATCTAAATACAACAATGCACTTGTCCGTAATGGAACAATACCATCATTCACAGCATTAGCGTATAAGGTCAAATTCTCAAACTTTTTCAAAAGGCCTTGGAGTGGTTCATCAGGTAAAGTTTCAAGCAACGGTTTAAATCTATCCTTTCTGTGATTGGCTGGGTCTTTCGATTTCAAATCATTAAATGTTGGTATTTTCCTCAGAAGAGTCAAATCACGTCCAGTCTTACCTAAGGTTCCAAGGTCCAAGAACCACGAAATCAAAAAACTCATTTCCGTTAAAATTCCCAACAACGGGCTCGCCATGCAGATCAAATTGACTGGCTGAATTCCATACTTTTCGAAATAGTCTTCACCTTTTGTTAAGAGAACGTATTTGAGGGCGTAGAGTTGTACTAAACCACCAAGCGAATGACCTATGAATGAAATCTTGTTAATCTTTTTCCCCTTATCGTCATCAATTATGCCCATAACATAGGAACCAACACCCATACCCAAACGTTTGACTCCCTTCTCCGTTTTCGCAGCATTTCCTTGATAACCTCTGATTAGTAAGTTCTCATCAACTCGCTTTTCAAGAGTGTCTTTTAAATACAACATGTCAGCAGTTACATTTGAAAAGATCCCGTGGGTAATAATGACCAAGTGAACAGGGTCGTCTGGTCTTTTTGGTTCATTACCCCATATATCTTTCGTTGTCTTTTTCGACACCACGAGCCGGGGATTTGTAGACTTTCCATATTCGTAATCAAACTTGGTGTTCTTGTTGTCTCCAATCAAGTTTGTCAAAGTATGGAGCCCCGGACCCCCATTTAATCGTTTCATCTTCTGCAAGTCATCACCAAATAGCACATCGTAACCGACTACAGTATTCTTTGTAATGACTATTTGAGAGACAATATCGATT
>ERZ778017.2019-NODE-2019-length-17748-cov-11.259538_pt1 | contig 17748 bp, 15 predicted proteins | sample MGYA00375747_ERZ778017 | MGnify/ENA primary metagenome ERZ778017 (study PRJEB29350, sample SAMN05509838) | bioreactor metagenome | biome: bioreactor; material: wastewater | place: South Africa: University of Cape Town | collected 2014-03-17 ...
GGGCCGTGGCGAGAGGGGCGGGTCCGTTATCCGGGCGCCAGCTTGCGGGGCCTGGCCCCCCCCCCCGGCCCAGCCCGCGGCCCCGCCCCTCCCCCAAGCCCCAGCCGGCAACCTCCCCGAGGCGCCGGCTGACCTCAGGCCAGCCGGAACCCGCTGAGCAGGCGCTTCTCGGTCTCGCCCTCGATCTCGGCGATCACTTCGACCTTGCCCTCCAGCGGGGTGCCGCGGATCTTCGTCGCCAGGAGGTCGTCGACCTGGAAGATGCCTGCCGAGTTGTTGAGCTGGATCTCGATCCGCACCGGGTGGTCCTCGCCGGCGCTGATGCGGACCTCGTCGATCGCCGCGGCGGAGATCGAGTGGATGCCCTCGTGGCCGGTCTCGATCGGAATCCGGGTGCGGCCCTGGGCCATGTCGAGCGCGTCGGCGACGCGGACGACGCCCGCCTCGACCGTGTAGGGCTCACCACGGCGGCGGTGGCCGATGATCGAATGGAGGATCTCGGTTTCGACGACAGTGCGCTCCGGCTGTCTGTAGGCGCCGGCGAGGAGGCGGTCGAGGGCGCTCTGGGCGAGGAAGAGCGAGTACTCCTCGTGGTCGGCACGGTGGATCGACATGCCGACGTCGTGCAGCAGCGCCCCGCCGGCGACCACCACCTCGGCATCGCGGTCGCGCATCCCGTGGTCGGCGACCATCGCCGGCTCCACCCCCGCTTTGACCAGCAGGCGCAGCAGCCGCAGGGAAATGTTGAGGACGATCTGCATGTGGACCCAACTGTGGTCCGACATGCCGAGCCGCTCGGCGTTGACCTGGGCCATGTACCACCAGCCGCGCACCTGGTCGTCGCCGTTGACCGCGTCGATGAAGCTCTCCAGCCGGCGGTTGCCCCGCGTCGGCGCCCGCACGTGCGCCTCGGCGATCGCCTCCCGCGGCGGCCTGCGGGTCGGCCCGCTCGCGTCCGGTGCCGGAACCCCGGCCTCGGCCATCTCTCTCACCTCGTCCGGCGTCATGCCCGGATCGTAGCCCCGCCCCCCGCCGGCGCGGTCGACCTTTGGTCCGGTCCCACCAGTGCGGTCGACCTAAAGTCCGTCTACCGGGCCAAAGGACGACCACGATCGGGGCCGGGGACGAAAGGACGACCGCGCTCGGGCGGGCGGGCCGGGCGGATGGGGCCGGGGCTGGTGGGTCAGCCGCAGATCGGCCAGGGGCTGGAGCCGGCCTCGGAGTAGAGGAGCGCGGCGCGGTAGTCCTGTTCGGCTTCCGGCGCCGCGGCGGGGTCGCCGCTGCCGCCTACCGATTCCCAGGTCCCCTGGTCGAACTGGTATTTGCCGCGGTAGGTGCCGTCGGCCGAGACCGCTTCCGGGTCGCCCCCGGACTCGCAGGCGGCGATCGCCGTGAGCGTTTCGATCGAGACGCCGCCCGGCAGCTGCGCGAACCGTTCTTCTTCTTCGCGCGCCTCCCGTGCTTCGCGCTTCTTGCGCGCGTGGACCTTCTGACGATGCTCGGTGCGCTGCGTCGTCGCCGCGATCAGCCGGCTGTAGCGGTCGACCGGGTCGAGCAGCGGCCCGTCGACAGCCACCGCGTCGCCGATGGCATTGGCGGTCGCCTTCGCGGTCGAGACAGGCGCGTCGGCGCGGAGCCGCACGCGCGGCGGAAGCTTTTCGTCCTTGTGCTGGGCGGCCGAGGCCACGGCCGGCGAGGCCAGCGCGACCAAGGCAACGCCAAGCACGGCGATATGTTTGCGTTCTGTGAGCAAGCGGTGAACGCTTGCGGGCAATGACGCGCCTGTGTGTGACGGTCATCACCATGCGATCCTGCGTTTTCCGGCGATCGGCTCCACAGAGCGGATTCGGCGCCGAATAGGCATGATCCCTTGATCACTCCAGATGACGACACCACGCGCCTGCTGCTCGCCTGCCCCGATCAGCCGGGGCTGATCGCGACCGTCTCCGGCTTCCTCGCCGAAGCCGGGCTGAACATCGTCGACGTCGACCAGCACTCGACCGCGGCGGGCCGCTTCTTCATGCGCATGGTCTTCGACTCGCCCGACGCCGCCGACCGCGCCGCGCTCGAGGAGCGCTTCGCGCGCGAGGTCGCCGCGCCCTTCGAGATGGACTACAGCTTCAGCGAGTCGGCGAGCCGCAAGCGGGTCGTGGTGATGGTCTCGCGCGAGGACCACTGCCTCTCCGACCTGCTCTGGCGGCGGCGCAACCACCACCTCGGCGGTGACATCGTCGCCGTCATCTCCAACCACGAAGACCTGCGGGCCGAAGTCGAGGCCGTCGGGATCCCCTTCCATCACGTGCCGGTCACCCGCGAGACCAAGGACGAGGCCGAGCGCCGCGCCCTGGAGCTGATCGGCGACGACGTCGACCTGCTCGTCCTCGCCCGCTACATGCAGATCCTCTCCCCCGCGTTCCTCGAAGCGCTGGGCGCGCCGGCGATCAACATCCACCACAGCTTCCTGCCCGCCTTCGTCGGCGCCGAACCCTATGCCCGCGCCCACGAGCGCGGCGTCAAGCTGATCGGCGCGACCGCCCACTACGTGACCCCGGAGCTGGACGCCGGGCCGATCATCGACCAGGGCGTGGTCCGGGTCGGACACGCGGACGAGGTGGCGGACCTGATCCGGATCGGCCGTGATGTCGAGCGGCTGGTGCTGGCCCGCGCGGTGACCGCGCACCTCGAGGACCGCGTGCTGCTCGACGGTGGCCGCACCGTCGTCTTCTGAGGAGAGGCGCCCGCGGATCGGACGCGCGGCCGATCTACGTCGCCGCCGCCTCGGCCGCGCCCTGCGCCGCCTCCCACTCCGCCAGCAGCCCGTCGACCGCCGCCTTCGCCGCCTCGTGCTTGGCGGTCGCCCGCTCGGTGCGGGTCGGGCTCGACCAGGCGGCGGGGTCGGCGAGCTCCTCCTCGACCGCCTTGAGGTCGGCTTCCGCCTTCGCGATCCGCTCCTCCAGCCGCGCCGCCTTGCGCGTCGCCCGTTCGGCCGCCTTGCCGTCGCGCCGCTTCGCCGCGGCGCCGTTCCCGTTTGACGCCTTCTCCTTCTTCGCCGCGCCCTTCGTCGCCGCGTCGGTCTCCGCCTCGCGTTCGTCGCGCCGCCGCTGGTACTCCGCCCAGCCGCTCGGGTGGCTGGTCAGCTTGCCGTCCTCGAGCACGATCGTGCGGCTGCCGACCGCCTCCAGCAGCGCCCGGTCGTGGGAGATCAGCACCACCGAGCCCTCGAACTCGGTCAGCGCGTCCTCCAGCGCCTCGCGGCTCTCGATGTCGAGATGGTTGGTGGGCTCGTCGAGGACCAGGACGTTGGCGCCCGAGGAGACCAGGATCGCCAGCGACAGCCGCCGCTGCTCGCCGCCGGAGATGTCGGAGAGCTGTTTTTCGACGTCTGAGCCGGAGAAGAGGAAGCCGCCGAGCAGGGCGCGCGCCTTCGGGCCGGTGAGGCCGGTCTCCCGTTGCGCCGCGTCGAGGACCGTCCCCGCCCCGGAGGCGGTGTCGGCGTGCTGGGAGAGGTAGCCGAGATTGACGTTGTGGCCGGTGCGGACGATCCCCTCGGCGGCCGGCTTCTGCCCCGCCAGCGTCTCGATCATCGTCGTCTTACCGCTGCCGTTGGCGCCGACGAGGACGACGTGCTCGCCGCGTTCGACCTCCAGCTCGGCGTTCGCGAGCAGCACCCGTCCCGGCACCTCGATCTTCGCGTCGACCATCTTGAGGACGACGCGGCCGGGGCGCTCGGGCGGCTTGAAGGAGAAGCGCAGGTGGCGGTGGTCGCGCTTTTCGGCCATCGGACCGTCTTTCTTCTTCTTGTCGATCTGTTTGATCCGCGACTGGGCCTGGCGCGCCTTGGTCGCCTTGTAGCGGAAGCGCTCGACGAAGCGCTCCATCCGCGCGATCTCGGCTTCCTGGCGGTCGATCGCTTTGCCGAGCGCGATCTGCCGCGCCGCCTGCTCCCGGCGCCAGGCGTGCCAGGGGCCGGCGAAGAAGCGGGCGCGCCCGGCCTCCAGCTCCAGCACCGAGGTGCCGACCGCCTCCAGGAACCAGCGGTCGTGGGCGACGAGGACGACGGCGGCGTCGAGGTCGACGAGGTAGCGCTCGAGCCACTCCAGCGAGGGGATGTCGAGGTGGTTCGTGGGCTCGTCGAGGAGCAGCAGGTCGGGACGGGCGGCGAGCGCGCGGGCGAGCGAGGCGCGGGTCAGCTCGCCGCCGGAGAAGGTCTTCAGTTCGCGGTCGGCATGCTCGGGGCCGAAGCCGAGGCCGCGCAGCACTTCCAGCACTTCGTCGCGCCAGCGGTAGCCGCCGCCCGCTTCGAGCCGCGCCTGGGCGGCCGCGTAGGCGTTCATCGTCTCCTCCGAGGCGCCGTCCGCCATTTCGCCCTCCAACCGCGCCAGCTCGGCCTCGGTCTCCAGCATGTCGCCCCGGCCGGAGAAGACGTAATCGCCGAGCTTGGCGGCGGAGTCGCGCGGCGGGCGCTGGTCGTGGAGGGCGACGCGGGCGCCGCGCTGGATCGAGATCGAGCCCTCCTCCGGCGTCAGCTCGCCGGAGAGCACACGGAGCAGAGTCGACTTCCCGGCGCCATTGCGCCCGGACAGCGTCATCCGGTCGCCCGGCTCGAGCTTGAAGGAGACGTCGCCGAACAGCAGCTTGCCGCCGACGTAGACGTCCAGTGAGGTCGCGGTCGCGATCGCCATGCTTTGACGGTAATTGACGCCGCCCGTCGGGCGCTCGCCGGGGCGCTCAGCCGCAGTACTTGACGGCGATCTGCTCGATCGTGCCGGCGGTGCGGGTGGTGCCCTTGCCGAGCACCTTGTCGAGCGCCTTGACGTCGACCTCGGTTTCGGAGAGGCCGACGGCCGGGAGCCAATGGAGCTCGCGGTCCTCGATCACCATCAGGTCACCCTCCGGCGTGATCTCCTCCATCGCCTTTTTCGCTTTCGCGCTCGGCTTGCGGCCGAGCAGCACCACCTGCGGTTTGCCACGTTTCGCGGCGGCGCGCTCGATCGCCTTCGCGTCGAACGGCTCGCGCGCGGCGATCGCCGCGACCTCCTTCGCGGAGCGCAGGAACACCGCCACGTCGTACCCGAGTTGCTCGTCAAGCTCCACTTCGAGCCGCTTCTGCAGCTTCGACTCCGCTTCCCCCGCCGGGTCGACGAAGACGACGTTGCCGCTCGCCCGGAACGTCGCCACGTCCTCCAGACCCATCGCCTCGAAGTGCGCGACCAGCTCCGGGTTCTTGATCCGCCGCTTGCCGAGGTTCATCCCGCGCAGGAAGGCGACGTAGCGTTCCATTGCGGCACCGTAACCTGAACGGGGGTGGCGGGGCCGCTGCGACATCTCGGGGACCTGGCGCGGGCGCAGGCGAGGCGGCGCGCCTCGGCGCGCGCCGACGGCGAGGCGCTGGGCGAGCTCGAGGCGCGGCCGCTGGCGCTGCCACCGGGGCTGGAGGCCGAATGGCTCGGCGTCTCCGGTTATCGGCTCACCTATGAGGGCCACACCCTCTTCATCGACCCCTACCTCTCCCGCGTCCCGCTCCGCGACCTGCTGCTGCGGCGGCGCGCGCTCCCCGACCGGGCGGTGCTGGAGCGCTTCGTCCACGCGCCGGGCAAGACTGTCGGCGTCCTCGTCGGCCACACCCACTTCGACCACGCGGTCGACGCCCCGGCGCTGGCCCGGCGCCTCGACTACAAGGCCTACGGCTCGGCCTCGCTGGTCAACCTGATGGCGCTGCACGGGATGGCGGAGCGGGCGGTCGAGGTCGCGCCGTACCGCGTCTACGAGCTGGGGCCGTTCGAGGTCAGCTTCACGCCCAGCGCGCACTCGAAGCTCCTCCTCGGCCTCGCCGTCCCCTACGACGGCGAACTGACGTGCGAGCACCTCGACTCCCTCTCCCCCGCCGCCTACCGCTGCGGCCAGGTGTGGGGGATCTCGATCGCCGTCGCCGGCGTCCGCTTCTACCACCAGGACAGCGCCGACCTGATCGACGACGCGGTGCGCGAGCGCGGCATCGACGTCTTCCTCGCGGGCGTCGCCGGGCGCTCCTTCACCGAGCGCTACTGGCAGCGGATCCTGCCCCTGCTCCAGCCCCGCGCCGTCGTCCCCACCCACTACGACAACTTCTTCCGCCCCCTCGGCCAGGATCTGGAGTTCGTCACCGCCGCCGAGCTGGCGCGCCTGCCGGAGGAGATCGGCGCGGTGAGCGGCGAGATCGAGCTGGCGGCGCTGCCTCGCGCGGACCTGGGACGGGACCGCCCGCGCCCCGCGCGATGACCCGGTCCGCGCCGATCCTCCCCGACGTGCTCGCGCCGGGGCTGCGAGTCGCCTTCTGCGGCACTGCGCCGGGGACCGCCTCGGCGCGAGCAGGCGCCTACTACGCCGGACCGGGCAATCGCTTCTGGCTGACGCTGCACGAGGTCGGCCTGACGCCGATCCTCCTCCGCCCCGCCGAATTCGCCCGCCTGCCGGAGTTCGGCATCGGCCTGACCGACATCTCGAAGACGGCGTCGGGCTCCGACCAGGAAGTCGGTCGGCGCGGCATCGACCCGGCGCGCCTGACCGCTGCGGTGGCCGCGGCCTCCCCCGCCCACCTCGCGTTCAACGGCAAGAACGCGGCCCGCGCGGCACTCGGGCGGCCCGTGGACTACGGCCCACAACCCGAGCGAATCGGCGACGCGACCGCCTGGGTCCTCCCCTCGACCTCCGGCGCCGCCCGCGGCTTCTGGGACATCGAGCCGTGGCGCGAGCTCGCCGCGGTGGTTCGGTAGGCGGTCGGCCGGTGCCCCAGGAAGGGACCCGCCCCTCTCGCCACGGCCCGGGCAGGCTGTGGCCGTGGCGAGAGGGGCGGGTCTTCGAGGAGTGGAGGATGGCGCGCGGGAGCGTCACGGGGGTGCGACGGAAGCGCGCCGGGGCCATCACCGAAGGGCGCCGGGGTCCGGACCTCGAACGGTCAGGAGCTTGCGTGGTTGGAAATCCACGTATGGCGAGGGTTTCCAACCATGCGAGCGCCCAGCCACCCTTCCGTGGTTCGAAATCCACCTATGGCGTGGATTTCGCACCACGCGGGATCACGGCCGCCCTTCCGTGACCGCTCGGGCCCCCTCCCACCTGCAACGGAACCGTCACGCGGGTACCACGGGAGCACGCCGGGGTCATGACGGATGCTCGGCGACGTCACGGACACGCCGGGAGCGCAGGCCTCCTGCCCGTGTTGCACAACACCGACGGGCGCGCTGCGTGGATCACCCGTGCCATAGGACGGGCAATCCACGCAGCGCGTTCCCGGCGTCTTCGGATCCGGCCCGGAAAGGGCCTCCCGGGGCCGGGAAGCGTGACGTTCCCGGCGTCTTCGCCAACGATCCGGCCGAGGCGTGGAGGCTCCCCGACCCGATCGTCACGGAAGCCCGACTTCCTCACGTCCCTGTGACGCCTCTCCCACGAAAGCCTCACGTCCTGGGCTCCTCATGGGGGTCACAGCCTGCCAGGGAGCCCAGGACACCCTGAATGCATCTCGGAGGCCTCACCCCAAGGCCCGTCCCCCCACCGGGGCCGGACGAGCCAGATATGGAGGCGCCGAGATTCGAACTCGGATCCGCGGACGCTGGGCGAGGGTCTCTACAGGTTTAGCCGGCGCTTGATTCTCGTCTCCCGGGGTCCGCGCCGACGGGCACTACGGGAGATAAAGCCCCTGAAGTGTTCCCGGACGGACGAGGCAGGCCGTCCAGGTGAGCCCGTTTCTGAAGCCGGTGCCCCTCCCCACGGGCGAGGGAGGACCGACTCTCACAGCGCTTAGTTTCTAGCTAAGCGGCGAGGGCGAACTCATGGTCCGCACGTATTGGTTTGTGCCGGGGTTTAACGAGGCCTCCGGCAACCTCGACCTGCAACCTTTCGCACGAATCGACCACGTCGAAGCCTGTCGCCCCCGTGCTGGATGCATCTCGGAGTGTACGCGCCGCGTATTGTCGGGACAAGCGACCGGGTACGGGCGCAAAGCGATGACCGAGCTGACCTACGATGCGATCGTCCTTGGCGCCGGCCCCGCCGGCGAGGTTGCCGCGGGGCGACTGGCCGATGGCGGCTGGAAGGTGGCGATCGTCGAGCGAGACCTCGTCGGCGGCGAATGCTCCTACTACGCCTGCATGCCCTCGAAGGCGCTGCTGCGGCCCGCCGACGTGCTGGCCGAGGCGAAGCGGATCCCCGGCGTGCCGGTCGCCGACGACGCCGAGCTCGACCCGGCGGCCGTCCTCGCCCGCCGCGACGCGGTGATCCACAACCAGGACGACTCCGGCCAGCTCCCCTGGCTCGAAGAACGCGACATCGACCTCCATCGCGGCGCCGGGCGCTTCGTTGGTGAGGGACGGATCGAGGTCGGCGACGCGACGCTCCTCGCCTCGCGCGCGGTGATCGTCGCCACCGGCTCGGGCGCGGCGATGCCGCCTATCGACGGCCTCGACTCGGTCCGGACCTGGAACAACCGCGATGCGACGACCACCGAGAAGGTGCCCGCGAGCATGGTCGTGCTCGGCGGCGGCCCGGTCGGGTCGGAGCTGTCCCAGGCCTGGGCCTCGCTGGGGACGAAGGTGACGCTGGTCGACGCCGGCGCGAACCTGCTCGGGCGCGACGAGCCCTTCGCGGGCGAGGAAGTCGCGGCGGCGCTGCGCGGTCGCTTCGGCGTCGACGTCCGGGTCGGCGCGGAGGTCGAGTCGGTGCGCGCGGGGGGTGCCGGGGTGATCGTCGAGCTGCGGGACGGCGGCGCGGTCGAAGGCGAGGAGCTGCTGGTCGCGGTCGGCCGCAAGCCCCACACCGACGACATCGGCCTCGACGCGATCGGGGTCGAGCCCGACGACCACGGCTTCCTCGAGGTCGACGACCGGATGCGGATCGGCGGCCGCGATGACCTCTTCGCGATCGGCGACGTCAACGGCCGCGCCCTCTTCACCCACATCGGCAAGTACCAGGCCTGGATCGCCGCCGAGAACCTGCTCGGTCGGCGGGTCGCCGCCGTCGCCGAAGGGCTCGGTGCGCCGCGCATCACCTTCACCGACCCGCAGGTGGCAGCGGTCGGCAAGACCCTCGCCCAGGCCGAAGAGGCGGGCATCGACGCCCGCGCGGTCGACGTCCCCACCGACGGCTCCCCCGGGGCCAGCTTCCAGGGCAAGGGCACGGACGGCAGATCGCGACTCGTCATCGATCAGGCCACCGACACGATCGTCGGCGCCACCTTCACCGGCTTCGAGACCGCCGACTTCCTGCAGGCGGCGACCCTGGCGATCGTCGCCGAGACCCCGCTGGCGCGCCTGCGCCACGCGATCGCCCCCTACCCGACGCGCAGCGAGGTCTGGCTGAAGCTGCTCGAGAAGTGGGAAGCGGGCGAGTAGCGCACGCGGGTGAGTTCGCAGTAATCCGCGGATAGCGCGGAGAAGTGCGAACGCGGGTGGACCGCTAGATCGTCGCGCGGGACTTCAGGTCGGCGAGCACGTCCTGCGGGAAGCCCGCGACCTGGTCGAGGTCGTCGACGGAGCTGAATCCGCCGAGGCGCTCGCGGTGGGCGAGCAGTCTGGTCGCCTGGGTGACCGAGAGGTTCTCGGCTCGGAGCTGCTCGAAGGTCACCGAGTTGAGGTTGATCGACCCGCTCGAGGCTGGAGCGGCTTGGGGAGCCGGGGGCGCGGGCGCCTGGAAGGACCCGGTGTCACCGGCAGCTGGCGGGGTCGGTGCCTGAGGCGGTGGCGGCGGGCTGGACGGCGCGGGCGTCGGCGGCTCGGTCGGGCTCGGGACGGCGGAGAACGACGCGGTCGGCGGATCAGGCTGCGCCGGCGGCGGAGACGGCGAACCGAAGGCGGGTGGCGTGCCCCCCGGCGCTTCGGAAGTGGACGGGCCGGGACCAGCCGGCGGAACCGGAGCCGGCGCGGATGGATTCGTCGTGTCGGCGGGCCCCGTCGGCGATCCGTAAGGTGTGGACGACTCGGGCGGCGGCACCGAAGCCGGCCCGGAGGGACCGGTCGTGTCGACGGGCGCCGTCGGCGACCCGAAGGGCGCGGACGGCCCGGGCGGCGCCACCGGAGCAGGCGCGGGCGGCGGCGTGGATGCCTCCGGCGCCGAACCGAAGCCAGGTGCGGGTGGCGGCGCCGACCCCGCCGTCGAGCCGAAGCTCGGGGCGGCCGGCGGCGCGGGCGGGGTCACCGGGGCGCCCAGTGCGCGGATGACCTCTTCCTCGGCTTCGCGGGCGTGGCGCTCGGCCTCTTCGGCGCGGCGCTCGGCCTCGGCGACGCTGCGCTGCATCTCCTCGAGGCGGCGCTGCTGGGCTTCTTCTTCGGCGCGATAGCTCTCGAGGCGCTGCGCCGCGGCGGCGCGCTCTTCGGCGGCTTTGGTGCGCTCGTCGATCTCGCGCAGGCGCTGCTCGGCTTCGGCCATCGAGCGCTCGCGGGCGGCGCGGCCCTCCTGCAGCCGCTGCTCGGCGAAGCTGAGGTCGGCGGCGGGGACGGCGGGCGTCGGTGGGCCGGCGATCCCCGGCTCGTCCGCGGCGGGCGGCATGCCGAAGGCATCCATCGGCTCCGCCTCCTTCCGCAGGCGCTCGGCCTCCTCCATCCGACGATCGGCCTCGGCCCTGATCCGCTGCTCCTCGTAGCGAACCTCGGCAACTTTGTCGCGGACGCGCTGGCCGGCGGCGGCCGCGTCGGCGTCGGTCGGTACGGGCGCGGGCGGCGGTCCAGGCGGCGCGGTCGAAGGCGGCTCGGCTAGCGTCGGCGCCTCGCCCGCGCCGACGGCACTCGCACCCTGTGGCGCGGCGGCCGGCTCGTTCAGGTTCTGGACCGGGGGCGGCGGCTCCAGCCGCGGATCGCTCGACGCCGGAGCGCCCTCGGCGCCGGCGGGGCCTCCTGCGGCGGGTGGTGCCCCGACAGCCGGGGTCGACTCGCCGGGATAGGACGGCGGCGCACCGATCGGCGAGGGCGGCGTTCCCGCGGTCGAGACCTGCTCGGCTCCCGGCGGCGGCGTGCTCCCCGCCGCGCCCCCCTGCGCCTCTTGGACCGCCCGTTCGTTGGCGGCGCGGGCGGCCGCGAGGCGCTGCTCGGCTTCCGCCCGTTCCTTCTTCTTGCCGCCGATCTGGATCCCGAAGAGCGACATGTCGAAGAAGCCCTTCTTCTCAGGGTCCTTGTTCGCGCTCGCGGCGGCACCCGCCACAGCCCCGGCGGCGGCGACCCCGCCGGTCTCGCCGGTCGGCGGCCCGCCCGGCGCGGTCGAGGCAGGCGGCTGGGAGGCCGGCGCCCCGGGGGCGCTCGGCGGGGCGCCCGGTCCGGGGGGCGGTGAAGTCTGGGACGCGACGGTGGGGGGCACCTGGCCGCCGCGCTTGGCGGCGCGCTCGGCTTTGCGTTTCTCGACCTCTTCGCGGCGTTGACTGCGCATCTGTTCGCGCGCTTCGCGCTGCTCCTTGCGCTGCCGGTCGCGCCGCTCCTTGCGCGACTCGTTGGCTGGCGGCGTCGCCTGCGCCCCCGCGGCGGCCGGCGCTCCGGCAGCGCCCGCGGCTCCAGGCGGCGCTCCCGGCGCGCCCGCGTTCGGCGGCGCACCGGGCGAATCCGGCGTCCCGCCCGGCCCCCCGGCGGCTTTCGCCCGCTCTTCCTCCTCCTTGCTGCGGCGGTTGGTCACCATCACCACCAGCAGGAGCAGCAGGATCGCGGCGGCCAGGGCGGCGATGAAGTAGCCCGTGTGATCGGAGATGTAATCGCTGACGTTGGCCGCGAGCACAGACCCATCCTTACAAAGGATCCAGCGGCGTCAACCGTTCGGCCACCCGCCTGGTTTTCCGCTCTCAAGATCAACGCATGCGCCCCTTGAACTCGCGCTCGACTTCGCGCCGCACATCGCGGTCGGCGATCTCCCGCCGGCGGTCGCGTCCCTCCTTGCCCCGGGCCAGCGCCAACTCCACCTTCGCCCGCGGCCCTTTGAAGTAGATCCGCACCGGCACAAGAGTGAGGCCTTTCTCGGCGGTTTTGCCGACCAGGCGCTCGATCTCGTCACGGTGGAGCAGCAGTTTGCGCGGCCGATCGGGGGTGTGGGCGTCGACGGCAGCGAACTCGTAGGGCGGGATGTGGAGCTTGCGCAGCCAGACCTCGCCGTCGTCGACGACCGCGTAGGAGTCGGTCATCTGCGCCTGTCCGCCGCGCAGCGCCTTCACCTCGGAGCCGGTGAGGACGATCCCCGCCTCCATCGTTTCGACGAACTCGAATTTGTGCCGCGCGCGCCGGTTGGTGACGACGTCGCCGGAGGCCGGCCCGCGTTTCTTGCCCTTCTTCGCCATCAGCGACCCCTCCGGGCGCCTTTGCCGGCGGGCGCTTTGCCGCCGCCCCCGGTCAGCTCGAGGTCGACGCGCCCCCGCCCGGAATCGACGCCGGTCACCCGTACCCGCACCGGATCGCCGAGCCGCAGCGCCGTCGCCCCGTCGCCGCTGCCGATCAGGGACACCTCGGCGCGGTCCAGCTCATAGCGCCCGCCAGGCAGCGTCCGCGCCGGCAGCATCCCCTCGTAGACGTCGCCGAGCTCGCCGCCGAAGGCGACGAACGCCCCCGCCCGGATCACCCCCGACACCTCGCCCTGGAATTCGGCGTCGAGCCCGCGCTCCCCCAGCTCCCGTTCCAGCAGATACGCGGCGCAGACGTCGTCGGCATCGCGCTCGATCTTCGCCGACTCGCGCTCCTGGGCGGAGCTGTGGGCGGCGACCTCGCGCGCCTCGGTGAGCGTCGGCGCCTCCTCCCCCTCGCCCAGCGCCGCCAACAGCGCCCGGTGCACGAGCAGGTCGGGGTAACGGCGGATCGGCGAGGTGAAGTGCGTGTAGGCATCGCTGGCGAGCCCGGCGTGGCCGGAGTTCGTCTCGCTGTAGGCCGCCTGTTTCAGGGAACGGAGCACAAGGGAGGTATACGCGTCGCGCCCGTGCCCGCGCCGCGCGGCCTCCCGCCGCGCCAGCCTGCTCGCGTCCGCGGCCATCTGCCCGGCCGAGCGCGGCGAGAGCCCCTGGCCGAGCGGCGGCGTCGGCACGCCCAGCGCCGCCAGCTGCTCCAGCAGCCGTTCGATCCGCGGCGGGTCGGGCTGCGCGTGGACGCGGTAGACGGCGGGGACGCGGCGGTCGACGAGGAACTCCGCGACCCGCTCGTTGGTGAGGATCATCAGCCGCTCGATCAGCCGGTGGGCCTCGGTCTGCGGCACCCGGTGGGCGGCGACGACGTTGCCCTCGGCGTCGAACTCGAACTCCGGCTCGGCCGATTCGACGTCGAGGCTCGAGTCCCCGCGGTGCTCGCCGAGCCCGGCGGCGACGTCGCGCGCGGCGGCGAGCGGTTCGACGACCGCCGCGGGCGCCGCTTCGCGACCGTCGAAGACGCGATCGAGCTGGTCGTAGTCGAGCCGCGCGTCGGAGCGGATGCGGCTGCGGTAGAAGCGGGTACGGGTCGGCCGCGCGCCGGCGTCGATCTCGATCTCGGCGGTGACGGCCAGGCGCTCGACCCCCGGCGAGAGCGAGCAGGCCCCGCTGGAGAGCGCGTACGGCAGCATCGGCTCGACCGTCCCCGGCACGTAGGTCGAGTTGGCGCGCCGCAGCGCCTCCAGGTCGAGCGGCGAGCCGGGCCGCACGTGGGCGGCGACGTCGGCGATGTGGATCCAGACGCGCCAGCCGTCGCCCTCGCGCTGGGCGGAGACGGCGTCGTCGAAGTCGCGCGCGGTGGCCGGGTCGACGGTGAAGGTGGCGAGGGCGGTCAGGTCGCGGCGGGGAGCGGTGTGCGCCTCGGCCTCCGCCGCCGCGCTCGCGGCTTCCTCCTCGACCAGGCCGGTGAAGCCACGCAGCCCGAGCCGCTCCTCGAGCAGGTCGGCGACCGCGTCACGGGCGCTGGTGGGTTTGTCTTTTCGGGACAGGGTGCCCGGGCGGGAACCCCTGCCGCGCTCGGCTCGGTTCCGACGAGGGGCTGCCCCACGCCGACGCCCACCGCCGCGCTCCCGGCGCGGGCTCAACCTTCGACCTGGGCCGCGACCGTTTCGAGCGCTTTCTGTCGCGCCTCGTCCACAGGCGTGTGCGGGTTGTCGACGACCTTGACTTCGGGGTGGATGCCGCCGGTGCGGTGCAGGTTCTTGCCGTTCGGGGTGAAGTATTCGCCGACCGTCAGCTTCAGCGCGCCGCCGTTGGCGAGTTCGTGCTCTTCCTGGAAGACGCCCTTGCCGTAGGAGCGGGTGCCGACCACGGTCGCGTGCGCGTCGTCCTGCAGCGCCGCGGTCATGATCTCGGCGGCGCTCGCCGTCCCCCGGTCGATCAGCACGTCGAAGGGCACGTCGACGATCTTCCCGGGGCCGCTCTTGCGCTCCGTGTCGCCCTTCGTGCGCGATTTGGTCGACACCACGACTTCGCCCTCGGGGAGGAAGAGCGAGGCGCTGGAGACCGCCTCGTCGAGCAGCCCGCCGGGGTTCTCGCGCAGGTCGAGGACCAGGCCTTCGGCCCCTTCCCCCTTCGCTTTTTCGATCCCGTGGGCGAGCTGCTTGCTTGCTTCGGAGCTGAACGAAAGGAGCCGCACGTAGCCGATCTTCTTCCCGTCGGTCGTGAAGACGCGGCTGGAGACGTTCGGCAGCACGACGTTTGCCCGCGTCAGGGTCTTTTCACTCTTCTTGCCGTTTTTCTTTTCGATCCCGACCGTCACCTGCGTGCCTTCCGGCCCCTTGATCATCTGCGTCGATTCGGTCGAGTCGAGCCCTGCGATCGATTTGCCTTCCACCGAGACGATCGTGTCACCGGCTTCGACCCCGCCTGCTTCGGCCGGCGAGCCTTTGAAGACCTTGATCACCTGGAGGCCCTTCTTCACTTCGATGACGCTCAGTCCCACCCCGGAGAAGTGCCCTTCGATCTGCTGGTTGAACCCTTCCAGGCTTTCCGGCGAGAAGTAGTCGCTGAAGCGGTCGGCGTGGCGTTTGCGCAGCTCGCGGACCATCCCCTGCAGCGAGGCGTTGCCGAGCTCGGTGTCGCCGACCTTGCGGAAGTAGTTGTCCTTGATGATTTCCGAGGCTTCCGCGACCAGGCTCGTCGGTTCTTCGGTGAACGCTTCGCGGGCGAAGCCGGGCAGCTTCGACGGGTGGCCGCCGAGCCAGATCCCGACGACGAGGAAGGCGACCAGGGCGACGCCGAAGGCGATCGCTCCGCGCAGCCTCACGCGCCCCTCAGACCCGCAGGAAGCGGCGCAGCGTGACGCCCGACCCGATCGTCGAGACGAGGATCGCGGCCCCGAAGAGGATCGCGATCAGCACCGGGAAGGCGATGGTGCTGTTGTGCTGGGCGAGGGCGAAGGAGTCGCCGTGGTCGCTCAGCGGGTCGACGATCGTGATCTTGCCGATCCACAGGATCAGTATGGCGACCAGGCCGCCGATGAAGCCCACCACGACCCCCTCGATGAGGAACGGCCAGCGGATGAACCAGCGGGTCGCGCCGACCAGCCGCATCACCTCGACCTCGCGGCGACGGGTGAAGATCGAGAGCCGGATCGTGTTGCCGATCAGCATCAGCGAGGCGACGATCAGCAGGGCCATGATCACGGTGAGGACGATCTTCAGCGCGCTCGTCACCTTGGCGATCTGCTGGGTCGATTGCTGACGGGAGAATGGGTTGGAGATCGCCGGGCTGATCGGGTCTTTCTTGCCGGCCGCGGTCGTCCCCATCACTTCGCGTTCGATCTGCGGCAGGTCGGCGGCGTTCGTCGCCTTCACTTCGAAGCTCGCGGGCAGCGGGTTGGTGTGCAGCTCGTCGACGATCGTCTTGTCGCTCAGTTCGCTTTTCAGCGTCGCCAGCGCTTCCTGCTTGGAGACGAAGGTGACGTCGGCGACGCCCGGGATCGCTTCGATCTGCGCCTTCGCCTGCGCGATTTCGGCGTTGGTCGCGTCGTCGTAGAGGGCGAAATGGACGTTCAGCTGGCTGGCGACTTCGTCGGACTTCGCCTGTGCGGTCTGGAAGACCGGGATCAGCACCCCGAGCAGGACCACGGTGACGACCGTGGTGATGACGGCGGCGAGCGTCGGTGCGCCGTTGCGGCGCAGGGCGCGGAAAGCCTCCGAGAAGAAGAAGACGATGCGTGACATCAGCGGGCGAGCGAGTGTCCGTGGCCGTTGGTCTTGCGCTCGCCGTTGGCGCCGACGCCCATCTCGGCCTGCATCCGCATGCCGAACTCGGTGGTCGACTCCTCGGTGTAGCCGCCGGAGACCTCGTCGCGGACGACGCGGCCCTCGTAGAGCTCGACCACCCGGCGGCGCATGTTGTCGACCATCTCGCGGTCGTGGGTGACGACGACGACGGTCGTGCCGGTCTTGTTGATCCGGTAGAGCAGCTGCATGATCCCGATCGAGGTGACCGGGTCGAGGTTGCCCGAGGGCTCGTCGGCCAGCATGAGCGGCGGGTGGTTGACGAAGGCGCGGGCGACCGCGACGCGCTGCTGCTCACCGCCGGAGAGCTGGTCGGGGAAGTTGTGGAGCTTGGTCGAGAGGCCGACCAGGCGCAACGTCGCCGGCACCTGCTCGCGGATTTCGGCGCGGCTGGCGCCGATCACCTGGAGCGCGTAGGCGACGTTGTCGTAGACGGTCCGGTTGGGGAGCAGCTTGAAGTCCTGGAAGACGGTGCCGATGTTGCGGCGCAGCTGCGGGATCTTCTTGTCGGGCATCTGGCCGATGTCGCGACCGGCGATGCGGACGGTCCCGTCGGTGACGTCGAGCTCGCGGATCAGGGTCTTGATCAGCGTCGACTTGCCGCAGCCGGTGGGGCCGACGAGGAAGACGAACTCGCCCCGGCCGATCGAGAGCGAGACGCGGTCGAGCGCCATGTGGCCGCCCGGGTAGACCTTGGTCACATCGTTCAGCTCGATGATCGGGGCGCGCCGGCCGCGCGAGCGCACAGGCTCGGGGGCGCGATTCTTGTTGCGTCGGAGTCTTGCCATCGGTTAGGGGTGCCTTCTGCGACAACAAGATGACTCCTGCGGAGTCTCGGCCGCGAAATTTTGCGCCCAGAAAAAGGGCGTTTGGCTCTGCGCCTAGACCGCGACGAGGTCGGGACGGGCGCCGAGCGCCGCCGTCGGGTCGACGAGCACGACGACGTCGTCGATCTCCCGCGAGTGCATCACGTCGCCTGCGGCGGCCGCGAAGTCGGCATCCCCGACGATCGTCTCGATCACCTCGAGCCCGGCGTCACGCATGGCACTCGCACCGCGCTCGGCGCGCTCGAGGGCATCGGCCCAGTCGATCGCCGAGTCGGGCCCGTGCAACGGCGTCGCCGGGACCAGCAGGGTGAAGCCGGTGCCCTCGGCACGCGGTCGCAGAGCATCGACCATGATCGGCGGCTCCGCCTCCCGACCCACGATCACCAGCACGTTGCGCTTGTTCTCGGTCTCCTGCATCTCGGTCTCCTATTCGTCAGAGGACGCCCCCAGCCTTCACCCTGGACGTAAACGCCCAGCCAAGACCATCTGAGGCTTCCCTTAAGACGCTCTGGGGAAACAACGTTGCGGCGGGCGGCGGGTTTGCGCGGGGGGGAGGGACGGGGGAAAGGGATGTGGCGCTCTGAAGCTGGCGCCCGGGGGGACCCGCCCCTCTCGCCACGGCCCGGGCAGGCTGTGGCCGTGGCGAGAGGGGCGGGTGTGCGGAAGGTGTGGAGGGTCGTGCGCGGGGGGCGCACGGGAGGGTCACGGATCCGTGACGGGAGTCAGACGTCGTCACGGAGATGCCGAGAACTCCGGCCTTTCTCCCGTGTTGTCCAACACCGAC
>ERZ778017.2022-NODE-2022-length-17728-cov-5.541164_pt1 | contig 17728 bp, 14 predicted proteins | sample MGYA00375747_ERZ778017 | MGnify/ENA primary metagenome ERZ778017 (study PRJEB29350, sample SAMN05509838) | bioreactor metagenome | biome: bioreactor; material: wastewater | place: South Africa: University of Cape Town | collected 2014-03-17 ...
CGATTAGGGCCTGTTCACCCTACGATCGTCCCCGCGTGAGCCCGAAAAAAGCGCGCAATCAAGGCGCAAAGCACAGCCGTGGCGGGGCCACGGCGAGCATTTGCAACGCCGAGTGCGCGCTTTTTTCGGGCTCACCCTTCGGGCCGGTGCCTGCCGAGCCGCCACACTTCGTTGCTGGCTCCTTGCGTGGCACCGCCACGCGCGTCGCCAGCGCCTCGTTTGGCGGCTCGGCAGGCCCCGGCGCGGGGACGATCGTAGGGTGAACAGGCCCTAAGGTCGGACGCTCTTCCCTTGAAGGACGTCGAGTTTTTCACGGTCGATGCGGTCCCGATCGACCGCGAACTGCAGGACGCCGGCAATACCGGCCCCGAACTCGCGCAACTGGCGGCGAGCTATGCCAACAGCCCGCGCGCGATCGTCGTTCGCGATCCGTCTTCCGACTGGCGGCTGTTCGTCGTGATGCTGCCGCTGGCTTCGCGCCTGTCGCTGATGACGAACCCGATCTTCGCGCACCTCACCCGCGCCTGGGGGCTGAACGTGCGCTTCGTCGGCGTCGATCGCGAGCAGCTCGTCTACGATTTCCGCGCGCTGCTGTCCGACCGCACGCTGCGCCTGCTGGTCGACGTGCTCGCCCGCAGCGAAGTCGCGCCGGGCGCGCCGCGCCCGGACAGCGAAGCGCTCGACGTGCTCTTCGCGTCGCTGGCCGACGAGATGCTCACCACGCTCGATCGCCGGCGCGACGACTGGGGACGGCACCTCGACCGCGAGCACCGCATCGAGCCGCACGCGGCGGGGTCGCTGTTCGATCGCGCAGGGCGCCATCCCGATTTCCTCGCCCGCCTGCGGGCGGCGCTGCGCGACGAGATCATCGACGTCGACTTCTACGGGCGCGCGCTGCGCTCGATCGACCTGCGCGAGGACGCGATCGACGCGCGCGTGCGCGCGGTGCTCGAGTCGGCGCTCGACCCGGTCACGCTCGCCAAGCTGTCGAAGACCGGCGCCGGACTGCACCTGGGCTGCTACAACTGGCTGCGCATCGATCGGCGGCACGCCGCGCCGCGCGCCCACCTGCTGGCGAGGCTGCCGTCGTTCGCGAATTTCTTCGCCGACGCGCTCGTGCCGATCGACGCCTGCGCGCTCGAACGCGGCGCGGCCGACGAAGCGCTGCACGACGAGCTCGACCCGCCTGCGAAGGCCGCCCGCCCCACCTTCGAGTTGCGCCCGATCGCCGCGCGCGAACGCAGTGCGCACAGCCTGTACTGGGCGGCCGCGCTGAAACGCGCGATCGACGCCGGCCAGGATCGCGCGACGATCGAAGCGATCGCGCAGCGCTTCGCGATCGGCGACAACGTCGTGCGGCGGATCTGGCGCGAGCGCCCTGCCGCATTGGGCCAACCGCCCACCTGGCAACTGGGCCAGATCCTGCGCGAGCTGCAGGCGAACGGCGAACGCGCATGGCCGGCCGACGCCGCCGGCTGGCAGTCGCTGATCGCGAGCGCGGTGCCGGCCGAAGCCGCGTGACACGAGAATGAGGCCGACGCGCAGCGGCGCGCGCCGCTGCGTTCAGCCGTCGCGCACCACCTCTCGCAGGAACTGCGTCCACTCGCGCGCGAAGCGTTCGATCGAGAAACGCGCGAGCGCATCGGCGCGCGCCGCCTCGCCCCAGCGTCGCGCCAGTTCCCGATCGTCGATCAGCGTTCGCATCACGTCGACCAGCGCGTCCACGTTCGTGTCGGCATAGCCGTTCACGCCGTTGCGGATCACCGTCGGCATCTCGGTGGTGGCGAGCGCGATCACCGGCACGCCGACGGTCATCGCCTCGAGCACCGACAGGCCCAGGCTCGTATAGCGGATTGGATTGAAGAAGAAGCGAAAGCGTGAAACGAAGCCCGGCAGCTCGAGATTCGGAATCTCGCCGGCGCCGCCGATCGCTTCCGAGCCCATGCCGACCAGCGTCAGCGCAACGCGCTCGCGCACCCGCTCGAACACATCGGCGCCCAGCCGACGCCCGCGCTCGTGCAGGTGGTTGACGACGACGATCCCTTCGTCGCGGTCGCCGCGATAGCGAGCGTCGTCGGGCACCAGAACGCCGTGCTCGATGACGCGCGTGCGCGCATCGCCGTTGTCCCACATCAGCGCGTTGAACGAGGTCACGTGCACGATGTGCGCGTCGCTGTCGGCCGCCGGGTGGCGCGTAGCCGTCGGATGCTGCTGCGGCGGGTCGTGCTCGAGATATACGGCGGGCAGTGCGCGCTGCGCCTCGCTCAGCCGGTGCAGACGATCCTCATCCCAGTGACGGCGCGACTGGTACAGCACGCAGTCGAAGCGTCGCTGCGCGACCTCTTCGGCGGCGACCTCATGCACGTTCGGGCCCCACGGCAGCCTGCCCACGCGTCCGGCGTGTCCGGGCGGATGGCCGGGCAGCGTGACGAGATGGAAGTCGTGCGCCGCCTGGCTCAGGTAGTACAGGTAGTTGCCGTGCACGTGCCAGGTGAGCACCTGCAGGCGCGAGTCGTCGCGCGACGTGGCCATCGCGATGCCGCTCTCAGGCGCCGACCGACACGAGTGCCGGCAACGGCTGTTGCGCGTCGACCGTCAGCTGGTGCAGCGCAAGCTCGAACATCGCATCGCCATCGATCGCCGACGCGCACGGATGCCCGGCACGCGGACACGAGAAATGCGCGCACGGGCGGCAATCCACGTCGACGGCGAGCATCGGATGCATCCGCCGATCGAGGGGGCGCCATCGTCGGATCTCGCTGCCGCTGGCAACGACGACGCTGCGCGTGCCCACGCCGACCGCCACGTGCGACACGCCGGTGTCGTTGCAGACGAGCAGCCGGCAGCTCTCGATCGCGGCGCCCAGTTCGCCGAGTCCGGTGGCGCCGCTCAGATCGGCCGCGCGCGTTCGCATCGAGCGGCGCATCGACGCGGCCAGCGCGCTTTCGTCGGCGCTGCCGGTGATCGCGATCTGCCAGCCGCGCAACGCCAGTCGATCGGCCAGTTCGGCGAAACGCTCCACCGGCCAGCGCCTCGACGGGAAACGCGCTCCCGGATGCACGAGCACCAGACGCTGCGGATCGAGCGAATGCCGCTGTGCGATGCGTCGCCATGCGCGACGCTCGTTCTCGCGCAGCGGGAACTCCAGCTCGCGCCCGCGCCGCGCGATGCCGAGGTGATCGACGACGCGCAGCAGGCGCTCGATCTCCGATTCCTCTTCGGGCCAGCGCAGGAAATCGTCGCCCGCGGCGCCAAGGCCGTGCGCCGGCGCGAAGCCGCAGCTGCGTTTCGCGCCCATCATTCGCACGATGCCGTTGGTGCGCTCGCCGCTGCCGTGCAGTTGCAGCGCCAGGTCGAAACGCCGTGCACGCGCCTGGGCGAAGAAGCCCGGCAGCCGAGAGCCTGCCGGCGGCTGCTCGGGCAGGCCGACCGCGCCGGGAAAGCCCAGCCAGTCGTCGACGTAGCGGTCGAAGCGTCGCGCGAAGGCTTCGGACGAAGGCAGTCCGACCAGCGTGACGTGCGCGCGCGGCCAGGCGTGACGCAGCGCGCGCAACACCGGCACCGCGCAGAGCAGGTCGCCGAGCTGCAATGCGCGGAACACCGCGATGCGCTGCGCGCGTTCGTGAATCATCGGTTCGATCGGCAAGGCTGCCATCCGTCTCAGTGCTCCTTTCAGTGCTCCTGGTCGAGGAATCGTTCTTCGAGAGCGCGCATCGAACGCCGCGCCGGGAGCAGCGCGAGCGCGGCGTCCACCGCTTCGCGCGGCTCCACGCCCGCGAGGCACGCCTGCGTGCCGTTGGGGCACACGCTCCTGTAGCAGTTGCGGCACGGCACGTCGCGATTCAGCACGCGCGCGGGTACGCGCCACGGACCGTGCTGCGGGTTCGTCAATGCGTAGAGGTCGACCACCGGCGTGCCGAGCGCGGCGGCGACGTGCACGGGGCCGGTGTTGTTCGCGATCAGCAGGTCGGCGCCTTCGAGCAGCGCGCCCAGTTCGCCGAGCGACAGCCGTCCCGAGAGGTCGTGCACGCGCGCGGGCCTGTCCGCCTGCGCGACGATGCCGTCGACCAGCGCGCATTCGCCGGCGTCGCCGGTGAGCACGATGCAGCGGTGCTGCCGCTGCGCAAGCTCGCGCAGCGCCTGCGCGAAATGCGCGGCCGGCCATCGACGCGACGGCGCGCTCGCCCCCGGATGCACGACGATGCGCGCCGCCGCGGGATCGACGCCGGCCCCGCGCAGCTTCGACGCGAGCTTCGTTCGATCGGCCTGCATCACGCGGAACGACAGCCGAAGATCGGCCGGGCGCGGCGCGAAGCCGGCGACCAGGTCCAGTTGCCGATCGACCTCGTGGCGCAGCTGCTGCGCCGGTTCGGTTTCCGGCAGCCAGTCGGTGAGCAGCAGGTACGGATTCTCCCGGCAGTGCGCGAGCCGCAGCGGGATGCCCGCCATCCGGCAGATGAGCGCCGGCGCGATCGGGCTCTGGCTGTAGGCGGTGAAGATCACCGCCGCGTCGAAACGATGCGCGGCGAGAACGTCGGCGAGCGCACGGTCCACGTCGGTGCCCGACTCGTGGGCGCGCGCGTTCTTCACCCACGGCGCCTCGTAGCCGATCGTCGCGTCGATCTCGGGCACGTGCGCGGCCACGCGTACGCCCGACGAAGAGCCGAGCAGCGTGACGTGGCGCGACGGCTTCGCCGCGCGGATCGCGCGTATCGCCGGCGTCGTCATCAGCACGTCGCCCATGTTGTCGAGCCGCACGCACAGCACGCGTTCGGCCTCGCGCCACGCCTCGTTCATGCCGCCACCGGTGCGCCGTTCGATGCGCTCGCCGCCTCGCTCGGCGCACTCGCCGCCTCGATCAGCGCGGCGGCTTCGTCCAGATCGCGCACGAGGTGATCGGGCCGGCGAAAGGGCCCGTCCAGCCACTCGGTCTCGTTGCCGTTGCACACGAGCACCGAGCGGCATCCGGCGCGCTTGCCCGCCTCGACGTCGTCGAGGATGTCGCCGATCATCCACGAGCGCTGCAGATCGATCGCGTGCTCGCGCGCCGCACGATGCAGCAGCCCCGGCAGCGGCTTGCGGCAGTCGCAGGCGAAGGCATGCGCGGCGACGCTTCCCTGCGGATGATGCGTGCAGAAATACGCGGCCGCCAGCGAGGCGCCGCACTGCGCGAACATCGCCGCCAGCTGCGCGCGCACGCCGTCCAGGCGCGACGCGTCGAAACGGCCGAGCGCGACTCCCGCCTGGTTGCTGACGACGATCAGCGGAACGCCCAGCGCGGCGAAGCGCGCGAGCGCCTGCGGCACGCCGTCGGCGAAGCGCATGCGCTGCGGATCGACGTTGAATGGAACGTCGACGAGCAAGGTCCCGTCCTTGTCGAGAAAGACCGCCGGCCGCGGCGCGCTCACGGCCACGAGGTCTCGCGCATCGGCAGGACCATCATCTCGGGGATGACGGTCTCGGCGGGCTGCTCCAGCACGAAGCGGATCGCGCGTGCGACGTTGCGCGGATCCTGCAGCAGCGACGGATCGATGTCGGGAAAGCGGTCGAGCAGGAACGGCGTGCGCATGCCGCCGGCGACGATCGCGCAGACCTTGATCCCCTGCGGCCGCAACTCCGCGTGCAGCGCGTGCGACAGACCGAGCACGCCCCATTTGGTCGCGTGATAAGCGCTCGCGTTCGGCCACGCACGCTTCGACGCGGTGGATGCAATGTTGACGATCGCGCCGCCGCGCTCGCGCATCGCCGCGCAGGCGCGCCGCGCAACGAGAAACACGCCGTTGAGGTTGGTGCGCACTATGCGTTCCCAATCGGCGGCCGAAAGCTCCGCGATCGGCGCCGTGACGTCGATCGCCGCGCTGTTGACCACGGCGTCGACCGCGCCGAAGCGATCGATCGCGGTGTCGAACAGGCGTCGCACCTGCTCTTCGTCGCCCACGTCCACCGCCGCGGCGAGCGCCTCGATGCCACTCTCCTTCAGCCGGGATGCGCAGCGCTGCGCCCGCTCCGCCGCCAGGTCGGCGACGACCACGCGTGCTCCCGCCGCGCCCAGTTCGGCGCAGGTCGCCGCACCGAGCCCGCTCGCGCCGCCGGTGACGACGACCACGCGCTTCGCGAGGCTCTCGATGGGCTGCGCGGGCTGCGCGCCCGATTCATTTCCAGCCGACGGCTGCAGCATCGTTGCTCCCCATTCTTGTTTCGGATGCGGATGCGGCGCGCGCCGCACGCAAGGGCAGGCGCGCGACGGGCGACGGCGTTGCGCCCGTCCTGCCGGGCGAACGTACCGGCCTGCGCGCGTACGAGGCGGCAGTGCGATAGACGTCGAGCAGCGCGCGCGCCACGCGTTCCCAGGTGTAGAGCTTTCTCGCGCGCGCCAGGCCTGCGCGCCCCATTCGTTGCGCGAGCGCCGGCTGCGCTTCCAGCTGCGCGAGACGTTCGGCCAGCGCAACCGGGTCGTTCGGCGGAACGAGGTAGCCGGTGCGGCCGTCGACCACCGTGTCCTGGATTCCGCCGACCGCGGCGCCGACCACCGGGCATCCGCAGGCCATCGCTTCGACCGGCGTGATGCCGAAGGGCTCGTACCACGGCGTGGTGACGAAGACGTCGGCCGCGCTGTAGACGGTGCGCAGCCGGTCGCGGTCGCAACGACCGATGAAGTCGACGCGATCGGCAACGCCCTCGTCCTGCGCGATGCGGGCCAGGCGCTCCAGCTCCGGCGTGCGGTTCATCGCCGGATCGCTCGAATTGCCGCCGGCGATCACCAGCCGCGCATCGCGCCCGAAACGGTTCTTCAGCACCGCGATCGAGCGGATCACGTTGTCGACGCCCTTGCGCGGCACCATCCGGCCGAGCTGCAGCACGGTGAATTCGTCGTTCGGCCATTGCAGTTGTGCGCGCGCCGCCAGCCGGTCGATCGGCTGCAGTTCGGCGGGATCGAAGCCGCAGGGCACGATGTCGATGCGCGACGAGTCGGCGCCGTAGTGCTCGATCATGTCGCGCAGGTCCTGCGGACACTCGGCGACGATGCGATGCGACTCGCGCACGAGCTGGTCTTCGATGTCGAAGCGCGCGTCGGAGAAGCCGTCGTCTGCGCCCTGGTGCAGGCGGCGAACGCGTCCCAGCGCATGGAAGGTGGTGACGAGCGCCGTGCGAAAGGTGCGTGCGAAGCGCAGCCCGACCCAGCCCGACATGAAGAAGTTCGCGTGGACGATGTCGTAGCACAGCTTCTGCTCGCGCACGAAGGCATGCATCGCCACCGAGAAGGCCGGCATGTGCGCGAGCAGCTTCTCCTTGGGCAGCTCGGCCTGCGGACCGGCGCGCACGTGCACCACCCGCACGCCGGGCAGCCAGTCGACGACGCGCGCGAGCGCAGCGTTGTCGCGGCGCGTGTAGACGTCGACTTTCAACCCGAGGCGAGCGAGCTCGCGCGCGACGCTGGCGACGTAGATGTTCTGTCCGCCGGCATCCACGCCGCCTACCGCGCAAAGCGGTGAGGCGTGCTCGCTCACGATCGCGATGGTTCGCATTGACTCTCTCTTGTTTCGGGACAGGATCCCGAAGCGGAAAGCCTGTCGCCACCGAGCAGAGCGAAGAACGTGCCCGCACGCGCTCGCGGCAACCCGCTTCGACGGGAACGCGCTTTACCGGAGCGCGGCGCGGCGCGCGCGGCAAGTCCTTCCGTGCGGAAATTCCTACTGCGGTGCAGCACCTGTCCGCAGCACCCGTCCCGCATTCAGCGGGCGACATCGCTGGTTGCGTCAGCAGGGCCCGGACGCGGGCCGACGAAAGGCTCGTGCTGCCTTGCAGCAGCCTCCTTGACGAGCGCGCGCAAGGCAGCGGCAATCATCGTGGCGAAGGCTTCGTCGTACCACGGATGAGCGCCGCTCACTCCGACGACGATGCCGTCGAGGCACACGGCGCCCCACACCGCGACGTCGCCCACGCGCAGCCGATGCGGCTGCAGCGCCTGCAGCCGGTGCGTGTCGACGCCGTGCAGCCACGCCTGCCGCGCCTTCGCCCGCGCGAACATGCCGTAGTCGGCGTCCCATCGCGCACGATCGCCGATCCGGTGTTCCGCGAGGATCGCCTCCTCGAAAGTGCAATCGCCCGGTGCGAGCGCGGGGTCGACGACGACGATCGAGAGGAAGCCACCGCCGCTCACCTCAGGCCGGGCGACCGCCGCCTCGATCGCCGGAAGCGCCATCTCGATCGCCCGCTGCGCGCAGGCGCGATCGGCATACCAGCTGCCGCGCACGCCGAGTTCGCTGCGCAGAACGGCGGGGGTGCCGGTCGTCGTCATCGCTTGTCTCCTGTAGAAGCGGAAGGTTCGATGCGCGCTTCCTCGTCGGCCGGCGAACGCTCGCCTGCCGACGCCTGCGCGCGCTTCGGCGCCGGCACGAGCCGCCGGATCGTCGCGACCAGTTCGTCGACCTGCACGGGCTTGGTCAGGTGCACCTGGAAGCCCGCCATCAACGCGCGCAGCCGGTCCTCGGGCTTCGCCATTCCGGTCAGCGCGATCGCCGGCGTACGACGATCGAGACCGATGCCCAGGCGCGCCTCCAGCTGGCGCAGGCCGCGCACGACGTCGTGGCCGTCCTCGTCGCCCAACGCGATGTCGCACAACACGATGTCGGGCCAGCGCGCGGGCGCGAGCGAAGACAGCCATTCGAGCGCGTCGAAGCCGTGCTCGAAGGTGACGACCTCGGCGCCCTCGTGCTCGAGCGTGAGCTGCAGCATCTCGCGCACGTCGGCGACGTCGTCGATCGCGACGATGCGCAGTCCGCCCAGGCGTCGGGCGGCAACCGGCGCCGACTCCTTCGCCGCCTCCTTCGCCGCCTCTTTCGGGACGCGCACCGAGACGCCGCCCGCATCGATCGCGCGCAGCGGAAGCTCGATGACGTACCGCGTTCCGTGCCCGGGCCCGGGCGGCTCGATCGTGAAGCGTCCGCCGTGGCGCTCGAACACGCTGCGCAACTGCAGCGGATCGGCCGACGGCACGCCATCGGGCGGCGGCGCGCGCAGTTCGCCCGCCGAATGCGAACCGTCGGTGAGGACCAGCCGCGCCGAGCCTTCGTGCCGCGTGATCGCCCACTCGATGCGCCCGCCGTCGGGCGTCGCGTTCAATGCGTGCAGCGTCAGGTCCCACAAGGCCTGCGAGAGCACGCTCGGATCGCCGGTGATGCGCGCCTGCGTCAGCTCGATGTTGGTGAAGATCTGGATCGAGCGCTCGTCGACGATGCCGCGCACTCCGTCGAGCACGCTGGCGAGCACGACCCCGAGGTTGACCGGCTGGCGGGCCAGGCGCCGCTCGGTGCGCTCGACGTCCAGCTGCTGCTGCTGCAGGTTCCACAACTGCGCATACAGGCCGCGTTGCCCGAGCAGCTCGTCGTGCCTGCCGCGCTCGACGATGCGGCCCCGATCGAGCACGATGATCTCGTCGGCGCCGACGATCGTCGACAGCCGATGCGCGATGATCAGCGTCGTGCGATCGCGCGCGATGCGGTCGATCTCGCTCTGGATCGCGCGCTCGGCGCGCGTGTCGAGCGCGGAGGTCGCCTCGTCGAAAATCAGCATCGGCGGATCCTTCAGCAGCGCGCGAGCGATCGCGAGCCGCTGGCGTTCGCCGCCCGAGAGCATCAGTCCGCGCTCGCCCACCGGCGTGTCGTACTGCTGCGGCAGCGACATGATCAGCTCGTGCAGCTGCGCGGCCTTCGCCGCCTCGATCACGTCGGCCTGCGATGCGCCCGCGCGCCCGTAGGCGATGTTGTAGGCGATCGTGTCGTTGAACAGCACCGTGTCCTGCGGCACCACGCCGATTGCCCCGCGCAGGCTGGGCAACCCGATGCGGCGGATGTCGGTGTCGTCGACCAGGATGCGCCCGCCGTCGACCTCGTACATGCGCATCAGCAGCCGCGCGAGCGTCGACTTCCCGGAACCGCTGCCGCCCACCACCGCCGCCGTGCGCCCCGGCTCGATGACGAAACTCACCCCCTGCAGGATCGGCCGGCCCGGCTCGTAGGAGAACTCGACGTCGTCGAAGGCCACGCGCGGACGATTGCCTTCGAGCAGCGCGCGGTGAGGCGGGTCTTCGTCCGGCTCCACCGGATTGCGCAACAGCGCCGCCAGCCGGTCGACGTTGACCATCGCATCGCGCGTCTCGCGGAACAGGAAGCCGAGCGCGTTCAGCGGCATGCAGATCTGCAGCACGTAGGCATTGACGAGCACGAGGTCGCCCACCGTCATCGCGCCCTTCATCGTGTACTCGCCGGCGAGCAGCATGATCGCCGCCACGCCGGCGGCGATGATCGCGCCCTGCCCCAGGTGCAGGCGCGACAGCGCGTACTGGCTCTGCACGCTCAGCCCGGACCACTCGCCCATCAACGCGGCATAGCGCTGCGCCTCGTGGCGCTCGCGCACGTTCACCTTCACCGCCTCGTAGTTCAGCAGGCTGTCGAGCAGGCTGCCTTCGGCGCGCGCACCGGTCGCGTTCACGCGCGCCTCGAACTCGACGCGCCGCTTCGTCATCACGAAGGTGTAGAAGGCGTAGACGCCGAAGGTGGCGAGGATGATCGCGGTGAACCACAGGCTGTAGCCGCCGATCATCACGATCAGCACCCCGCCGATCTCGACCAGCGTGGGCAGCAGCGTGAACAACGCCGCGCCGAGCAGGAAGCCGACGGCGGCGGTGCCGCGGTTCACGTCGTGCAGCAGCGCCCCCGAATTGCGGCTCGCGTGGAAGGCCGGACCGACGCGCAGCAGATGCAGCAGCGAGCGCTCGGCGGTGCCCGAGATCGAATCGAGCGTCACCCGCACGAAGCTCATGTCGCGCAGCTCGACGAACAGCGTGCTCGAGAAGCGCAGCAGGCTGTAGCCGATCAGCAGGAACACCGGCACGGCGACGAGCGGCGCGATGGCGGGCGGATTGCCGGCCAGCGCCGCGTTGCGCGCGGCTTCGGCGATCGTGAACTCGTCGACGATGCGCTTGAGCACCAGCGGCACCGCCACGCTGGCGACTTTCGCGAGGACGAGGAACAGCGCGGCGAGCAGCGCGGCGCGCCGGTGCCGGCGCAGCACCGTCCACAGCGTGTCGATGATCAGGTTGTTGCGCCCGAAAGCAGGCGCTGCGGCGGTCATCGGAAGGAGGCGGGCACGAAGGAGACGACGGAAACGGCAGCGGCGGCGCGCCGGCAGCGCGCGCCGAGACCGTGCGGCAATCGGCGGTTGCGTCAAACGGGATGCCCGGCGATATGCCGCCGTACTGCGCGATGTGCCGCCCGCGCGCGGTCAAGTGCGGCGCGCGGACGCCTTCCTTCCGAAAAACTTGCGGGCTCGGCCACTTGCGGGCCCGGCCTGCGCGATGCGCGGCCTTCTCGCGGCCGTCTACTTCGCCAGTCCGTACTTCGCGGTCAGCCGTGCCTTACCCAGCGCATTCGCGTTGACCATGAAGCCGACGAAGGAGGCGCTGGCGCCGGCCGGGATGTCGAGCTTGTCGACCTTCAGCGCATAGACGGTGAAGACGTAGCGATGCGGCTTGTCGCCGGCCGGCGGGCACGGACCGCCCCAGCCCGGCACGCCGAAATCGGTGGTCTGCTGCGCAGCGCCCTGCGGCAGGTTCTTGCCGTCCACCGACCCCGCGCCGTCGGGCAACGACGTCGTGTCGGCGGGCAGGTTGTAGACGACCCAGTGCCACCAGCCGGCACCGCCGGTGGGCGCATCGGGGTCGTGGACCATCAGCGCGAAGCTCTTCGTTCCGTTCGGGGCGTCCTTCCAGCTGAGCGCCGGAGAGATGTTGTCTCCCTTGCAGCCGAAACCGTTGTAGACGTTCTTCTCGGGGATCGTCGCGTTCGGTTTCAGCTCGGGACTGGACAGCTCGAAGGCAGCGGCACTGCCGACGCTCGAGAGCACGAGCGCGGCGCAGCCGGCGGCGAAGGCGGCGGCGGTCGGGCGCATGGCTTTGTTGTCGTTCGATGGGCTCGGGGAAGGCAATCGTCTTCCGATTCGGTTTCCCGCGCAACCGTGGGGGTTGCGGCGCCCGACGGCGAGCTCGCGTCGGCAGTAGCATCGGGACCGATCCCGCTTCGCCGGAGGAAACGACAGTGAGCTCAGCCCCCTACGGGCGCTATGGCAGCGGCCAGGCCGTACGACGCCTGGAGGACTACACGCTGGTCACCGGGCGCGGCGCCTTCGCCGACGACTGCGACGCGTCCGGCCAGGCGCATCTGTGCCTGCTGCGCTCGCCGCACGCGCACGCGCGCATCGTCTCGATCGACGCCGAAGCGGCCCGGCGCATGCCGGGCGTCGTCGCCGTGTTCATCGGCGAGGACCTCGTCGCCGCCGGCGTCGCGCCCTTCCCTGGTCCTCCGTTCCAGCGCCCGGACGGCTCGCCGGCCGCGTCGCCGCCGCGACACGCGCTCGCCATCGAACGCGCGCGCTTCGTCGGCGAAGCGGTCGCCGCGATCGTCGCCGAGACCACGGCGATCGCCGAAGAGGCGCGCGACGCGATCCTCGTCGACTACGACCCGTTGCCGGCGGTCGTCGACGCGCAGCAGGCGCTCGCGCCCGACGCGCCGCTGGTCTTCGACGGCGCGCCGGGCAACGTCGCCGCGATGACGCGCTACGGCGACCAGGCCGCGGCCGACGCCGCCTTCGCCTCTGCCGCGCACGTAGTCGAGCAGGAGATCGTCAACCAGAGGCTGGCCCCTTCGCCGCTCGAACCGCGCACCGTGCTCGCGATGCCCGACCGCGACAGCGGCCGCCTGACGCTTCGAATGAGCACGCAGATGCCGGGCGGCGCTCGCGATTCGCTTGCTGCGCTGCTCGGCCGGCCGATCGAAAGCATCCGCGTATTGGCCGGCGACGTCGGCGGCGGTTTCGGCATGAAGACGGGGCTGTATCCGGAGGACGCTGTCGTCGCCTGGTGTGCGCAGGAGTTGCAGCGCCCGGTCAAGTGGCGCGCCGAGCGCAGCGACGAGTTCCTCGGCGCCGTACACGGCCGCGACCTGCACAGTCGCGCCGCGCTCGCGCTCGACGCGCAGGGGCGCATCCTCGCGCTGCGCATCCGCTCGGAAGCGAACGTCGGCGCCTACGCCACGCCCACCGGTGTCGCCATCCAGCTGCTGGTCGGACCGTGGGTGCAGACCAGCGTCTACGACATCGCGACGATCGACTTCGAGTTCCGCGCGGTGCTGACCAACACGACGCCCACCGGCGCCTATCGCGGCGCGGGCCGGCCCGAAGCGATCTACCTGATCGAGCGGCTGATCGACGCCGCGGCGCATCGGCTGTCGCTCGATCCGGTGGAACTGCGTCGCCGCAACCTGATCGGGCCGCAGCGCATGCCCTATCGCAACGCGATGGGCCAGGTCTACGACAGCGGTCACTTCGAGTCGATGCTCGACCAGGCACTGGCGCTGGCCGATGCGAGCGGCTTCGACGCTCGGCTCGCGCAATCGAAGACGCGCGGCCGGCTGCGCGGTCGCGGCATCGTCACCTTCCTCGAGTGGACCGGCGGCAACGCACTCGAAGAGCGCGTTACGATCGACGTGACGCCCGACGGCATCATCGAGATCGCATCCGCTACGCAGGCGATGGGCCAGGGCATCGCGACCTCGTATGCGCAGCTCGCCGTCGACGTCTTCCAGGTGCCGATCGAAAGCATCCGCATCGTGCAGGGCGACACCGATCGGGGTGCCGGCTTCGGCAGCGCCGGATCGCGCTCGCTGTTCACCGGCGGGTCTGCAGTGCAGATCGGTTCGAAGCAAACGGTGCAGAAGGCGCAGGAGCTGGCCGCCGAACACTTCGAGACGAAGGTCGAGGACATCGAATACGCCGAAGGCGCGCTTCGCGTCGTCGGCACCGACCGCAACATCGGGCTCTTCGAGCTGGCCGCTCGCGCGCCCGATGCGCGCATCACCGTCGACTCGACGACCGCCGTCGACGCCCCGAGCTGGCCGAACGCCTGCCACATCAGCGAAATCGAGATCGACCCCGACACCGGCGACGTCGAAGTGGTCGCCTACTGGTCGATGAACGACGTCGGCCGCGTCGTCAACCCGACGATCGTGCGCGGCCAGCTCGAAGGCGGCGCGATGCAGGGAATCGGCCAGGCGCTGTGCGAGGGCGTCGTCTATGAAGCGGACAGCGGGCAGCTGCTCTCGGCGAGCTTCCTCGACTACGCATTGCCGCGCGCGGCACTCGCGCCGCCGTTCCGGATGGAGATGGACACGTCGATCCCCTGCCGCACGAATCCGCTCGGCGTGAAGGGCGTCGGCGAACTCGGCACGATCGGCGCGACGCCGTGCGTGTTCAATGCGGTGGTCGATGCGCTGTGGAGGGCGGGAGCGGGAGAGAGGGCGTTGGGGTTGCAGATGCCGTTGGTGAGGGAGAAGGTTTGGGGGGCGTTGCACGGGTAGCGGTTGACGGAAGCGGCGAGCCGCACCCCGGTCCGCATCATCTACCCAGCGAGGATCGGCGCGCCGGGCGGTGCGAACCGAGAACGAAAACGCGCGGAATACGCGCATTCCCGCCGGTGTCCATCGCCGCGCTCCGAGCTATGCGCGAAAGACGAACGATATTGCCCGCCCCGACTGACCGACGACATCAGATGCGCGGAAAACGCGCATTCTTCGTCGCGGCTGAAACGTCGATCGGCAACATCGTCCTCCAGGCGAATCCGAAGTGCCGCGCCGCAGACTTGTCCACCGCCGGTGTGGCGCATCCCACGCAGACGCCGGCGGTGGGCAAGTCGTGTTCGACGCGTGCTGTCTTGCAGTTTCGGAGCGACAAGAAAGGGGCGACAGGCGCGCCTTCTCGCACCCCGACGCAGACAACATATCGACGAAACGCCCGTTGCGTTCAAGCGCACCCAAAAACGCGCGCCGCTCGCGCATTTCACGCCGCCTTCGATTTGTCACCGGCAAGCCTGTTCGTAATCCGCGCATTCCTGCAAGCCATATCGCTCTCACCGCATCGAACGCGCGCTTTCCGCGCATTTCGCGTGATGCTGGAACAAGCAAGACATCCGCGTCGAACACGACTTGCCCACCGCCGGCGTCTGCGTGGCATGCGCCACGCCGGGCATTGCCCCGTGCACGCCTTGCAGGAACCGACGAACCGAGGCCGGATGGCTTCCGATCGATCGCGCCAGCTCGGTCGCCCGATACCTGGTCCACTTCGCCGCCGAGAGCAGGTACAGCCGCCGCTCTGCAAGGTCGAAGGTGACCGGCGCCGAGCGCGGACTGCGCAGTGCGCGCGTGACGGAATCGGCAAGCATCGAGAGCGACGCATCCGGAGGCGAGACGACGAAATACCTGCGCGGATCGGCAAGCGGCCGGTACCGCTTTACCGAGCGGATCGCCCGCCCGATGTGCCGTGGATCGCGACGCACCTTCCCCGGAGCGGGCAGCGACTTCCACTCGAAGGCGCCAACTCCGTACGCCTTGTCGCGAATCGCTCGTGCCCGGAACGCGCCGAGGATCTGCGCGAACGTGCGCAATGCCCCCTCCGGAGCGACGCGTGCGAACAGATGCACGTGGTCGGGCATCAGCGCGCAGGCGATGACGTCGAAATGCGCAACGAGGCGCGGCCAGAGATCGGCACACGCCCTTCGCCCAGCCAACGGCCTCGCACCATCCGCGGCTCGGGTGACCAGGTGCAACAACTCGAAGCCGGATTCCGCCGTCGCAGCCATGCTCGGACGTCGCTGATTCGAATGCCGCCATCGTGCCGTCGAAAACACGGCCTCGCATCGATGCGTAACGCCTACGTCTTTCAGCCGACGCGGGCGAAAGCACCGGGAGCACGCGGCGAACTCGAACGGCGAAATGCATGACGCGCCGGGCGTCGTCCACAAGCGCTTCACGACCCCGCGCTACACTGCCCTCCTCATGCCCCTCCTCATGCCCCTCCGCATCCTCGCCACCGGCGGCACCTTCGACAAACGCTACGACCCGATCACCGGCAAGCTCGGCTTCGGCGAGTCGCACGTGCCAGCGATCCTTCGGCGCGCACGCCTGTCCGGCGATGTCGCAGTGCAGGTCGTCATGCTGATCGACAGCCTCGAGATGCTCGACACGCATCGGCAGCAGGTGCTCGACGCCTGTCGGGCCGCGACCGAAGAATCGATCGTCGTCGTGCACGGCACCGACACGATGGTCGAGACCGCCGCCGTGATCGCCGGGGCAGCGCTCGACAAGACGATCGTGCTCACCGGCGCGATGGTGCCGTTCTCGGTCGACGATTCCGATGCGAGCTTCAACCTCGGGGCGGCCGTCGCCTACGCGCACACGCTCGCGCGCGGCGTGTGGGTCGCGATGAATGGCGTCGCACGCCCGTGGTCGGACGTGCGCAAGAACCGCGCCGCGGGAATCTTCGAGTCGCTGGGCTGACACCGCGGCGCCGCGGGCTGTGAAACACAGCATTTCCGCGCACGTAGCGGTTTGTGCAGCCAAAAGCGCTGCGTCCTGCGGTACGAGGAAGTGCAAACCTTGCGCCAGGGCGCTGTGTGCGTGGGTGACCGGCTGGTCATGTCCAGAGGCGGAAGCCCGGAACGCAGAAGCGCGAGCGGCAGGCAGCGCGAGCCACGCCCCTACGCCCGCATCAACCCCCTCGCCGCCTGCGCAATCTTCCCCGCATCCACCCGCGCCACCTGCTCCAGCGGCGCCGAATACCCCACCGGCGCGCGCGGCGCGCCGATCCGCGCGACCCGCCCGACGCCCCGCTCGGCGAGCGTCGCGACGATCTCCGCACCGAAGCCGGCGACCTGCACCGCCTCGTGCGCGACGAGCACTCGTCCGGTGCGATGCGCCGACGCCTCCACCGTCTCGCGATCCCACGGCCAGATCGTGCGCAGGTCGATCACTTCCGCCTCGATCCCGTCCGCAGCCAGCAGATGCGCCGCCTCCAGCGATTCGTGCACCGTGCGGCTCCACGACACGATGCTCAGGTCGCGTCCCTCGCGCGCGATGCGCGCACGTCCAATCGGCACTGCTGCGTCGACGTCCACCTCGCCCTCGAGACCCCACAGTTCCTTGTGCTCGAGATAGGCGACCGGGTCGCCACTGGCCAGGCTCGCGCGCAGCAGCGCATGGTTGTCCTGGGGCGTGGCCGGGCAGACGACGACGAGGCCCGGCACGTGCGCGAACCACGCTTCGAGCGACTGCGAGTGCTGCGCCGCCGACGCGCTCCAGATGCCGATCGGCATGCGCACGACCATCGGCACGCGTCCCTGGCCGCCGAACATGAAGCGGTTCTTCGCGGCCTGGTTGACGATCTCGTCCATCGCGCACAGCGCGAAGTCGACGACGCGCATCTCGACGACCGGCTTCAGCCCGGTGAGCGCCATGCCGACCGCGGCGCCGGCGATCGTCGCCTCGGAGATCGGCGTGTCGATGACGCGCCCGGCGCCGAAGCGCTCGAGCAGGCCGCGATACTGGCCGAAGATGCCGCCGCGGCCGAGGTCCTCGCCCAGGGCGACGACCCGCGCATCGCGTTCCATCTCTGCGGCAAGCGCGGCGGCAGCGGCGGCGGCGTAGGTCATCTTCTGCGCGGCTGCGTTCCCCGTCGCGCCTTCCGTGCCGTTCCCTCTGGCGGCCGCGCGCGCGTCGCCGGTGCCGCCGTCCTTCAACTGAACCATCTGCCGTTCCCGATGTCCTGCACGTCCTCGAAAGCCGCGGCTTCGCTCGGCCACGGCGCATCGTTCGCCGATGCGAGCGCCTGCGCCACTTCGTCC
>ERZ778017.2023-NODE-2023-length-17724-cov-5.793989_pt1 | contig 17724 bp, 16 predicted proteins | sample MGYA00375747_ERZ778017 | MGnify/ENA primary metagenome ERZ778017 (study PRJEB29350, sample SAMN05509838) | bioreactor metagenome | biome: bioreactor; material: wastewater | place: South Africa: University of Cape Town | collected 2014-03-17 ...
TGAACATGGCCGGTGCGCTGGCCGCCGAGAAGTACAAGAAGTTCTACATGATCACGACCATGTGGCCCCACATGTGGGCGCCGAAGAAGTTCAAGTGGTCGGCCTTGTTCTTCTACGACGCCGGCGGCGGCGCGGAGGTTCCGTTCAAGATCTGGCAGACGCTTCCCGAGAACGAGCGGCCGAAGAATCCGGCGCTCGTCATGGAGGATTCGCCCGACGGCCAGGGCTTCGGCGGCGCCTTCAAGGCGATGGCGAAGAAATACAACGTCAGCTTCGGCATGGACGAGCCGTGGGCGATGGGCTCGAAGGACTACTCGTCGTACATCCTGAAGATGAAGGCCAAGGGCATCGACTCGGTGCTGCTGTTCGGCAACCCCACCGACGCGATCACGCTCGTGCGCCAGATGAAGGAGCAGAACTTCAGCGTCCCGTACCTGCACGGCTGGAAGGGAACCTGGACCAACGAGTTCCACGAAGCGCTCGGCGCCGACTCGAACTACATCCTGGCCGACGGCTTCTGGTCGATGGACCTGCCCTATCCGGGCGCGAAGGAGCTGGGCGAGCGCTACATGAAGGACAAGGGCAAGGGTAGCGTCGTCGTCGGCATGTTCTACGCGAACGCGCAGGTGCTGCTGAAGGCGATCGAGAAGACCGGATCGCTCGATCCGAAGACCGTGCGCGACGCGGTCGCCGGCCACGAGTTCAAGGACACGGTGCAGGGCGATGTGACCTTCACGCCGGCCGGACTGGGAGAGATCACCAGCACGGCCAACCAGTGGTGGAAGGACAAGCTCGAGCTGGTCTACCCGCCGCGCCAGGACGGCTGGAAGCTCAAGCTCGCGCCGGCCTGGGACCAGCGGAGCAAGTAGCTTCGCAAGCCGGCGCGCGGCTCCGGCGGCGGGCGGCCTCGGCCGCCCGCGCCGCGCTCAATGCCTGCGCGCGCGCACGAACTCGCTCGGCGTCACGCCGAACTCCGCCTTGAACAGGCGGGAGAAATGCGCGACGCTGTTGAAGCCCCAGTGATACGCGGTGCCCGATATCGAGCGGCCGCCGGGCTCCGGCCGCTCGAGCGCCTGCTTGCAGCGCAACAGGCGGGCGCGCCATATGTACCGCTCCACCGTCGCGTCCTCGCCCTCGAAGACCCGATGAAGGTAGCGCTTCGAGCAGCGCAGGTCGCGTGCGATGCGCTCGATCGTCAGATCGGCATCGGCCAGATTCGATTCGATGTACTGGCGAACGCGCAGCCGCAGCACTTCGGGCAGCGGAGTCGCTTCGGGTTGTCCGCCACGGTGCGCCTGCAGCGTGGAAGCGAGCAGCGCGAGGGCGGCTTCGCTGATCGTCGAGCCGCAGCCGTCGGGCAGCGAATCGAGCTGCGAGGACAGCGACGCGAGAAAACTCGACAGCACCGAGTAGAGCCCGCGCAGCTCGGGCTCGGCCGGCTCGCAGGTATGCAGCGGCGGCACCGACAGCGGGCGCAGCCGCTCGCGCGGGATGTGCACCACCATGTGCTTCAGCGACTCGCGCGAGGTGATGGAGTAGGGCACGCGCGGGTCGTACAGGCTCCAGTCGCCCGTCTTCAGGGTGACGCAGCCATCGCGCTGCTCGATCTCGCTTTCGCCGCGCAACTGCAGCAGCAGCTTGTAGTTGTCGGCCGCGTCGCCCATCTCGGAATGGTCGCGCACGACGCGGTGGGCGCTCGCGTCGATCGTGTACAGCCGCAGCGGGCCTGCGTGATAGACGAGCATGCGCCCCTCGAAATCGTGCGGCGCCAGGTTCGTCGTTCCGAGCGGGCCGAAGAATTGCCGCGTCGTCAGCTTCCAGTAGTCCACGCCCGCGCCGCGGGGCTGCGACGCCGTGTCGAACGCTTCGCGTTTCATTGTGGGTCTCCTCCACTACCTTCGATCGTACCCATGCGGGATATTCGCGCAAGGCGGGAGATCGGGAACGAGGGAATACTCAGACGTTCATGCCGCCGTCGACCATGAGCGTGGTGCCGGTGGTGAAACTGCTGTCGTCGCTCGCCAGCCAGAGCACCGCGCGTGCGATCTCCTCGGGGCGCGCGTGGCGCCGCAACGGAATGAGCTGATCGAAGAACGCCGTGGCGTCCTGTCCGAGCACCTTCGACAGGTGCTGCTCCAGGTTCTTCTGGAAGTCGTTGTCCACCGGCCCCGGATGCACGGTGTTGACGCGGATCCCGCGCGCGGCCGCCTCCTTCGAGACGCTGCGCATCAGGCCGACCTGCGCGTGCTTGGCGGTGATGTAGGCCGACACGCCGGGATCGCCCCGCATGCCGGCGACGCTCGAGCAGATCACCAGGCTGCCCCCGTCGCGCATGGCCGGCAACCCGTGCTTGCAGGCGAGGAACGCGCCGCGTACATGCACCGCGAGGACGCTGTCGAACACGTCGTCGGGGTAGTCGACGACCGGCGCGATGACGCCGCTGTTGCCCGCGTTGCTGAACAGGACGTCGAGGGGACCGAAGCGGGACGTCGCCTCGGCGAGGGCGCGCCGCCAGTTGTTGCCGCTGGTGACGTCGAGCGCCACGGCGCACACCCGGTCGGCGGGCAGCGCCGCGCGCGCTGCATCGAGCGCGGGGCCGGGCAGGTCAGCCAGCGTGACGCGGGCTCCCTCGTCGCAGAAGACGCGCGCCGTGGCCAGGCCGATGCTGCCCGCGCCGCCGGTGACGAACGCGTGCCGGTCCTGCAGCTTCGTCGCGCCCATTTTCAGGAAGACACCGTTTCGTCGGACATCGCCATCTCGAGGTGCTCGGCGAGCCGCGTCGCCAGCGCCATGATCGTGAGCGACGGATTCACCGACAGCGTTCGCGGCACCAGCGAGCCGTCGCCGACGAACAGGCCCTTCACTTCGTGCGATTCGCCGTTGCGGTCGACGACCGATCGCGCGGGATCGTCTCCCATCCGGCACCCGCCCTGCGTATGCGTGGAGATCAGGCCGGTCCAGCAGATCTTCGTCGCGCCCGCCGCCTGCAGCGCCTGCCGGCTGAACCGCAGCGCGGCGTCGAGCCGTTCGTGCTCGCTCGGCCGGAAGGCGACTTCGAGCTTCTCGCGCCCGTTTTCGTCGAGCCTTACCGCGGCGTTGTTCTCGTCGTTGACCATCGCCAGTACGCCGACCCAGCGCCGGTAGGCGCGCATGGCTTCGACGAGCGGCGCGCCCCACAGCGGCCCGCTCTCGTCGCGGATCGTCGTCGCGAAGGCGATCGGGTCCATGATCGTCGAGGCTTCGAGCACGAAGCCGCCGTCCTCGTCGGTCTGGAACTTCATGCAGTGCGCGCTGATCGGATACACGCGGTGCGCGTCCTGGATCTCGTCGAACAGGCCGTAGACGAGCCGCAGCGGATGCAGCCCGACGTACCGGCCGATCGCCGGGTTGCGAAGCCCCGATCGAAGCAGCAGTTGCGCGGTGTTCAGCGCACCGGCCGCGGCGACGACGAAGCGCGCGCGGGCCCGATGGCGGCTCCCGTCGGCGTCGACGTACTCGACGCCCACCGCCCTTCGCCCGGTGGGCGTGTCCTCGACGAGCACCCGCTCGGCGTGCACGCCGGCGCGCAGCTCGAGCGGGCAGCGCGCCAGCGCCTTCGCGATGTAGGTGTTCATCGTCGACTTGCCCGCGTCGGTGGGGCAGCCCTGCAGGCACGAGCCGTAGCGCATGCAGTTGGCATCGGTGTACGAATGGACGGGCTCGAGGTCGGCGCCCATCGCGCGGAATCCGGCCTGCGCGGTGTAGACGCTCTTTTCCCAGTCGCTTCGTTCCCGCACGCCGAGCAGGTCCTCGACGCGGGCGTAGTAGGTCTGCAGGTCGGCGAGGCCGAACGGCTCGCCGTGCTCGTTGGTCAGGCCGGTTGCCGGGTGCCACTTGGCGACGTCGCGTTCGTGCGCGCGAAGCGCGACTTTCGTATTGATGGTCGTCGAGCCGCCGACGCATTTCCCCGACAGGAAGGCCAGCACGTCGCCGTCGGGCAGCGGCGCGAAGCGCATCGGCCAGAACAGGTCGTAATTGGCTTTCGCTTCCCAGCGCCGGAAGCTCTGCGAGGTGTGGTGCCGGCCGGCCTCGAGCAGCAGCACACTGCGCCCGCACTGCGCCAGTTCGCCGGCGACCACGCCGCCACCCGCGCCGGAACCGACGACGATGACGTCGAAGTGGTCTTTCATCGGATGCCCAGGTAAGACCAGTCGCGCTCGAGGTCGACGGCGCGCGGGGGCTCGAAGTCGATCTCTGCCCAGGCGCCCGGGCCCTCGCTGCCCGGAGCGACGAAATCGCTGTAGAAGGCTTCGATCGCCAGCGCCCGCACGAGGGCGAATTCGGGCGTGTGCGCGCGCGGCGCAAGGGCGTCGGCGGAGCGGGCGCCCGACAGCGCATCGATCGCCCGCAGCGCATCCTCGCGGGCACCGGCGGGCATCGCCGCCAGAATCGCATCGACGTATACCGACGGGCCGACCCGAGCCGAACCCGGCACGATCAGCTCGCAGAGCGCTTCGACGCCCGCAGCGCGATGCCGATCGAGAACTCTCAGCGTCACGGTCTCCTCCCTTTCTTTTGCTGCGATGCTATTCGCTCTGCGCAACGGATGTCGCGTGAACCTCTCACGATTTCTCCTGGTGAAAACTTTGCGCGGACGCGTTCCCACGCGGCGGATCTTCGAGCGATGATCGCCGCATGGCAGACAGGACGATCCGCTTCCACGAATTCGGCGGCCCCGAGGTGCTGCGCTTCGAATCACTCGATGCCGGCGATCCGGGCCAAGGCGAACTGCGCGTGCGCATCGAGGCGATCGGCCTGAATCGCGCCGAGGCGTCGTTCCGCAATGGACGCTACGTCGAGAAAGCCCGGCTTCCGTCGCGCATCGGCTACGAGGCGGCCGGCATCGTCGAGGCGCTCGGGCGCGATGTGCAGGGCTTCGCACCGGGCGATCCGGTGTGCATCCTGCCCACCTTCTCGATGACGCGCTACGGTGTGTACGCCGAGCGCGCGATCGTGCCCGCGCATTCCGTGCTGCCGCGCCCGCAGGGGCTGTCGGCGATCGAGTCCGCCGCGATCTGGATGGCGCACCTCACCGCCTATGGCGCGATCGTCGACATTGCCCGCGTCGGCCGTGGGGAGGCAGTGATCGTCACCGCCGCCTCCAGCAGCGTCGGGCTCGCCGCGATCCGCATCTGCAACGCGATCGGCGCGGTGCCGATCGCCGTCACGCGCGGCGAGGGCAAGCGCGAAGCGTTGCTGCGCGCCGGCGCGGCGCACGTGATCGTCCTTCAGGGGAACGATCTCGCCGCCGAGGCGATGCGCGTCACCGGCAGCGGCGCGCGCCTGGCCTTCGATCCGATCGGCGGCCCGATCGTCGCCGAGCTGGCCGCCGCGCTCGCCCCGCAGGGCTTGCTGATCCTGTACGGAAACCTCAGCGGCAAGGCGCGCGAGACGCCGTTCCCGTACGGCCCCGCACTGGCCAAGGGGCTGGCGATGCGCGGCTACCTCGTGTTCGAGCTGATCCACGACGCGAAGCGTTTCGCGGCGGCGCGCGGCTTCGTCGAGGAGGGGCTGCGCGCCGGCACGCTGGCGCCGACGATCGCACGCATCTTCGAGTTCGACGAGATGGTCGAGGCGCACCGCTACCTCGAGTCCGGCGAGCAGTTCGGCAAGATCGTCGTCACGGTGCCGCAGGAGCACTGACGAGCGGAATCCGCAATCGTCCCCGCATCCGCAGGAGGAGACCCATGGACGCGAAGACAGGGGCCCGGAGCTTCCCGTTGCCCTCGCAGATCGAAAGCGTGCCCGGCGCAGGCGACTGGCAGTCGATGTATCCGTACTATTCGCGCTTCCAGCCCGGGGACGACGGGCGCTTCTGGTTCTACAACTCGATGCACTTTCCCGAGGTGATGCCGGCCTTCGACATCCTCACGGCGGAAGTGCCGTACACGGGCCTGGGCGCGTTCACGACGCGCGTGTTCGCGTTCCCGACCACGCTGGGCGTCGAGTTCCGCGTGCTGAACGGGCGCGTGTACATCACCGCCAACGCGGTCAGCGATCCCGAGGAGATCGCCCGGCGGCTGGAGATCTTCCAGCAGCGCGCCTCGCACTACTACGAGAACTGGGACCGCCTGTACGCCGAATGGCGCACGCGGATGGACACGTTGATCCGCGAGATCTCCGAGCTGCGCGTGCCTCCGCTGCCGGAGTTCGACGACCTCGAGGTGGTGCTCGAGGCGCGCGGCATCGGGCAGAACCACTACCTGCGCGAGAACTTCCACCGCGCCATCGAGATGTTCTCGAAGATGTGGCACTACCACTTCGAGTTCCTGATGCTGGGCTACGGCGCGTACGTCGTCTTCTTCCAGTTCTGCAAGAAGGCCTTCCCCGAGATCTCCGACCAGACCATCTCGCGCATGGTCGCCGGAGTAGACACGCTGATGTTCCGGCCCGACGAGGAGCTGAAGAAGCTCGCCCGGCTGGCCGTCGAATGCGGCGTCGACGATGCTTTCGTCGAGGGCGCCGATCCGAAGCGCACGCTAGCCGCGGTCGGCGCGCGCGGCGAGGCCGGCCGGCGCTGGCTCGCGGCCTTCGAGGCGGCGCGCGATCCGTGGTTCCACATGTCGACCGGCGACGGCTTCTATCATCATCATCGCAGCTGGAACGACGATCTGTCGGTGCCCTTCGCCGCGCTGCCCGGCTACATGCAGATGGTCCGCCGCGGCGAGACGCTCGCGCGTCCCACCGAGCGGCTGAAGGCCGAGCGCGAGCGCATCATCGGCGAATACCGCGAGCTGCTGGGCAGCGACGAGGAGCGCGCCGCCTTCGACCAGATGCTCGGCCTGTGCCAGGTCGTGTTCCCGTTTGTCGAGGACCACAAGTTCTACTGCGAGCACTGGTTCACGACGTTGTTCTTCGACAAGATCCGCCAGTTCGGCGCGGTGCTGTGCGAGCAGGGCGTGCTCGAGGACGGCGAGGACATCTTCCACCTGCACTACGGCGAGGCCGAGCAGGCGCTAGTCGACGTCATGCTCGCCTGGGCCGGCGGCGGCAAGCCGCACGGCGCGCATCACTGGCGGCCGATCATCGCCGAGCGCAAGCGCATGCTCGCCGCGCTGGAGAACTGGCAGGCGCCGCCCGCGCTGGGGCCGATCCCCGAGTCGATCGAGGATCCGGCGCTGCAGATGCTGTGGGGCATCACCAACGAGACGCTGCAGACGTGGTCGGCGCCCGAGCTGGTCGACGAGGGCGAGCTGCGCGGATTCGCCGCCTCGCCGGGCATCGTCGAGGGCGTGGCGCGCGTGCTGCGCGACGTGAACGACATCAGCCAGGTGCGCGCCGGCGAGATCCTCGTCTGCCCGGTGACGGCGCCGAGCTGGGGGCCGGTGTTCACGAAGATCAAGGCGGCGGTCGCCGACATCGGCGGCACGATGTCGCACGCAGCGATCGTCGCGCGTGAATACGGGCTGCCCGCGGTGGTCGGCACCGGCAGCGCGACCAAGCGCATCCGCACCGGCCAGCGCATCCGGGTCGACGGCGACCGCGGCATCGTGCGCGTGCTCGACTGAAGCGGGAAGGACGAGCGATGAACGAGCATGGCTGGGTCCGGCACTTCGAGGAGATCGGCATCGACGATCGGCCGACCGTGGGCGGCAAGGGCGCGAGCCTGGGCGAGCTGCTGCGCGCCGGCATCGCGGTGCCGCCCGGTTGCGTCGTCACCACCGACGCATTCCGCCATTTCGTCGACGTCTGCGATCGGGCAGGGGCGATCCGCCGGCGCATCGAAGCCCTGCCGGCCGACGATCTCGACGCGATCGCCGCCGCCAGCGCCGAAGCGCGTGCGCTTCTCGGGCAGGCCGATCTCCCGGCCGCGCTGTACGACGGCATCGCCGCGGGCCTCGAGCGGATCCGTGGCGGCGACGTCGATGCGCCGATGGCGGTGCGTTCGAGCGCCACCAGCGAGGACAGCGCCGAGGCGAGCTTCGCCGGCCTGCAGGACACCTACCTGTGGATCCGCGGCGTCGACGCGGTCGTCGAGCACGTACGCCGGTGCTGCGCGAGCCTGTACAGCGCCGAGTCGATCAGCTATCGCCGCCGGCTCGGCATGCTCGAGGAAGGGCTGGCGATGGCGGTCGTCATCCAGCGCATGGTCGATGCGCGCTCCTCGGGCGTGATGTTCACGCGCAGCCCGACCACGGGCGACCGTTCGGTCGTCACGCTCGAGGCGAGCTGGGGCCTGGGCTCGGCGGTGGTCAGCGGCGAGGTCACGCCCGATCGTTTCGTCGTCGCCAAGGTCACCGGCGAGATCGTGCGGCGCGACGTCTCGCCGAAGCTGCGCCGGCACCGGCCGGACCCTTCCGGCTCGGGTGTCGTCGACGAGGAGGTGCCGGAGGCGCAGCGCACGATCGCTTCGGTGTCCGACGCCGAGGTGCTCGCGCTCGCCGCCATCGCGCGCAGGGTCGAGCGCCACTACGGCTGCGCGCAGGACATCGAGTGGGCGATCGCCGAAGGATGCGCGCCGGGCGAAGGCGTGTTCCTGCTGCAGAGCAGGCCCGAAACCGTGTGGGCGAGCCGCGAGGCGGCGGCAGTCGCCGCGCCCAGACCGCGCGCCGTCGACCACGTGTTCGCGCTGCTCGGCGGGGCCAGGGCGCAACCGCGGCGGGAAGCGCGATGAACCTGAGCAACGAGGACGTGCAGGACATCCTGCGCGTGCTGGATTCCACCTCGTACGACGAGCTGAAGCTCGAGACCGCGCGATTCCGCCTGGTGCTGCGGCGCTCGGCGGGCGGCGCGTGGACGCAGGAGACGCAGGCGCTGTCGACGCCGCGGCGTTCGGACAGCGCGGATCGCGCGGTGGAGAAGGCCACGTCCGGCGGCGGGAGCGTCGCAGGGCGCGAAGCGGCGGCTGCGGCAGGCGTGCGCGAGCCGGCCGCGCCAGGCGGGGCAGGCGACTCGCGACACGGCCTGCACGAAGTGCGCCCGCCGATGCTCGGCACCTTCTATCGCGCGCCGAAGCCCGGAGCCGCTCCCTTCGTCGAGGTGGGCAGCAGGGTGCGGCCGGATACCGTCGTCTGCATCATCGAGACGATGAAGCTGATGAACTCGGTGTGCGCGGGCATGGCCGGCGAAGTGGTCGAGATCTGCCTGGACGACGCGCAGTTCGCCGACGAATCCGCGGTGCTGCTTCGCATCCGTCCGGAGTCGACGTGCGCCTGAGGCGGGTCCTGATCGCCAACCGCGGCGAGATCGCGGTGCGCATCGCCCGCACCTGCCGTTCGCTCGGCATCGAGACGGTGCTCGCCGCCTCCGACGCCGACCTCGATTCGCTCGCCGCGCGGCTGGCCGATCGCACCGTGCGCCTCGGGCCGGCGCCGTCGTCGGCGAGCTACCTGAACGTGGGCGCGGTCGTCGCCGCAGCGCGTGCCGTGCACGCCGACGCGATCCACCCGGGCTACGGTTTCCTGTCCGAGAACGTGCGCCTGGCGCGCGCCTGCGACGACGCGGGCATCGTGTTCATAGGACCCACTGCCTCGCAGCTCGATGCGGTCGGCGACAAGCTGAAGGCGCGCGGCCATGCGGTGGCGGCCGGCCTGCCGGTCGTGCCGGGCGGCGAACTCGACGGCGAGTCCGACGCGCGGGCGCTGGCTCGCGAGATCGGCTTTCCGGTGCTCGTGAAGGCGGTCGCCGGCGGCGGCGGCCGCGGCATGAAGGTCGTGCGCGCGGCCGAGCAGCTCGCGCCCGCCCTCGAGCTGGCGATGGCCGAGGCACAGGCCGCATTCGGCGATGCGCGCGTCTATCTCGAGCGCTACGTCGAGTCGGGCCGGCACGTCGAGGTGCAGGTGCTCGGCGACGGCGAAGGCGCGATCCATCTCGGCACGCGCGACTGCTCGATCCAGCGGCGCTACCAGAAGCTGGTCGAGGAAGCGCCCGCGCCGCGGCTGAACGCGGCGCTGCGCGAGCAGATGCATGGTGCGGCGGTGGCGTTCGCGCGGCACCTGCGCTACCGGGGGCTGGGCACCGTCGAGCTGCTCGTCGACTGCGCGCGCGAAGCCTTCTATTTCCTCGAGATGAACGCGCGCATCCAGGTCGAGCACCCGGTCACCGAGGCGATCACCGGCCTGGATCTCGTCGCCGAGCAGATCGCCGTCGCCGAGGGCCGACCGCTGCGCCTCGCGCAGCAGGACGTGCGCTTCGACGGCCACGCGATCGAGTGCCGGCTGAACGCCGAAGACTGGACGCGCGATTTCCGGCCGAGCCCGGGCGACGTGCTGCGCGCGGTGTTCCCCGCGGCGCCGCACGTGCGCGTCGACACGCACCTGCAGTCGGGCAGCCGCGTGCCGCCGTACTACGACTCGCTGCTCGCCAAGCTCGTCGTGCACGGCGCCGACCGGGCCGACGCGGTCGACCGGCTGCGCGAGGCGCTCGCCGCCTGCACGATCGACGGCATCGCGACGAACCTGCCGATGCACGAGGCGCTCGTGCAGGACGCGGAGTTCCGCGCCGGGGGCTTCGACACGCGCTGGTTCCCGCGCTTCCTGCAGGCACGACTGCAGACGCCGACGGATTCGTGACATGGCCGACCTCCAGCTGATCGACGTGTCGCTGCGCGACGGCAACCAGAGCCTGTGGGGCGCGATGAGCTGCAACACGGCGCAGACGCTGACGATCGCGCCGGTGATGAACCGCGTCGGATTCCGCGCGCTCGACTGCTGCTCGAGCACGGCGATGGGGGTCGCGGTGCGATATCACCGCGAAGACCCGTGGGAGCGCATCCGCCTGATGCGCGCGGCGCTTCCCGACACGCTGCTGCAGTTCATCGGCACGGGGCTGCGCTTCATCTCGTGGGAGCCGGCGCATCCGGAGTTCATGCAGCTCGTCTACGACCGGCTGGTCGAGAACGGCATCTCGCGCTTCGTCGCGCTCGACCCGATGCACGACGTCGAAGCGCTGCTCGCCAATTCGGCGTCGATGCGCAGGGCGGGCGCGGCCGAGATCATCGCCGCGCTCACCTACACGGTGAGCGAGGTGCACGACGACGCCTTCTACGCCGCGCTGGTCGCGCGGCTGTCGCCGTCCGCCGACATCGACCGCTTCTACATCAAGGACCCGGCGGGGCTGCTCACGCCGGAGCGCGCGCACACGCTGATCCCGGCGATCCGCGCGACGATGCGCGGCAAGCCGCTCGAGCTGCACTCGCACTGCACGATCGGACTGTCGCCGCTCAGCTGCATGACGGCCGCCGAACTGGGCATCGACGTGATCCAGGTCGCGTGCGGCGCGGCATCGAACGGCACCTCGCTGCCCGATGCGCAGCGCATCGTCGCGAACCTGCGCGCATTGGGCCACCGCATCGACGTCGACGATCATGCGCTCGCGCGCGTGGCCGCGTACTTCACCGGTCTCGCCCGCGCCGAGGGGCTTCCGCCCGGCACGCCGCAGCAGTTCGACGCGGCCTTCCTGCGGCACCAGCTCGCCGGCGGCGCCATCACGACGCTGAAGCGTCAGCTCGCCGAGCTGAAGCTCTCCGACCGCTTCGACGACGTGATGGAGGAGATGTGCCGGGTGCGCGCCGAACTGGGCCACCCGATCATGGTCACACCGTTCCCGCAGATCCTCTATACGCAGGCGCTGTACAACCTGATCGGCACCGAGCGCTACGCGAACGTTTCCGACCAGGTGATCCGCTACGTGCTCGGCAGCTTCGGCCGGCCTACCGCGCCGGTGGATGCCGACGTGCAGGACCGCATCCTGTCGCGTCCGCGCGCGCGCGAGCTGCGCAACGAGCCGCCGCCGCTGCCGCCGTCCGAGCTGCGCAAGCGCTTCCGTGCCGGCATCTGCGACGAGGAGTTCCTGCTGCGCGCGGTGATGCCCGCCGACCAGGTCGACGCGATGCTTGCCGCCGGACCCGCACGCCGGCACTACAACCCCTCGATGCAGCCGCTGCTGTCGCTGCTGCGCGGGGTGGCTTCCCGCGCGCCGGCCGCCGAACTGGTCTTCGACAAGCCGGGACTGCATCTCGAACTGCGCGATCGTTCGCGCATGGAGCCAGCGAATGTTCCCTGATCTGTCGCCGGAGGCCACTGCGGATCGCGCATCCGAGGTGGTCCGGCGCCTGCGCGCCGCGCGCGGTTTCCTGTTCGACATGGACGGCACGCTCGTGCTCGGCGACCAGCGCAACCACGGCCTCGCGCCGCTGCCCGGCGCGCTCGAGACGACGCGGCTGCTCGATCGTCGCGGCGTGGGCTACGTCGTGTTCACCAACGGCACGCCGCGCACGCCGCAGGGCTACGCGCAGGAACTGCGCAAGGTCGGCTTCGCGCTCGACGACAGCCGGATGCTGACGCCGGCCAGCAGCGCGGTGGAGCTGTTCGTGCGCCGCGGCTACCGCCGGGTGATCGTGCTCGGCGGCGAGGGCATGACGCTGCCCCTGCGCGAGGCGGGAATCGAAGTGGTCGAGCCGGTGGGCAGGCCGCAAGCCGACGCGGTGTTCATCGGCTGGTATCGCGAGTTCTCGATCGACACGCTCGAATCCGCCTGCCACGCGGTGTGGGGCGGCGCGCAGGTGTTCAGCGCCTCGCAGTCGATGTTCTTCGCCACGGCCCAGGGCAGGGCGCTCGGCACTTCGCGCCCGATTTCGGCGATGATTCGCGATCTCACCGGTTGTCGCATCAACATCGTGGGCAAGCCCTCCCAGGAAGCGCTGCGCTGCGCGGCCCGGCGCCTGCGCGTATCGCCGCGCGAGCTGGTCGTGGTGGGCGACGACCCGTCGCTCGAGATGCCGATGGCCCGGCGCGGCGGCGCGCTGGCGGTCGCGGTGCGCAGCGGACTGGGCGACGACGAAGCGTATGCGCAGTTGCCCGAGGCGCAGCGGCCGCACGTCGTCCTCGACGGGCTGAACGATCTGCTCGGGCTGATGCGGTCCTGAAGGTGCGAAGCCGGTGCGAAGCTACAAGGTCAAGCCGATCCAGTCGCTGGCGCGCGGCCTGGGCGTGCTGCAGGCGCTGCACCGGATGCAGGCGGCGAGCCTGCACGGCCTTCATCTCGCCACCGGCCTTCCCAAGAGCAGCCTGACGCGCGTCCTCTACACGCTGCACCTGCAGGGACTCGTCTGGCAGCGCATGGCCGACGGCGCATACCTGCCCAGCCACAGCCTCCAGCAGCGCGCGCAGATCGACGACACGGCCTGGCTCGTCGAGCTGGCATCGCCCGTGCTGCAGGAGCTCGGCGGCAGGACGACGTGGCCGTCGGTGTTGACGGTACCGCGACTCGACTACATGGAAGTGATCGAGACGAACAGCTCGCAGGCCTATTTCGACCTGATCCGGCGCCGCCCGATCGGCTACCGGCTGAACTACCTGCGTTCCGCCTCCGGGCGGGCCTACCTGGCGTTCTGTTCGGAGCAGGAGCGCGAGGCGGTGCTGCGCCGGTTGCGCGAGGGGGGAACTCCCGGCAACGAGAAGGCCTCCGACGCGGGCTTCGTTCGCGAGCTGGTGCGCAGCGGCAGGCGCAACGGATACGGCGTGCGCACGCCGGACTTCGGCGGCCACTACACGCGCACGCGCAAGGAAGCCGACGATGGGCGCAGCTCGATCGCGATGCCGATCGTGCTGGACGGCGAAGTCCTCGGCTGCATGAACCTCACCTGGCGCACGAAGGTGATCTCGCTCACCCGGATGGTCGAGCGCCACGGCGACGACCTGCGCGAGGCGATTCGCCACGTGGAGCAGCGGATCGCCCAGGCGATGGGCCGGGCGCCCGACGCGGCGGCTCGAACCCCTCTGAACGGAGCATCCCGAGTTGAAACTGCGTACCGACCTCGAGCCCGCGCGCGTGCGTGAGGGCGAGCTGCTGTGGACGCCCGATCCGCGGCAGGTGGCGAACACACGCATCGCCGAATACATGCGCTGGCTCGAAAGCGAGCGCGGGCTCGCCTTCGACGACTACGCCGCGCTGCATCGCTGGTCGGTGAGCGATCTCGACGCGTTCTGGCGTTCGATCTTCGACTGGTTCGACGTGCGCTCGTCGACACCGGTGGGCGCCGTGCTCGGGCGCCGCGAGATGCCCGGCGCCGAATGGTTCCCGGGCGTGCGGCTGAACTACGCGGAGCACGTGCTGCGCAACGAACGCGCAGGCGAGGATGCGCTCCTCTACCTCGACGAAACGCATCCGCTCGCCGGATTCTCGTGGGACGCGCTCGGCGCGCAGGTGCGTACGCTCGCCACGCGCCTGCGCGCCATGGGGGTGGCTCCGGGTGACCGCGTCGTCGCCTACCTGCCGAACGTGCCCGAGACCGTCGTCGCGATGCTGGCGACGACGGCGATCGGCGCGATCTGGTCGAGCGTCTCGCCCGACTTCGGCGCCAGCGGCACGCTCGATCGCATCGCGCAGCTGCAACCGAAGGCGATGTTCTGCGTGGACGGCTACCGCTACGGCGGCAAGGTCTTCGATCGCGGCGGCGAGCTGCGGGCGATCGTCGCCGGGCTGGCGGAACTCGAGTGCCTCGTCGTGCTGCCCCGGCTCGGCGCGGCGCTGCCGGCCTTCGAACGCGCCGGCCTCGAGGTGCGAACGTGGGAGACGATGGTTGGCGGCGATCCGGTGCCCGCGGCCGGCTTCCGCTCCGAGCAGGTTCCCTTCGATCATCCGCTGTGGATCCTCTTCTCCTCGGGGACGACCGGGCTGCCGAAGGCGATCGTGCACGGGCACGGCGGCATCCTGCTCGAGATGCTCAAGCTCGTCGCGCTGCACATGGACCTGCGCGCCGGCGAGCGGATGTTCTTCTTCAGCACCACCGGCTGGATGATGTGGAACTTCCTCGCCAGCTCGATGCTGTGCGGCGTCGTGCCCGTGCTCTACGACGGGCATCCGGCGTATCCGGAGGTCGACGTGCTGTGGCGCATGGCGCAGGACTGCGGCGCCTCGTATTTCGGCGCGAGTCCCACCTACGTGGACATCCTGTCGAAGGCGGGCGTCGTGCCGGGCGAGCGCTACGACCTGTCCCGGCTGCGCGCGGTCATGCCCGCCGGTTCACCGGTGTCGCCCGCACACACTGCCTGGTTCTACCGCAACGTGAAGGCCGACCTGTGGGTGTGCAGCGGCAGCGGCGGCACCGACGTGTGCACGGGCTTCGTCGGCGGCGTGCCCACGCAGCCGGTGTACGCGGGAGAGATCCAGGCGCCGCATCTGGGCGTATCGGCGCAGGCGTGGAACGACGCGGGCGAGAGCGTCGTCGACGAAGTCGGCGAACTAGTGATCACGAAGCCGATGCCGTCGATGCCGGTGAAGTTCTGGAACGACCCGGACGGCAGCCGCTACCGCGAGTCGTACTTCGGCGTCTTCCCCGGCGTGTGGCGGCAGGGCGACTTCTTTCGCATGAACGCGCGAGGCGGCTGCTTCGTGCTCGGTCGCAGCGACGCGACGCTGAACCGCCACGGCGTTCGCATCGGGACCGCCGAGATCTACCGCGCGCTGGCGACGCTGCCCGAGATCGACGATACGCTGATCGTCAATCTCGATCTGCCGGGCGGCCGGTTCTTCATGCCGCTGTTCGTGAAGCTGCGCGGGGGTGCGGCGCTCGACGATGCGCTGGTCGCGCGCATCGGCGAGTGCCTGCGCAACGCCTGCACGCCGCGGCACGTGCCCGATCGGGTCTATCGGGTCGACGCGATTCCCGCGACGCTCACCGGCAAGAAGATGGAGGTGCCGGTGCGCCGGATCCTGCTCGGCATGCCGGCCGAGCGCGCCGCGAACCGCAGCGCGATGGCGGACCCGTCGGCGCTCGACTGGTTCGTGCGCTACGCCGCCGACCAGACCGACTACGAGCGCTTCGGCGACTGACCGGTGGCCTGCGCCGCTGCCTGCTGCATCTGCTCGTAGGCGGCGCGCGCCGCGTCCATCGATTTCGAGATGAAGTCGAAGGCGCCGCCGGCGCCGCCCGGGGCGTTCTTCGCCAGCGCCTCCACCGCCTCCGAGAGCTGCTCGTTGCTGCGCGCGATCTGCCGCTCGACGAGCGCGCCGATGTCGACGCCCGTTTCGTGCGCGATCGCATATACCGCGTTCGCGTAGGCGGTGAATTTCTCGGGCGGCAGCATCGCGAAGCTGGTGACCAGCTCGGTGAGCGTGTCGGTGTCGCGCGCCTCGAGCAGCGCGCGGATCTGCTCGCTCGACTGCTCGAGCGAGGCGCGCGCGGTCTGCATGTTCAGCTCGGCAAGCCGGCGGAAGCCTTCGATCGTCTTCGCGGCGGCGGCGCCGGTGAATTCGAGCGTTTCGCTCTGCAGCTTCTGCAGGTCGGCTCCGCTGGGCAAGGGCTTGGGCATGTTCGCGCTCCTGTTGAGGGCGGTTCGGGAAGCGCCCGGCGGCGCTGCGGCCGGCCGGGCAGTGGGGTTTCGCGGGCTCGGATCATCGTGGCCGCCGGACGGGGGAGGAGTCAAGCGCGGACCGTCGGTGCGGGGTTCGAAAGAGCCTATGATCGAAAACCGATGCAGCGCCTCCTCATCGTTCTCGGACTCGCGATCCTCGCCGTCGGCCTGCTGTGGCCGTGGCTGTCGCGCTTTCCCTGGGGCCGCTTGCCGGGCGATATCTCCATCGTGCGCGAGAACTTCAGCTTCCACTTCCCGATCACGACGTCGATCATCGTGTCGATCGTGCTGACGTTGATCGTCTGGTGGTTACGCCGGTAGCGAGTGGGGTTGCCTTTCGGGGCCGGGGCGAGCCGGAGCATCTTGTCACTGTCCTGTACGCCAAAGGGAGGAGACGATGCACAGGCGACGCTTTCTCGGGTTTTCCGTTCTGTCGTTCGCTGCGGCGGCCGCCCATGGAATCCCGCTCGCGCAGGCGCAGGAGAAGAAGCGCAGCCGGCTCGTGCTGCTCGGCACGAAAGGCGGCCCGCGGGTGGGCGCGGCCGGCCGCTCCAATCCCGCGAACCTCCTGGTCATCGACGGCGTACCGTACGTCATCGATTGCGGCTACGGCGTCTCGCGGCAACTGGTGCGCGCCGGCGTGCCGCTGAACACGCTGCGCTACATCTTCATCACGCACAATCATTCGGATCACGTTCTCGAATACGGCCCGTTGCTGTACAACGGATGGGCCACCGGGCTGAAGCAGCAGGTGGACGTCTACGGACCGCCGCCGCTCGTCCAGCCCACCGAAGCGTTCATGCAATCGATGCGTTTCGACATCGACACGCGCATCGGCGACGAGGGCAAGCCGGACCTGCGCAAGCTCGTGGTCCCGCACGAGATCGCCGGTGACGGCGAGGTGTTTCGCAACGACTCGGTGCGCGTCACCGCGATGCGGGTCGAGCATCCGCCGATTCACGACGCCTACGCGCTGCGCTTCGAGTGCCCCGATCGCGTGATCGTCTTCTCGGGCGACACCGCCTATCTGCCGAAGCTCGCCGAGTTCGCGCGCGGCGCCGACGTCCTGGTGCACGAGGTGATGTACCTGCCTGGCGTCGACGCGCTGGTCAAGCGCGTGCCGAACGCGGCGACGCTGCGCGAGCATCTGCTGGCGAGCCATACGCTCACCGAGGACGTCGGCCGGATTGCACAGGCTGCCGGCGTGAAGATGCTCGTGCTTTCGCACTTCGTTCCGGGAGACGATGCCTCGATCACTGACGAGATGTGGGCCGAGGGCGTGCGCAGGCACTTCGGCGGACGCATCGTCGTCGGCGCCGACATGATGGAGATTTGAAGGGCTGCTGCGTCGCCGGTTCGGAGCGCGCCCGTCGTCGTCGTCAGCGTGCGA
>ERZ778017.2024-NODE-2024-length-17720-cov-5.690518_pt1 | contig 17720 bp, 13 predicted proteins | sample MGYA00375747_ERZ778017 | MGnify/ENA primary metagenome ERZ778017 (study PRJEB29350, sample SAMN05509838) | bioreactor metagenome | biome: bioreactor; material: wastewater | place: South Africa: University of Cape Town | collected 2014-03-17 ...
CACCGCGCAGCGTCGGTCGCGATGCCGAGCGGATGCTGGCGGCCGCCTGCGCGATCGCCCAGCACCGCGGCCGACTCGACGTGCGGGTAGGGGTCAACGTCGGACACGTCTTCGCCGGCGACCTCGGCCCTGCCGCACGCCGCACCTACTCGATCAAGGGCGACGCCGTGAACCTGGCGGCGCGGCTCCTGGGCCGGGCCGAGGCCGGCCAGGTCGTGGCGACCACCGATGCCGTCGAGCGGGCCCACGCCGACCTCGACGTCGAGCCGCTGGCGCCGTTCGCCGTGAAGGGCAAGCGCGCTCCCGTGCACGCGGTCGTCGTCCGGCAGGTGCGGACGGGGTGGACGGCAGGCCGGTCCGAGACGCCGTTCGTCGGCCGCGATGACGAGGTGGCCCTTCTGCACGCGGCGTTCGCCGCCGCCGTGGACCGCCGCGGCTCGGTCGTGGACGTGGTCGGCGAGCCCGGCATCGGCAAGTCGCGACTGATTGCGCAGGCCCGCACCCCAGCCGGCATGAGGACACTGGTGACGACCGCCGACGGTTACCAGACGGACACTCCGTATGCCGCCGTGGGGATGCTGCTGCGCACGGTGCTGGCGATCCCGGCGCACGCCTCCGACGATGCCGTCGCCGCTCGCCTGACCGACTGCGTGCGGGAGCAGGCGCCCGATCTGCTTCCGTGGCTTGCCCTGCTCGGCGTGCCGCTGAGCCTGGATCTGGCCTCCACCCGCGAGGCCGAAGAGGTGGAGCCGCGGTTCCGGCGCCGACGGGTCGAAGAGGTCACGATCGCGCTGCTGGCGGCACTGCTGCGCACGCCGGCCCTGCTGGTGTTCGAGGACGCCCACCTGTTGGACGAGGCATCCGGCGCACTGCTGCACCGCCTGGCGGACGAGGCGCACCGGCAACCGTGGTGCGTGGTCGTGACCCGCCGCGACGTTCCCGGGCGGTTCGCGCCGGTGCTGGCCGCGCCGGACGACCGGCGGATCGCACTGACCGGCATGTCATCGGAGACCGCCCTGGAGCTGTTGGAGTCGGCCGTCGGCTCCGTGCGCCCGAGCCGGCACACCCTCGAGGCGATGGCCGAGCGAGCGCAGGGCAACCCGCTGTTTCTGACCTCCTTGGCCACCAGCGCGCGGTCCTCGACGGGTGACGGAGAGCTGCCGGGCTCGGTCGAGGCGGTGCTGCTGGTGGACATCGACCGGCTCGCGGCCGCCGATCGGGCGCTGCTGCGGCTCGCGGCGGTGCTGGGCACCCGGTTCGATCCGGCCGTGCTGGCGCAGCTGCACTCCCCGCGGCCAGCCGACGCGGGCGACGCGCAGGCGCGCGCGGACGAGCTCGTCCAGCGGCTGGCCGGGTTCGTCCGCCCGGTCGAGGCCGCCGTCGTCGAGTTCCGTCACGCGATGGTGCGCGATGTCGCCTATGCGGGGCTGCCGTTCCGCCTGCGCCGTCAGCTGCACGAGCGCGTCGCCGTCGTCCTCGAGGAGTCCGCCGACCATGCTGCCGGCCCCGGACTGCTCAGCCTTCACTTCCACGCCGCGGGCCTGCATGAGAAGGCATGGTCGTACGCGCTGCGCGCAGGCGACCTGGCACGAGCGAAATACGCCTACGGCCAGGCGGCGGTCTCCTTCGCGCGCGCCCTGGACAGTGCCGCGCACCTGCCGCAGACCGACCCCGGTGCGCGGGCGGCCGCGTACGTCTCGCTCGGCGAGTGCCTGGACATGGCCGGCGATGCGACGGGAGCGCTGGCGGCGCTCCGGCGGGCGCGGCGTGACCTGCGCGACGACGCCGTGGCCACCGCCGAGGTGCTCTACAACGAGGCGCGGATCACGCTGCGCCTGGGCCGCTACCGCCCCGGCCTTGCCCGGCTGACGCGCGCGATGCGGCTGCTGGAGGGGATCGACGGCGCCGCGGCGGACACCGTGCGCGCGCGCCTGGCGACGCGATACGGCTTCTGCCTGCATCTGCAGCGCAGAGACGCCGAGGCCGTCCGGTGGGGACGGCTGGGCGTCCGGTGGGCGCAGTCCGCGGGCGATCGGGCCGTGCTCGCTCACGCCTTCAACGCACTGCATCTGGCGTACGGCGCCTCGACGCTGTCCGAGGACCGCCCGTACGGCCAGCTCGCGCTCGCGCTCTATGAGCAGCTGGAGGACCTCGCCGGCCAGGCTCTCGCGCTCAACAACCTGGCCATCGATGCCTACAACACCGGTAGCTGGCCGCAGGCGATCGACGCATTCGCGCGGGCCGCGGAGAGCTTCCACCGGCTGGGCGACGACGCCAACGAGGCCAACGCGCTGTACAACCGCGCCGACGTGCTGGTGGCGCAGAACCGATATGACGAGGCGTTGCCGGTGCTGCGCGTCGCGCTGCGGCTCGCGCGCCGCGTCGACGACGAGGAGCTGGTGGGGCTGGTCCTGCGAGAGCAGGCGCGTGCGCAGGCGGGGGCCGGCGACCGATCCGCCGCGTGGGCGCTGTTCGAGCGTGCCCGCACCGTGCTTGCCGGACTCGAGCTTGCCGCGGAGGTCGCGCTGGTGGACGCCGCGCGCGCGGAGGCGCTGACCGACGCCGGTCGGCCGGCCGAGGCACTCGCACTCATCGACCAGGCGATCATCACCGCCGAGGCCAAGGCATCCGATGCCCTCGCACGGCTGCATCGCATCCGCGCGCAGGCCCTGGCGGCGCAGGGGCACGACGACCAGGCCGCGGCGGCTGCCCGTGCGGGGCTGTCCCGGACGACCGGGACCTATGGCGGCTACGAACCCGCACTGCTGCGCCTGGCCCTCGCACGGGCGACGCGGGACCGTGCGCTGCACGCCCAGTCGCGTCGCGCCCTGGCCGCCCTCGGTGTCGTGGGCTGAATCAGATCGCTCCGCGCACGTCCTGGAGGAACAGCACGACCAGGTGCAGGTCGCCTGCCCGGTCGCGGGTGCTGGAGACCCAGTCCGTGCAGAAGTCCTGGTCCGCGCCGATGATCCCCTTGGCCGGGCATGCCGGCGCCGGCTGGAGGGGGCCGGTCGCCGACTGCGACCACAGCGCGGTCACGTGCGGCACTCCCTGCTGGCCGCAGATCGACTTGTCGCAGATGATGGTCATCCGCGCCGGCGCGGTCCGCGTGTACAGGTCGCCGTCGGCCCCGGTCAGGTTCGCGATGAGCTGGGTGACCGATGCTCCGGTCAGGCAGGACTGACCGGTCGGGCACATCCCCAGCGAGAGCGCGACGTTCCCGGTGGCGCCGCGCGGGAGCGTGACGATGCCGCACATCGGGTGGGCGGCATCCACCTCGGTGCAGCCGGCCGAGTCCGCTCCGGCGGTGCCGTCCTGCAGCGTCGCGGCCTGCCCGTCGATGAGGCTCAGGGTGACATCGATGGGGAAGGACGACGTGGTCGCCGAGAGCGCGGAAGACGCTGAGGGGACGCGGACGGTCACCTGCACCGCGGCGGTCGCGGCGGAGTACGAGGTGGTGATGGTCGTGCCGGTGGCGCCGGCGGGGATGGTGGCCTGTTGCACGCTCAGCGTGCCGGGTCCGGGAGCGGTGAGGGTGACCACCGTGTCGGTCGAGTACGCGGCAGGCTTGCGCCCGTTCCACAGCGAGACCTCGACCTGGAACGGCGTCCCGGCAGCGGCCAGCACCTCCGGCAGCGCCCGGGCCGGCACTCCGGCGAGCGCAGAGGCGATGTGCGTGTCGGTGTGGGCGGCCGCCGTGACGGCCGTGGGGGCGGGTACCTTGGCCGCGTGCGCGGGGCTTGCCGTCACCTGCGGCGCGAGGATCGCGAGCAGCGACACGACCAGGGCGGCCAGGAGTGCGAGCGCTCCCCGGGTCTGCCGGCGTGCCTGCTGAGGGCTTCGGTGGTAGGACATGGTACGAACTCCTCGTCAGATGTCGGGTACACTCTCAGCCTCCCGCGTGGCGTCGTCGAAAAGATCCGTGAGTTCACGGAGGTTTCCCGCCTCTGCGCCGCCCATGCTGACGGTATGGCGTTGCAGTCTCCCGAGAAAGCGGTCTCCGACCCCCTCGGCGAGACTCCGCGGCTCGGGACCGCCCGGCGCGGTCGGATCCCCGGCCGGACGGTTCTGCTGGTGGCCTCCTTCGGCGCTCTGCTGGCGTTCCTGGATGCCACGATCGTGAACATCGCCTTCCCCAGCATCCGCTCGTCCTTCCCGGGGGAGTCGATCGGGACCATCTCGTGGGTGCTCAACGCGTTCAACATCGTGTTCGCCTCGTTCATGATCGTGTTCGGGCGGCTGGGCGACGTGGTCGGGCGGCGGCGCCTCTACCTGTGGGGCGTCGTCCTGTTCACGCTGTCGTCGGTCGTCTGCGCCCTCGCACCGTCGATCGGCGTGCTGATCGGGGCGAGAGTCGTGCAGGCGCTGGGAGCGGCGATGATCGTGCCCACGTCCCTGGCGCTGGTCATCGAGGGGTTCCCGGCCGGCCGGCGCGCGCGTGCCGTGGGACTGTGGTCGGCGGCCGCGGCCGTCGCCTCCGGGCTCGGGCCGCCCATCGGCGGTGCGCTGGTGGAGGCCGGCGGCTGGCGATGGGCGTTCTGGATCAATGTCCCGCTGGGCGCGATCGCCTGGTGGCTGGGGCGGCGTCAGCTCGTGAACAGTCGTGCGCCGGGCCGACGACGGATGCCGGACCTGCGCGGCGCGCTGCTGCTGGCGGCCGCTCTGGCACTGACCACGCTCGCGATCATCAAGGCGTCGGAGTGGGGGACATCCGCCCCGGTGCTGTGGCTGGTCGTCGGCGGCGCGGTGGTGCTGCTGGTCGGCTTCGTGCTCAGCTCGATGCGGCATCCCGTGCCGATCCTGGACCTCGCGATGATGCGCAACCGGCCGTTCCTGGTGGCCAACATCGCGACCCTGGTCGCCGGCGTCGGGTTCTTCGGCTACATGCTCACCAACGTGCTGTGGCTGCAGTACGTCTGGCACTACAGCATCCTGGATGCCGGGCTCGCCCTGGCCCCCGGCGCGATCGTGGCGGCGCTGGTGGCGGCGCTGCTGGAGCCGGTGGCCGCACGCGTCGGGTACCGGTGGATCATCGCCGCCGGGTTCGTGGTCTGGGCCCTCGGATACGTCTGGTACCTGAAGGCCGTCGGCACCACGCCGGACTTTCTCGCGCAGTGGCTTCCAGGACAGATCATCAGCGGCATCGGGGTGGGTGCCACGCTGCCGCTGCTGGCGTCGTCCACGCTCGCGACCCAGCCCGGGGGGCGCTTCGCGACGGCATCCGCGGTCATCTCCAGCGCACGGCAGATCGGCGGCACCGTCGGCGTGGCGCTGCTGGTGGTGCTGCTGGGCACCCCGACCGCCGCCACCGTCGTGCGCGGCCTGCACGATGGCTGGACGATGAGCATCGTCGCCTTCGCGGCGGGCGCGGTGATCACGCTGTTCATGGGGCGTGTCGGCCATCCTGCCGATCAGCCCGTGGCCGCCCCCGGCCAGGAGCGCTCCGAGCTGCGCGAGCCGGCCTCGTCGCGATCGGTCGTGCTGCGTCGCACGCTGCCGCCAGTGGAGGAGTCGCTGTTCGGCAGGCTGCCGGAGGCTGCTCGCGAGTCGATTCTGGCCAGGGCCCCGCGCACAAGCGTTCCGGCCGGCGAATGGATCCTGCGGGCCGGGGATGCCGCCCAGTCGATGTTCGTCGTGCTCTCCGGGCGGGCGGAGGTGGTCATCGGCGACCAGGTGGTGCGCGAGATCGGGCCCGGTGCGGTCGTGGGGGAGCTGGCGCTGTTCACCGGAGGCCGCCGCTCGGCATCCATCCGGGCGCGCCGGGACTGCCAGATGCTCGAGGTCTCGCGCGCGCTGCTGGAGGAGACGATCGGGCAGGATGCCGCGGCCCTGTCGGCGCTCGTGACCGCGCTGGCCCGCCAGCTCGCCGACGCGAGCCCGCCGACCACCCGGGTCGCCGCGCGTCCGAGCCTGGTGGCGGTGCTCGGCGCCACGTCGGGGGCGCCCGTCGAGACCGTCGCGGCGCTGTTGCACCGGGGCCTGGGCGCGCACCTGCGAGTCGCGGTGCTCTCCGGCGCGCACACGCCCGAGCAGGTGGATCGGGCCGAGGCGGACAACCAGATCGTGCTTCTCGTGGGTGCTGCCGGCAGCGAGGAGGACTGGGCCTCGCGCTGCGCGCGGGAGGCCGACGCGGTCGTGCTGGTCGGGATGACGGGGGAGGTCCCGGCCGGCGCGCTGCCGTGCATGTCATGCCGCCCGGAGCTGGTCCTGGTCGGCGACACGTCGCCGCGCTCTGCCCGGCTGGCCTGGATACAGGCGGCGGACTCGTGGCGGATCAGCGCGCTCAGTGCGGCGGACGCCGGCGTGGCCGGGACCGTTCCGAGCGGGCTGCAGGGCCTGGTCGATCGGCTGGCCGGCCGGTCGGTGGCCCTGGTGTTCGGCGGCGGGGGAGCTCGCGCGCTCACCCACATCGGCGTGCTGCTCGAGCTCGAGGAGGCCGGGGTCCGCATCGACCGGGTCGCCGGCGCCAGCATGGGGGCCGTGGTGGGCGGACTGTATGCCACCGGCGCGACCGCCGCCGAGGTCGGCGAGGTCGCCTACCAGGAGTTCGTCCGCGAGGACGTGCTGGGCGACTACAGCCTGCCGCGCACGTCGCTGGCTCGCGGCCGGCGAGTGCGACGCGCCCTCGTGCGCACCTTCGGCGATCTGCGGATCGAGGAGCTCCCCCTGGGGTACCGCTGCGTGAGCACGGACCTGCTCACGCGCGCTCCCGTCGTGCACCGTGACGGGGGGATGGTCGACGCGCTGAGCGCCTCGTCGCGGCTGCCGATCCTGTTCCCGCCGATCCCCAGCGAGGGCCGGCTGCTCGTGGACGGCGGCGTGCTGGACAACCTGCCCGTCGACCTGATGACCGAGCGCGACGAGGGCCCCATCATCGCCGTGAACATCTCGATGGGCGGCGGCCACCGTCGAGTGCCGGGGCAGGCGCCTCGGCCGGTGCGCGTACCGCCCCTGGGCGAGACCATGCTGCGCACGCTCATGATCGGCGGCGGCGGCGCCGTCGAGGCGCAACGCCAGGGCGCGTGGGTTATCACGCCGCACTCCATGGGCGTCGGGCTGCTGGAGTTCCACCAGTACGACCGGATGGTGGAGTCCGGGCGCGCCGCCGCCCGCATCCTGCTGGATCAGGCCGGCGCGGAGCTGTTCTCCGCGGTCGGCGACAGGGAGTCGGCAGGGGAAGACGAGCCACCTGCGCGCCGCGCGCGATAGGCGGCCACGGCGTTGCGGTTCGCGCAGGTCGTCGAGCAATAGCGCTTGGAGCGGTTGCGCGACAAATCCAGCGCGATCGCCGCGCAGTCGGCGTCGTCGCAGACGGTGATCCGGCTGCCCTCGCCGGCGCGGACGACGTCGATCAAGGCCATCGCGGTCTCGACGAGGATGCGCTCGGGCAGCGGCCGGTCGTCGGCGACGGCGTGCAGATGCCAGTCGACGTCGCCGTGGCGTGCGAGACGCGGGCTGAGGGTGACCGCAGCCAGGGCGGCGTTGACGTGCTGCACCATCTCGTCGCGCGGGGCCAGCAGCATGGCGCGCAGTCGCGGCCGCAGCGCGCGCAGCGCCGCCAGCTCGGCCTCATCATGATCGATGCGGCCGGTGTACGGGTGCGCCTGGAGGAACTCGTCGAGATCGGCGAAGGACACCAGGGTGTCGGGCTCTTCCGCGCTGTTGGCCAGTCGCACGGCCGCACGCAGCGCTTCTTCCGTGTCATTGGCGAAAAGCATGTTGACACCTTACCTCACGCAAGACTAGTGTCATCGATCATGGGAGTGGTGGCCAATGACATGCGTTCTCGCGTCGGCGCGGGTCTGCTGGTCGCCCTCGGTGCGGCATTCTCGTTCGGGATGTCGGGGGCGTGGGCTCGTGGGCTCATCGACGCCGGGTGGACGCCGGGAGCGGCCGTCACCGCCCGGGTCTGGGTGGCGGCCCTCCTGTTGCTGGTGCCGACGCTGGCCGCATTGCGCGGACGCTGGCGCGCGGTCCGCAGGAACGCGGGCATGGTCGTCGCGTATGGCCTGCTCGCGGTGACCGCCACGCAACTGTGCTACTTCCAAGCCGTCGCCGTGATGGACGTCGGCATCGCCCTGCTCATCGAGTACACCGCACCGGTGGCCGTGGTGCTGTGGCTCTGGCTTCGCCGCGGCGAGCGCCCGCGGGGGCGCGGCATCCTCGGGGCGGTCGTCGCGTTCGCCGGGCTCGTGCTGATGCTCGACATCCTCACCGGTGCGACCGTGAACGTGGCGGGCATCCTCTGGGCGCTCGGCGCGATGGTGGGGGCGGCCACCTACTTCGTGCTGTCCGCTCGCGGCGACACCGGGCTGCCGCCGATCGCGTTGGCGGGCCTCGGACTGGCGCTTGGGGCGCTCGGCCTGACCGTCGCCGGTGTCGTGGGCGTTCTGCCGATGGCGTGGACCACGCACGACGTCGTCTACCGGATCGGCACGGTGCCGTGGTTCGTGCCGGTGCTGGCCATCGGCCTTCTGGCCACGGCCCTCGCCTACGTGCTCGGGATCGCCTCGACCCGCATGCTGGGCTCGCGGCTGGCCTCGTTCGTCGCGCTCGCCGAGGTCGTGGCCGCGATGCTGTTCGGGTGGCTGCTGCTGGGTCAGCTGCCCGACCTGCTCCAGGCGGCCGGGGGTGTGCTGGTGCTGGCCGGCGTCGTCCTCGTCAAGCTCGGTGAGCCAGCGGCTTCCGAGCTCGTCGAGCCGGTCGCCGAAGGTGAGCTGACGATCTGAGCGTTGGCGCGGGTGCTCCCGAGCGCGGCTCGGGTCCGGTGTTTGTGCCCGGTCGTTGAGCGAGGTCGCGCGCGGCGCGTCCGGTGTTTGTAGCCGGTCGTTGAGCGAGGTCGCGCGCGGCGCGCCCGGTGTTTGTAGCCGGTCGTTGAGCGAGGTCGCGCGCAGCGCGCCCGAGTCGAAACGATAGCCGAGCATAACTACGTAGGTATGTGCGCCAATAGATGGTAGGCGGCATCCAATACCCCCAAATTATCCACAACGTTCTCCGGTGCGGGTAGGAGAGGCGACCGCTCCTCGGCAGGTGTTCGAGCACGCCGCGCCGCCGCGTCGGCACCCTTCCCTCATTGCGGTGCCGCCCAGGTGCCTGGCACCTACGCGTCAGGTCGCTGGGCGTACCGCCGGGCGACGGAACACCGCCACCGTCGCGATCGCGAGCACGACGATGCCGATGGACTCCACGATGATCGTCTGCGGCACGAGGGTGAAGCTCCACACCTCGGTGATGCCGAAGAAGCCGACCGTGAGCGCCAGGAGAAGCGCGGCGAGCGTTCCGATGACGAACAGCAGGCTGAGCACCGTCGCCCACTGCAGAAGACGACCGTGCAGCGTCAGCATCCCGATCAGCAGCACCAGGGCTGCCACCGCGTTCACGACGAACAGCGCCCCCAGCACGCCGCCCACGCCGTCGAAGACGAGGAACAGGTGGATGCCGCCGACGGCCAGCAGTACGAGGGCGCCGAGGATGCGGATGAGCCAGTGCGGATTGTGTGCGGTCATGTCGGTCTGCTCTCCTCCGGGCCGCTCCGGCGAACGGCCCTCGATGAGGACACGAGATCCGACGTCGTGCGGTTCATCCGGGCCAGCCACACGACATCGCGCCCGAACGACTCCAGCAGCAGCGCAAGGGCGGCAGCGGCCAGGACGACGGCGACGATGACCGGCAGCAGCTCGGCGGCGATCGCGGTGAGTACGATGCCGGTCGCGGCGGCCACCACCTTCCGCCAGTAGCGCGGCGGCAGCGGAACGGCCATCCACGGCAGCAGCCACGCTGCGGCGACGAACGCATAGCGCAGCAGACCGAGACTCAGCACCCACCAGCCGACGATGCGTGCATCGTAGGCGCACAGCACGAGGATGAGGAAGGCATCAACCTCCATGTCGAAGCGTGCGCCCAGCTCGCTCGCCGTGCCGGTGTGCCGCGCGACGAATCCGTCGACGGCGTCCAATGCCAGCGCGCACGCCGCGATCGCCACCAGCAGCGGCACGGACGTCGGGACGGAGAACGAGGTCGCCACCATCGCCGTGACGACGCCGACGAGCATCGACCGCGTCGCGGTCACCGCATTGGCAGCGCCCAGACGCGCGGCCAGACGCCGTCGCAGCCCGAGCGACAGCAGAGCACTCGACGCGGCAAGAGAGGTGGCGCCTGCCGCCCAGCCCGCGATGGTCAGCGGAGCGACCGCATGAACGGCCAGCAGCACGAGACCGCCCACCACCGCCCACCACCACGCTCTCCGGTGAACCTTTCGCATGCCCGCTCCGTGTTCTCTACATGGTCTTCGGGAAGGACACGACACCGAGCCCCGCTGCGGTTCAATCGAGACCGCACGAAGCCATCGCGCTGTGGACGGTCGCGCCAGGAACGGCAGAGCTGCGATCGGCGCCGTTGCCCCCACCACGAGACGGCGACGTGGCCGTGCGCACCCTGTGGACCGGGGTGAGCCGGGGTACCGAGACCATCGTCGCGCGCGGCGAGGTCCCCGCCGGCGAGCACGACCGGATGCGGTCGCCGTTCCAGGAGGGCGACTTCCCGTTCCCGGTGAAGTACGGCTACCTCAACGTCGGCGTCGTCGAGGAAGGACCCGCCGGGTGGCAGGGGTGCACGGTGTTCACCCTGTTCCCGCACCAGTCGCGCTTCACCTCCTCCGTCGATGCGCTCGTGCGGGTCCCCGACACCGTTCCCGCCCGACGCGCGGTGCTCGCCGGCACGGTCGAGACCGCCGTCAACGTGCTGTGGGATGCCGCGCCGCGCCTGGGTGACCGGGTCCTCGTGGTCGGAGCAGGCCTCGTCGGCAGCGCGATCGCGATGCTGCTGCGCAGCATCCCCGGCGTCGAGATCACTCTCGTCGACGACGACCCTGCGAAGGCCGCCGTCGCGGACGCGCTCGGCGTGCGATTCGCGCACGTCGACCAGGCCGTCGATCCCGTCGGTGCGGACCTCGTGATCGAGGCGAGCGGCAACGGCGCCGGTCTGCAGCTGGCGCTGCGCGCCGCTCCGACCGACGGCGAGATCGTCGTCGCCAGCTGGTACGGCAGCCGTCCGGTGCCGCTCGAGCTGGGCGCCGACTTCCACTCCCGCCGGCTGACGATCCGGGCGAGCCAGGTGGGCGCGGTCGCCGCCAGCCGGCGGTCGCGCCGCTCCACCGCGGATCGCCTCGCCCTGGCGCTGCACCTCCTCGAGGATCCGGCGTTCGACGTGCTGCTGGGCGGCAGCTCGTCGTGGACGCAGCTGCCGCAGGTGGTCGCCGCGCTCGCCGACGGCACCGCCGATCCCCTCTGCCACACGATCGATTGGAGCCGCGCATGAGCTTCAGCGTCACTGTGCGGGATCATCTGATGATCGCGCACAGCCTGCGCGGCGCGGTCTTCGGCCCTGCGCAGCGGCTGCACGGCGCGACCTATCTCGTCGACGCGACCTTCCGCGCAGCGGCGCTCGACGACGACGGGATCGTCGTCGACATCGGCCGTGCACAGCAGGAACTGGGCGGCATCGTCGCGGAGCTCACGTACCGCAACCTCGACGACCTGCCCGATCTGCAGGGCGTGAACACCACGACCGAGCGGTTGTGTCAGATCATCGGCGACCGGCTCGCCGAGCGCGCCCGCCAGCGCGCGTTCGGGGCGGCGCGGCTGACCGGCATCGCGGTTGCTCTGCACGAGTCGCACATCGCCTGGGCATCGTACGAGGTGACGCTGTGACCGCGGCGCGAGTCCAGTTCGTCGTGCCCGGCGGCGTGGACGATCCCGACCGGGTCAGCGGCGGCAACGTGTACGACCGGCACGTGCGCGACGGTCTTCGCCGCCGCGGCTGGCGCGTGGACGTGTCGGAGACGGCGGATGCCGCATCCGCCGCATCCGTCTTCCGGTCCGTCGCGGACGACGCCCTCGTGCTCGTCGACGGACTCGTGGCCGGGTGGGCGCCCGAACAGGTCGCGGCGACAGCCGGACGCGCCCGCCTCGTGGTGCTCGCGCACATGGTCGCAGCGGGTTTCCCCGACGCGACCCCGGCCGTGATCGCAGCCGAGCGACGAGTGCTCGGGGCCGCGCGTCGCGTGGTGGTCACCAGCCGCTGGAGCGCGGACGAGCTCGTCGGGCGTGACCTCGCCGAGCGCGACCGCATCACGGTCGCCGCCCCCGGGGTGCGTGTCGGTGGTGGGGATGCCGCTGCGCGCGCCGCGCACACGATGCCGGGCGGCCACGCCTGGGCGCGGCCCGCCGCCACACGCGAGGGCGCACCGCGTGAGCGGCGCCTGCTGTGCGTGGGGGTGGTGGCTCCGCACAAGGGGCAGGACACGCTGCTGGACGCGCTCGCGCGGCTCGCCGAGACCGACTGGACCTGCACGATCGTCGGCTCCGCGCGCTCCTTCCCGGAGTTCGCGTCGAGCATCGCAGCTCGCGCCGCGTCGTTCGCGGGACGGGTCACGCTGGCCGGCGTGCTCGACGGCGCGAGGCTCGACGACGCGTACCGTCGCAGCGCGCTGCTCGTGGCGCCGTCACGTGTCGAGAGCGCGGGAATGGCGATCGCCGACGCTCGTGCGCGCGGGCTGCCGGTGGTCGCCAGCACCGCCGGCGGCATCCCCGACACCGTGGCCGGAGGAGGAGCGCTCCTGGTCCGCCCTGGCGACGCCCCCGCGCTGGCCGGCGCCCTGACCTCGTGGATGACCGATCCCGCCCTGCGCGCACGACTTCGTCGCGAGACGCGTCGGGTCCGCACCGCGCTGCCCACCTGGGACGACACCGTGACCACGATCGCCGCGGCTCTGGAGGCGACGTGATGGCGATCGCCAGGGCTGACCCGGGGTGGCTCGCGCAGCGGGCCACCGCCGACGATGCCGCCCGTTCCACGCAGCTCGCTGCGCAGCTGGCTGCCCTGATGCCGCCGGGCCGGGTGCTCGTGCACGATCTCGGAGCGGGGACCGGCGCGATGACGCGGTGGCTCGCGCCCCGGCTGCCCGGCCCGCAGCGATGGGTGCTGCACGACGGGGATGCCGGCATCCTCCGCTGTCTCGACCTGCACGCGGTGACCGATGACGCGGGGCGGCCGATCGTGACGGCGACTCGGGTGGAGAGCCTCGCGTCGCTGCCGCCGGACGCGTTTCACGGCGCCGCCGCGGTGACGGCATCCGCCCTGCTGGATGTGATCACCGCCGATGAGGCCGCCCGCGTCGTGGCGGCCTGCGTCGTGGCCGCCGTTCCCGCGCTGTTCAGCCTCAGCGTGACCGGCGAGGTGAGACTCGAGCCGCTGCCGGGGGCGGAGCCGGGGGCCGAGGCGGGCGAGGCCGACGTCGCCGTCCTGAGCGCCGCGTTCAACGACCATCAGCGCCGGGATGCCGGAGGACGACGGATGCTGGGTCCCGACGCCGTGCGGGTGGTGGCCGCCGGGTTCGCGGAGGCCGGATGGGCGGTGCGCACGGCGGCCACGCCGTGGCGCCTCGGCCCGGACGATGCGCGGCTGATCGCCGCATGGCTGCACGGGTGGATCGCCGCCGCGGTCATTCAGCGCCCCCTGCTCGCTCAGGCGGCGGGCCGGAGCGAGCGCCGGTGGGGCGCGTGGGCCGCGAGCGGGCTGCTGCGGGTGACCGTGTCGCATGAGGATCTGCTGGCATGGCCGGGCTGACGAGGGTTGCGCGCGGAGCGTGGGGCGCTGTGCGCATCGGTGGCGGTGTGGCGATCGTCGCCGGCGCCGTGGTCGCGGTCGGCACCGGTCCGTTCCTGCGCGGGATCGCTGCGGTCTCGCCGGCGGCGATCCTTGCTGCCGGCGCGCTAGCCGCCGTGGCGGCGGGAGCCGCGGCGTGGCGCTGGCAGATCGTCGCCGCCGGTCTCGGCCTGCCCCTGACCTGGCGCGAGGCGTTCGCGGCGTACTACCGCTCACAGTTCCTGAACACGGTGCTGCCCGGCGGGGTGCTCGGTGACGTGCACCGGGCATACCACCACGGCCAGCGGCATGATCGGCTCGGAGCCGCCGGCCGATCGGTCGCTGTGGAACGCGTCGCCGGGCAGATCGTGCAGCTGACGCTGACCCTCGTCGTTCTCGTGTGCTTCGGCGTCACCTCGGTGGCAGCGCCGGTCGCCTGGGCGGGCCTTGTCGCCGTCGCGGTCGCGGCCGGGATCATCGGAGCGCTCGGGACGACGCGGCGCGGTCGGCGCATGCTCCGCCGGGAGATCGGCATGCTGCGTCCGCTGTGGCAGCGTCCCCGGACGCTGCTGGCGGTCGCGGGCGCGTCGAGTGTGGTCGTCGTCGCCACTGCGGGGATGTTCGTCGTGGCCGGGATGGCGGTCGGTGTCGCTGTGGCCCCGCACGAGCTCGCCCTCGTCGGGCTCGTCGTGCTGGGTGCTGCGGCCATCCCGGTCAACGTCGGCGGATGGGGGCCGCGTGAGGTCGCGAGCGCGGCGGCGTTCGCCCTCGCAGGGCTCGACGCCGGCGCGGGCGTCGCGGTGTCGACGGCCTTCGGAGTGCTGACCATGGTGGCTGTCGCTCCCGGCGCGATCGTGCTGATGGCCACCTGGGCGCACGCCGTGCGCGTATCGCGCATCCGTTCGCAGAGGGGAACCGCATGAGCTTCCGACCCTATGTGATCCTCAGTTGCGCGATGTCGATCGACGGCTATCTGGACAGTGCGCAGCCGCGTCGGCTCGCGATGTCCAACGCCGCCGACCTCGACCGCGTCGACGAGATCCGTGCGGGCGTCGACGCGATCATGGTCGGTGCGTCCACCGTGCGGCGCGACGACCCGCGGCTGCTCGTCCGGGATGTCACGCGGCGCGCGCGTCGTATCGCCGAGGGACTCCCGCCGTCGCCGGTGAAGGTCACCGTCACCGAGAGCTGCGATCTTCCCGCGACCTCCGCGTTCTTCACGACCGGCGACGTCGACCGGATCGTCTACTGCCCCCGCGACCGGGTGCGCCGTCTGCGAGCGCGGCTGGGCGATCGGGCGATCGTCGTCGGGCCGGCCGATCGGATCGCGATGCCGGCCCTGCTGGACGACCTCGCGACCCGCGGCATCCGCTCGCTGATGGTCGAGGGCGGCGGCACGGTGTTGACCCAGTTCCTCGCCGCGGATCTCGTCGACGAGCTGCAGCTCGTGGTGGCCCCGTTCTTCGTGGGCGAGGCGCGGGCGCCTCGCGTGGTTCGTCCCGCCGTGTTCCCGTGGACGGCGGCGCACCGGGCGCGATTGGCCGAGACGCGGCAGATCGGCGATGTCGTCCTGCTGCGATATGCCCTGTCGGAGCGCTTCGGGATGCCGATCGCCGTACGGTCACCGGCCACCGGTTGGGCGATGGCCCGCCGGGTCGACGCGCCATGACCGCACGCACGACGCCCGCCGCCCGCACGGATCCGTTCGCGCTCGCCGCCGCGGTGGTGCTCCTGATCGCCCTGCCGGCCCTGCCCGGGTTCATCGCGACCGGTGCGCCGGCCGCGCTCCTGCACGTGCCCGGAGAGTCGCTGCTGATCCTGCTCGTGCTCGCGCTCGTGCCATGGCGGACGCTGCGGATCGTGCTCGCTGCGACCTTCGGCGCTCTCATCGTGCTCGCGCTCGTGCTCGGCGGCATAGACCGCGGCTACCGCGCCGTGCTGGGCACCCGGTTCGACCCGCTCGACTGGCCGCAACTGGGCTCGGCGGTCGGTGTCGCCGCCGACGCGATCGGCCCGCTCGCGGTGGCCGCGCTCGTAGCCGCGCTGGCGCTCGCGGGCGTCGTGGCGGGTGTGGCGCTTGCCTGGGCCGCGCTGCAGGCGGATGTCGTGATCCGGCGTCGTGCGCACTTCGCCCGGGGCACGCTGACCGCGGTGACGGCGGGGTGGGTCGCCGTCGCCCTCGTCGGGTCGTCGTTGAGCGCCGCGCCGCACGTGGCCACCGCGGCATCCGCCGACACGATCTCGTCGGCCGTCTCGCGCGCGTCGGCCGCGATCCGCGCCCGCGCGGCGATCGCCCAGACGCTCGCGCACGACGCATTCGCCGACGTCCCGGCGACCGACCTGCTGACCGCGCTGCGCGGAAAAGACGTCGTGATCGCGTTCATCGAGAGCTACGGCCGGTCAGCCGTCGAGGGCAGCAGCTTCTCCGCAGGCGTCGACGCGGTGCTGCGGGAGAGCGACGCGACGCTGGGTGCACACGGCTATTCCACGCGCAGCGCCTGGCTCACCTCGCCGACGTTCGGGGCCGTCAGCTGGCTCGCGCACTCGACGCTGCAGACCGGCGTGTGGGTCGATGCGCCCACCACCTACAACGCGGTGGTGGACAGCACGCGTCTCACGCTGAGCGACGTGTTCGGCAAAGCCGGTTGGCGCACGGTCGGCGATGTGCCCTCGAACGTGCGTCCCTGGCCGCCCGGCACGACCTTCTACCACTACGACACACTGCTGGATGCCGGCAATGTCGGATACCGCGGCCCGGTGTTCGGCTACGCGCGCATTCCCGACCAGTACACCTGGAAGCACTTCGCCGACACCGAGCTGACCGGCCGCCATCGACCGGTGATGGCCGAGATCGACCTGGTCTCCTCGCACGCCCCGTGGGCGCCGCTGCCGCACCTGCTGCCGTGGTCGCAGGCCGGCAACGGATCGGCGTACGACGCGCAGCCCGCGCAGAGCGAGTCCGCCGCTGTCGTCTGGCAGAACCCGCAGACCGTGCAGCGGTTCTACGGGCAGTCGATCCAGTACGCGCTGGGCGCGATGACCTCATTCCTGGAGAACGTCGACGACCCGAACCTGGTGGTCATCGCCCTGGGCGATCACCAGCCGGCGACGATCGTGAGCGGGACGCATGCCGACCACGACGTGCCGATCAGCATCATCGCGCGCGATCCGGGCGTCATGCAGGAGATCGCCCGGTGGCAGTGGACGCCCGGGCTGCGCCCCACGGCGGCCTCTCCGGTGTGGCGCATGGACGCCTTCCGTGACCGGTTCCTCACCGCGTTCGGGAGATGACCACGGCATCCGCCCGCTCAGGGCTCGATGCGGGTGCCCTCGGGGTGCGGCGCGGGCAGCTCCTGGGTCGCCGCCCAGCTGCCGAGCATGGTCAGCGCATCCGCCGACGGCGAGCCCGGCTCGGCCGTGTAGGTGGACAGGGTCAGGCCTGGGTCGGCGGGCAGTTCGAAGGCCTCGTAGGTGAGCTCGAGGTCGCCCACCACCGGATGATGCATCCTCTTCACGCCGGTGCGGTGGTAGCGCACATCGTGAGCGGCCCACAGTGTGCGGAACCGTTCGGACCGTGTCGAGAGCTCGCCGACGAGATCGGTGAGGCGCTTGTCGAACGGGTGGCGCCCGGCCTCGCCGCGCATCGTCGCGACGAGCTCTTGCGTGTTCTTGTCCCACTCGGTGTAGAAGTCCCGCGCGGCCGGGTTCAGGAACGCGAACCGTGCGCTGTTCGGCGACGGATCGGCGAAGACCGGGCAGTAGAGGGCGCGGGCGAGACGGTTCGCGGCGACGTAGTCGAAGTAGTCGTTGCGGATCAGGGCGGGCGCGTCGGTCATCGCATCGAGCAGTCGTTGGATGCTGGGTCGGATCGCGGTGGTGCGGGCGCGGGGCCTGTGGGCCGCCGGTGAGGTGTTCGCCGTGTGTGCGAGGTCGAACAGGTGCGCGGTCTCGGCCTCGTCGAGCTGCAGCGCGCGGGCCAGCGCATCCAGCACGCTCGAGGACGCTCCGGCCAGATCGCCGCGCTCCAGGCGGGTGTAGTAGTCCACGCTCACCCCGGCCAGCAGCGCGACCTCCTC
>ERZ778017.2025-NODE-2025-length-17710-cov-5.940753_pt1 | contig 17710 bp, 15 predicted proteins | sample MGYA00375747_ERZ778017 | MGnify/ENA primary metagenome ERZ778017 (study PRJEB29350, sample SAMN05509838) | bioreactor metagenome | biome: bioreactor; material: wastewater | place: South Africa: University of Cape Town | collected 2014-03-17 ...
AATGCCACAGAGTATTTGACTTTGCTTGAATACCCTGGAACTAGTCCCGAGTTGACCAGTGTGGTGGAATCATTTGCTACAGAATTTTTCGGAGAAAAAGTTGGCCCAGCCAATGTCACCAAACGGGAGATTGCAGACTTGCACAGTATGGGTCTTCTCGAAGACGACTTTTTGATGAGAAAAATGTTTGCCAGGGGCATTTAATTTAATAGTATAGAAATTATAATAAACAGTAAAAACTAGAATTTGACTTTTTAATAATGTACTTTTCAAATGGATTTAAATGGCATCTCAAGTTGCACTAATATTACAAGTTGCTGATTGCACTACAATATTAAGCATGACGCTTATTACTATTACATAAATGTACATTGAATATTAATTCATGTTTGTTAGTTTCCTAACTAGTAGCCCAATTTTAGAAATATATGTATGCTTGAATAAATAAGGATTTAAACAATCATAATCTTCTACCTCTTCTACCACCCTTTCTTCTAGTAGAATCAGATGGAACTGGAGTAACATCTTCAATTCTACCAATTCTTAAACCAGATCTGGCTAAAGCTCTTAAAGCAGATTGACCACCTGGACCTGGGGTCTTGGTCTTAGTACCACCGGTAGCTCTCAATTTGATGTGGACAGCAGTAATACCGACTTCTTTACATTTAGCAGCAACGTCTTGGGCAGCTAACATGGCAGCGTATGGAGAAGATTCATCTCTGTCGGCTTTAACTTTCATACCACCAGTAACTCTGGCAATGGTTTCCTTACCTGATAAATCAGTAACGTGAACGAAGGTATCGTTGAAAGAAGCGAAGATTCTAGCAACACCAAATACTTGGGATCCGTCTTTAACTTGACCTAAATTTGTTAGTACAATGAATGTGATAAAACAGGTTTGATAAATGGGTTGCATAGGTGTCCAACATGGCAAAACTTGAGTTCATAACAAGAAGAAAATTCGATTTATTGATTGAAAATGGAACAATTCAACGACAATGAACAACGTGGTGGAAATGAACTAATATTTATGATGACTTTCACAGTTGATGTTTCTGATTTCAAATTCTAGTCATCTTCCTAAAATTTCAACATTTGGAATAAGAAGCGTAAAATCCTGGATTTCTTCTGAAACTCAACTGAAAGTATGTCTGGACAATTATGATCTATTATAACACCATTCTCTCAACATTAGCACGTTATCTACATACCAGAAGACATTATTAATTATTTGATCTAAATAAAGATTAGTTACAAGTTTTTCATACAAAGTTTTTTCTACAATAGTATCTGTTGAAAAATTTTCCCACAACGACATATTGAGGAAATGTCGCAAAATTTTTCATGCGACATATTTCTATACATATCTCACGTTTACTAGGGCATAAACCCTAATCATCACAGTAGAGTTTGCTTGAAAGTAATAAACGGTGCAATTGTGAGAATCCACAAGCAAGATGGTAACTCTCCAACTAACTTATTGATCTGTTCCTAGAAAGATTATTACGGATTCCAAATTGAAAAGCTATTTGGTATTTTTTTTTGTCATGAGATGTGTAGTGAGATTCAATTACACACGGTAGCTAGTATAACATTGGTAAAACGATAAGTGGATAAGTAGAACTTACAGCATTATACGAGCTGTATACTATGGTGTTTAGATCGACAATCGTGTCTTCGTTTTTCTGCACTGTAGCACTTCAAACGCATCGCGGATTCCCTGTGGAAATTTCGCAGCCAACATGAATGCAACTAAGTTGGACACAATTAATATGCCTTAACTCATCAATGCTCTCATGAACCGGATATAACATGAGACTCTGATACTTGTAGCATACTACAATTTCAAGCATTGATATATAGTATAATTACTGACAAACTAAAAGCTGTAATTAAGATTGTGGTAGGATCTAGAGACATAGATTGCAGTAATGATCCTTGCAGTAGACATCTGACCTGGATATGGTGGTTTTGCGAGGTCGTTACTTACCTTACATGTCAAAAATGTTAAACTAGATTATATTATTAATTATAGTACAACTATGGATCTAGTAGACGAAACCTAAGATTTTACCAGAAACGTGCTTTCTTCTGGCTTCTTCGTGGTCCATGATACCAGCAGAGGTGGTTAAGATAACGTAACCGAATTGTCTGGCTGGTAATAAGTTATCAGTCCATCTTTCAATGTCACCAATCTTGACGTTGAATCTTGGGGAAATGACACCACACTTGTTTAATCTACCGTTCAATTGAACAACAATCTTACCGGATCTGTGGTCATCAATGTATTCGAATTCACCAATGTAACCGTGTCTTTGCATGACTTGTAAGAATTTGATGATAACCTTCGAAGAAGGTCTGATCAAAACTTGTCTCTTACCAGTTTTTTCAGCATTGTTAATGGCATTCAAAGCATCTGCTAATACGGAAGTTCTAGTCATATTTACTCAGATTGATCTTGATGGGTGAAAAGAAGAAAATTCCTAGTCCTTCATATATAAAATTTTCATTTCTCTATTGTACTGTGGTGAGAGTGAAAAATTCATATACAGAATCGCACCCTGGCAAAAAGCAGTCACACGTACACACAGGTTAAACCAAATCTTGCACTATATGCACGAACCAAACCTCCACCATAGTAAGATATTTTCCTGTAGGTAAATCCAATTCTCCTAGGCTTTGTGATAGATTTTATTCACGTGGAATGCACATGACTAAATTTTAAAAATTTTTCAATTGTGGTGGTGAGCATTGTATAGTTTAAGAAATCTGAAAAGTTTTAATCTTTCGAATAGTAAAGTTAATAGATTTAAGATGCCTGTATGTATATTTGGATGTTGATTGAATGATCTTAATGGCTTGGAAGTGGTCGATACCAGAGAAGAATCAAAAGTCAAATCGTGGTCCTTATCCGTTGTATCCTTTTATGGTCCAGAATACTATTTTTTCATCCAAGTTAAAATTTTTATTAGAGTCAAGTCTTTCTATCATGCATTGATTGTAAGAAACGTACTAGTTTGTTCATTTGAGCAAATCAGTGGAGAAATATGGTTGGGCTGACTATGTGCTTTATGATTAGTGACAAATTCCGAGTTCTCAATTCAACAAGCCAAGATTCCATAATCATTACATATAGATGAAGAATTGCAACATACTAACTGTTTAGTCTCAAAAATCTTTTAGAACCAAACAAAAATTGGCTAAAGCCCAAAAACAAAACAGACCATTACCACAATGGATCAGATTGAGAACTGACAACAAAATCAGATACAACGCTAAGAGAAGACACTGGAGAAGAACCAAGTTAGGTTTATAAGTAATTCTGCTGGTTATTCATGGTTGTCATTTATTATGTCGGTATATTTAATAGCTTAATTTGAAGTTTATTCATACAAACACTGTAACTACTGTAGTACAATACAAAAATAGCAAGAATTCTGACATTTTAGAAGTAGTAATTGCCACTTCTACCCTACTTTAACCTAATCTTTAACCTCATTCTTAATCGGTTTACATTTCAGGTAGTTACAAGTCACTTGAGGGATTTTTAATTCAGTCAACAATAAATATGTTACATAAAATACCTATTCAGGATGATTAACTCTATTAAAATGAAAATAATGTTCCAGCGTTGGAAACTTGCGTGACCGGCCCCTGTCCAACTAAGTAGTATTCATCAGAAGGTATTGGGATCTAGACTTCTTCTTCAAAGACGGTTTCAATTGGCTTTTCCATCAAAGAAGCGTGGGCAAACACAGTGAACCCAGAAGAACCAATGAGCCACATCATGGTGGAAATTGGCGACGCCAAAAATCCTAATGGAATAGCAACAATCAATAAACCAGTATATAATTGAGAAACGTTAAATCTTCCAAATGGAGTGACCAAATCTTCACCACCCAATCTATTAATCCCAATAACACCACCAATGACAAAAACAGTGACAAACAACAATAATAAGTTGGTGATTAACGCATAAACACTTAATAATAAAATAATGGCAATATAGTTGGCTGAAAAGTGGTTCAAGTTGTATCCAACTCTAGATTGAACTTCACCAAAGTTGGCAGGCTTGGAAACTCTTCTGATATCGAAAAACTCTTGTGGTGGTCTTAATTTTGAAATGGAGTTTGACACGCTTCCAAAGTCAGACTTGATTCTATCCAAGCTGATTCTGTCAGGAATACTCATATTCTGAAGGTTAGTACACGGACTCTAAACAGACTCTTGACAACTGCACAAACTAGAGCACATCTTCTGATCCATCTAGCAAAAGTGGACTGCAAACCTCACAAATCACGTAGCATGAGATGTATTACCAACGAAGTTATTGAACTCTGGAAAGAGTCATAAAAAAATAGGCTTGACAAATTTAAATCATCGTCTGAAGTGTAAAACAAAATCATATACATACCGATAAACTTTGGTAAACAAAAGACATGGTGTGCAACTGATGTAAACTAAGGTGAAAATGTTTTGTTTAAACATTTAAAATTAAGCATACGTGGATCATAATCTGAATAAATATCACGTGACTGGTTATTCCAAGCCATTAATGATTACGGGATAAATGACAAACAAGCAAGGAATGGGTGTGATTCGTGAGTGATATAGTAATTGGAATGTGGAAATTTAATGGTATCTATATCTTGGAAAATTTCGGTAAAGTTTGGGTCAAACCTGGGCCTAGAAATTTTTCTGTAGAAGTTGTTTCGAGGTTTCAATTGACGATTTCAACAGCATAAAGTGTCAAGCACAAAACACGTAGATAGTAGATATTCAACTTGTGACGTGTAAACAGTACATCTTAAATTCAGTAGTTAATCTGGACCTCTAGATTAATTAACACATTCTAATACCTCTTAAATTAGAATGTGTTCCTATTAATGATTGTGTAGAATGAGTAAGTAGGATGGATCATGCAATTCAGCTTAAATGGGAAACAGTGTAGGGATGACACATACTATTCTAATTCAAATCTAAGACAACTGCGTCCCTTTGTAAGTGTATACTTGCTGTAATTTCTTTATATCTCTCCTTTTAGATCAAATTATTTTGATTCTTTTTATAATATCAATAAACGTAATATGACAACTCAAGGCGAAGTTGATGTTCTCAATAGTTATCGAAGTTAGAAACCACTATAATTGTATTTACAGTTTTAGTTCCTATAAGATAGGGTAGCATGATATAAATAGAAGGTGTAGCAGCATGGACCACGAGAATGTTTCTGTAAAAGTCAAAAATTCCATCAAATGCGATATGTCGGCGGCTGTTGAATGAGGTTGGAACGGGATAGATTGTGACAAACTACCTTTCTTCTGCCATCGATGCGTTAAGTAGTGTATGCTCTCAGGTTCTACACACTTGAACTCATGAGATTCCAATGTGAAAATGAATCAATTTCAATTTATTTACATGGCTCACTACAGAAACTCTCCATAGTTGAATACACATTACACAAGAATAACATCATTAATCACTTGTGTGAGTCAATTCAGCATAATGCAAGTATATTCTACTATATATACTGATTTTGCAACAAATCGCGAAATATACACCACTTAATATTTATAGACCCTGTAGAGATCTAATACAAAATAAACATGAATGTCGGTATTATTGTCGGAATCACCATTGCGCTGGTGTCTATATCCATTGGTGTTATTGCAATTGTGATCTTGGTTCACAAAAAAATGTGTATAAGTAAAAGGCAACATGACTTAGAACAACCCCCTAAGAGCTTTCAGCCAAACAATGAGATCGATGTCGGAACTATTCAGCAAGTAGTTGCCAACGGCGAACTTGAACCTATCATTCCAATTACATCTCCTTCTTTTATTGACTCAGATGGAAACCTTGTTGTTGCAATGGAGGGAGCTACCGAGCAAAGTTTCCGCATTCTTGAAGAAAACCCATTAGACAGGATTCGAACAAGTACACTTGACCCAAGTGATTCCTTGACGTTACATTTGGAAAGTTTCATTATCGATAAAACGATTAGTAAGGTCCGCGATCCTTATCTGCGAAAGTTTATCTCCATTGGAAGCTTAGTTTGTGTTATAAAGCCTTTCAAAGGCAAGGATTCCACAGAGTTTAGGTTTTTACAGCCGGGAGATCTTGTCAGAATTGTCAGATTTTTTGTAAAAACTCCTAAAGATTCATTCAAAAGGATAATTCTACTGAGACAAAACTGGACTGATGAAATTATCTGTCCGAATACGCAACTGTTGACAAACATAGAAACAGAGAAGAATACCCGTGAAGATAAATTTGACCCTAATCATGAGTATTTGTTTTGTACGGGTATCTTGCTCAACACATACCTTGAAATGGATAGAGGTACGTCCACATTGGACTTAAAAGTGAGAGATGAGGATATCGGCAACTTGTTGAGCGATTTCCCCTTGAACATCGTTAGTCTCGAAACCACAGTACTTAATAGTACCGTATTTCATTGATGTAATAGCTTGGTTTAAAGAGGATAATGTTACTACAGTCCAAATTACTACAATTTAAAGGTCACTTGTCAGACGGCCACTTATACCCACCCAGATGATTTCCTCCGAAAAGGCATAAACAAAAGGGTAAAGATCATCGCTCCTCGAAGACTGGTGTCAATTGAGGCAAAATAAATAGATGACTAGATTGCTAAGAATCACAGTCAAGCTAAATTAATTCTCACTTTGAGGGTATAAGGGTTTTCACTCATCAACCAAGTTGGATTCAGTGGCTCTTTTGAAGAGTCAAAGAGGGACGTGACCTATAGAAATGATCCTATGAAGTACGTCGACAGAGAAGAAAAACAAAACCATCAAACCTGGCGAATTCGTGGTGTATTTATACAGTTGGAAAATGATGGTAGCGCCACATCTCATCGAAATTTTTCATCATTTACCCGCAACTTGCAACCATTAACCCTAACCGTGTACTAGTTTGAGAAAATGCTTACTTCTGTGCTATTAGGGCAACAATACGGAATTTTAGCGTGCATTATTCTGAAATGTTACAAATATTGTTATTGTCTACCATATAATAATCATTCAAGCTTTCTAATGTACATGGGTGCAAAAATTCAAGTCTTCGACACGATATCTGCTTTTCTCGCTCTGGATTGTAATCAAATGTCTAATATTTGCAATCCAGTTTTGTTAAGAATTAGTATCCGTTTTATCGGTTGTAGATTTAAACAGTTTCCAATCGTCTATTGTTTTCAATGCTTGCTGCCAATTCTTAGTCATTACCTCCAACTCTTGTTTCAACTGCTCTACTTTACCCGAATCTTCTGGAGATTGAACGACATGCACTAGCTTTTCAGTGCCATGATACAATCGGTATATATTACCAAGCATTGGCTTTGCCACACCTTCAAACGTATCCATTTCTTGGAAAAACTTCTCCAATCGATCCAGATCGACGACATTGATTTCATTCAAGTCAATGGTATTGGAAGGGTTAGGCAATTCTGGATTCTGTTTTGCTAGTTGATTACTGAACGTTGCGAAGTAATCATTCAAGATGGTGATAAACTTGGAGTACTTGTAATTCTCTTCACCAATACTTTCGATGATTGTAGACAAGTTTGTGATCAAGTCCTGTGATTCTTGAGGGATTGCTGGTGTACTATGTGTTCTATTACTTATTGTGATGGTATCGATATTGTCAATTATGGGGTCGTTATTGTGAATGACATTGGAATTGGTATCAGCAGTAAAACCATAAGTGAAGCTTGAAGATAGCTTTTTCTTATCTAGTAGTTGATTTTTCAAACTATCAATTTCTAGTGATTTCTTTCTCAATTCTACCTTGTACTTTGATTTCAAGTCTACAGACCAATTTTTCATTTTGATAAGATCCTGGTTTTGAAGATGGTTCAATGATGATAGCTCGTTGATTTCGCTGGATAATGATTTCGTGGTTAGCTGTACTTGGGCTAGTTTGGATTCAGCAGCAGCCAATTTTTTTTCCAACTGGGCCACTTTTTCGTTGGCCTGAATGATTTGCAAGTCCTTTTTACGGAACGACTCATTGGCTAATTTCTGCTGCGCTCGAGACCGGTTGATGGATTGGAGTAAACTGTGGATGATGTTGATGATCAACTTGTCATTATTATATAGCTTGTCTGTAATTGATAACAGGGGCAATTGGTCATCAAAAAGCTCCGACCAGTTGACTGTGTTTAACAAAATAGGTTCATTGATGTAACCTCTGGTCAACAATTCATTATTTACAATTTCCAAGGCATTGTCAATTGTGCTTGTATCTAGTGGTAAACTCATCACAACCTAGTATATGGATGGCGTCGAAATTTCACAACAATCTCAGCAACACAAAGTAACAAAGTAAAATACTCCCCCAACGCAACAAACCTTATTCTATTCACAACCAATGGTAAAGATGAAGACCGACTATTGAAGTGTAAATACTGATTATATACAATCATAACAACCATCGCGTGTGGTACAGAGGCCCCCGTGGTAGGGCCGTCCCGGTTGTAGTGTCTGGCGGTACCGAGACGGTTTACTGCGGGAGTGGTGGTATCTCCGTGAGCGCGTGGTGGTAGAATGCGGCGAGGTACCGCGCACAAAGATTGTGCTCACCAGATTATACCCGAGCCGGCAATACTGTCCCATAGCTCCAGGTGTACAGATGGACAGAAATACTACAATTTCGCAACAATTTACACAGAACGTAGCCCGATTAGCACTTTTATGACAGTTTTATTCCTTTGACTATAAATATCTATGATTAGTGGGCTTCTTCAGCTTCTTCGAAAACAAACCAGTCTTCTTCAACAGGAGCAACGGAACCAGTGGCATCGACTTGTTGAGTTTCAACTTCAGCAGCTTCGTATTCACCTAAAGCTTGGGCGGAAATTTCATCTTGAGGAACAGCAGGTTTAGCTGGGAATTGGAAAGCTTGGACTGCGGAATCGATTTCGGCTTGGGTCAATGGGGTTGGTTTGAATTGTTTGATGTTTTGGATGTACAAGTCACCAATCAAGTTGCTTCTTCTTGGAGTTAACGAGAAGAATCTCTTCGATGCTAATAACTACTTGTTAGTAAATCAATCGTGTTGTTTTGTGGGTCTACTCGTCGACAAGTAACCCCGGGAAAACCGTGGAAAATTGAAACTTGGTGGCACGGTTGTTCCAGGAATCGTGTTCTTGACAACACAAATAATGCCATCGTTCTGTCTTACATACACCAACGGATTGTCTAAACATTTTGCTGTTGATTCACTATATTGGTTTTGGAGTTGGAAAATTTGTTAACCGATACGGTGAGGTAGTGCAAGCTACACAAACAACTACATGATTTTATTGGGCAAAGACTGGGCCTGCAAATAGTCGAGGAATGCATATAATGTTCCAGATTAGGAAATGTACGAGAACGCAACCCAAGTCGACCAGTGATTGTTACCAGGCGATGTGGGTAGTGTGACAGTTGTGTAGGGTAGCCGGGAGCTGGGAACAATACAAGAATGGATTGGTGATGAGAGAATTTCCATTGGGCACTATTAGGTATTGTGTGTATTTGCACCCATTACGGAGATGGATAAGAGATGGAACAAGAAAAGAGATGGAATAAGAAAAGAGATGGAATAAGAAAAGAGATGGAATAAGAAAAGAGATGGAATAAGAAAAGAAATAGTATAGGAGGAGAGATGACATAGGAGAATAAGTGATAGTATAGGAAAATATGCGAGGGAAGCCACGCAATGGCATCAAAAACCACGAGTATGGATCTGTTAGTACTTGTAGCACAGCACAGAAACTACAACAGTGTACCTCACATGTCGTAGTACAATCAAATCGAGTCGAGTCTGAGCACTTGCACCAACTGCACTCAGTTACGCTGCATCAGTATACGGGCACGAGAGCTTGACCAAAATCTGTCAGAACCAGCAAGCTGAAAATGTCGTTGCACTAATAACCATCTGCAAGAGAACACTGGTACAACCACCTCCTGGCACATCGTTGACTTGTAACCACTCTGCTGCACTACTTTGAAGCTACTGTAGACCACAGTTACACTCACACAATACTTCGTGCAAAAGACAATTCGACAATTCGTCCCAGTCTCTGCTCTCATTCTGCAACCTCATCGTCGCACTGGCTAAAAAATGATTCTTTTTGTTGTCTTTATTTCTTCGCTTCTCGTACTGTCCTTCTATACTTCCCGATATATTGTGGCATCGCTAATTTGTGCACCTTGAATACCTAATTTGTGCATCTTGAATACCTTGTTTTAATTGTTTTTCCCTGATTATTTATACATATCTATATCTCAATGCCAAAGTATTACTGTGACTATTGCAAGTCATACTTGACTCATGATACCATGTCGGTACGAAAGTCCCATTTGGTTGGGAAAAATCACATCAAATACTACTGCCAGTACTACGAGCAAAAAGCCAAACAGCAAGGTATTTGGAACCCGCATCACATTGTTTATGAAGTCACCCTAGACCGTTTGAACGCTGGCGCTCCTGGCTCACCCCATAAACGTCCCGCTTTGCCAGACTCCCAGGCTTATTTACCACCTCCACCAAACTTGACGGGGTTTCCCAATCCTCCTCCTTCGGTCTTGAGGAACACCGATGAGTTTAATAGGGCCATCTCGCAATGGAAAAGTTGAGTCGAGGAATCTAGAGCGTACATGGGCAGCATCAAAGTAAATCGTCGAGCGAGGCAAATGTTATAAAACCGACAGGACAAAGCAGTACGTTCAGTCAGATCAGCAACGGCTTCCAATTGTAACCAGAACAATATTGCTGGTAATCATGTTACAAACAAATAACGACATATATCACATTATGAGCCGTTGATCGGGTTAGAAGTTGAAGCATCAATTGTGGAATCGGTAGTCCCTACAATATTTTTGTGCTTCAATTGACGCACAAACAATTGAGATTGATGAGTCTACTTGTTTCTCAATTGACGCATTACATACCTACATTGCCACCGGCAGCAATTTTATACAATAGCCACATATTATTCTAATTTACGTAACCGAAGCTGTAAACAACTAGGAAAGAATATAAAAGTACATTAAACTGCAAAGAATGTACAACAAGGCGCGACAACTAATGGAAGAATACTATTTAGTAATCTACAAATCAGCATCGTCTTCGTCTGGTAATGGTAAAGCGGTAGCTTGTTCCATTTCTTGTTGGTATTTTTGCATCAAATCGGCATCAACAGCAACTTCTGGTGGAGCCAAGGCTGGGGAGGCAACGAATTCCAATTGAGGGTTACCAACCAATTTTCTTGCTAACCACAAGAATGGCTTTTCAAAGTTGTAGTTGGATTTGGCAGAGATATCGTAGTATTGCAAGTTCTTCTTACGGTGGAAAGTGATGGTTTTGGCTTTGACTTTTCTTTCTTTGACATCGACTTTGTTACCACACAACACAATTGGGATGTTTTCACACACTCTGACCAAATCTCTGTGCCAGTTTGGAACATTCTTGTAAGTGATTCTCGAGGTGACATCGAACATAATGATACCACATTGACCGTTGATATAGTAACCATCTCTTAAACCACCGAATTTTTCTTGACCTGCGGTATCCCACACATCGAATTTCAATTCCCCAAAGTTGGTGTGGAATCCCAATGGATGGACTTCAACCCCTAAGGTAGCAATATATTTCTTTTCGAATTCACCGGTCAAGTGTCTCTTGACGAAGGTGGTCTTACCGGTACCACCGTCACCGACTAAAACTAACTTGAAAGTTGGAACTTCTTGTGCCATGGTTAATGTATTTCTGTACCGCAGTAAAAGAATATAATTTCTTGAAAATTTTTTAAATCATGGTTGTTTCACGATTGATGAGATTTTACGATTCCATCAGTCACGTGGAACACGCACGTGACCCTTCACCCCCTACCAACACCATCGACGATGGACGTAACCGCTAGCGCCATGGTCGTGGTGGAGGTTCCACCACCTACCGCCACCACTTTTTTTAGGGGGGAATTCAGCGATTCTCGGTGGTGCCACCGATTGTCAAGTACCGTGTTTATTCCCAAATACGGTAAATCAACAACTTCCACCAGGTGCGGGTCTCGACGTATGGAAGGGGAGATTGAGCAATGCGGTGCAATGCCGAGTCAAAACCACGCCATCCCGCAAGATCCTGCTTATTTTGGTACCAATAATTCTGCAATTGAGCTGGCTTGTTGGTGCACCACCATTAGTTAGTAATCACATACATATAGCCACAGTACTGTACAAGCCATTAACAGAGTAATTAGAAATACCAGAGTATATTTGTGTTATTATACTACTTTACACTAAGAGTATGGTGGCAGTATAATCTCTTGTAGTGCAACTATTGTTGTATCATTACCAAATTTATATTTGACTAATTATTTATTTACATATGTATCTACCAACAGAAGGCTTCTGTGTGTAAAAAGATCTCATCAATACCTGTTTGATGATAATCATTGTTGAAAATCAATGGTTGCATGTTGGAAACGACGGATGAGACATCTCGTCTCATTGAATCACTTCCAGAAGAAACAATCATATTTCTTGTTAACAAAGTTGGTGTCAAGTCTTTAACCAACCGCACAATTGATGGTTTGTAGTATTCGATATTCAATGTAGAGATGACTTTAGTCAAATCGCTATCGAGATGTTTTTCCAGATCCTGTTCGGCAACGTAGATAGATAAATCGAGCATATCTCCCAAAATCTGTTTACAATGGGTCAACTCGTTCTTGACCCAACTGATATCATCAGTACTTCTGATAACCCAGATAAACGAAATTGACGTCGTGACGACCACTTTTTTCAGTTCAACCGCATTGGCAACATGTAAAAGGAATGGTAAAGTTGCTGTGACTCCAGAACCAGTCCCAAGCAAGATTATTCTGTCAAACGATAATGGGTCTCGAGCAACACCACCATAAGGTCCGTCAATGTAAACGGTTTTTTCTTTAGTGACATAATCGTCCAATTGTTTATGAAGTACACCAGTCAATCCTTTTTTAGCAACAATGATGAATTTCATTTGACCGTTCATTGACGCAATGGAGAATGGATGGTTGTCCAAAAAGTGAGTACCGACAAATCTCAAGAAAACGTGTTGACCAGGTTGCCAATTGGAGTACCCTGTCAAGTTTTCAATGACTACTTCAAAAGTGTTTTCGTTGAGTCTCGTCAATTTGGCTGGTCTTCCTCTCATGAACATTTTATTTGGCTTGAAACATGTTTTCACAAAAATACGGTAAAGAACTTGGGTACCCCAGAATGCCAATGCTCCGTACATGTAATCTTGCATATCAAGAGTGTTATCGATGTGGACCCAAAGCGTAGCAAAATAGGCAATTGCAACCATCCAGTGCATGTGTAAAAAGATTTCATAAAGTTTCTTTCTAATGAAAGCTTTAGATGCAACACATAACCAGATCAACAACACAAGAGGAGCGATACCAGAGTAGAATGAGAACGAGGTGAATTGAAGGGCCAAAAACAGCGAACCACCTTCCTTATATGGTTGGTACATGAATGCAATAGTATGAATTAAACTGAGCACCAAACATGCTACTCCGACAAATTGATGGAAAGTGTTCAATTTTTCATGGGAAATCCCCGTCAAAACGGTGATCATGTTAGCTTTCCCCAGCAAAACGTAAATGAATGGTGTTAACGCAGTGGCCATGATCCCAGATCTGATAGCTAATGGTGGAGACCCAAATCCATAACATCCCCGGTACCAAAAATGGGGCACAAGACTGTAGCAGAACAAGTACAATGCCGAAACAAACAAGAACAACGACTTTCCTACCGATGGTGGAAGCGACGTGTACCACGAAATCACGGGAGGGATCTGTTTGTAGCCAACAAATCTTCCGTATGATAAGAGAACTGACACGAACGAGCCACCATAGTTTTGTTGATGGCGGTATTTGGAGTTTTTGTAGCGGTAATCACGGTAGAGGTACCACAAGTGCTTGACGAATGCAATGAAAATAACCACAATACCAAAGTAGACGGTGTATTTACCGTACTTAGTGTTACTGGCCCAAGGAATCTCCGCCAGGGACTTCTTATGAGCTGCGGCATACTGAGGAAGCATCAGGTCATTGATGCAATCCATGCCTTCAAACGTGACAGAACTTTTCATTCTGAATCGAAATAGTGGATAATGAAAGAATAAGGAAAGAATAGTGCCAATTATGTGTCAAAATGCCATTCTATATATGATGACTTAATGAGCAAATAATGGTTGCAAAAACAGAGATTTTTTCTCTCGTATTTTTCATGTAAAAGTGACACAAAGATATCTACCACCAATAGGTTACCGTAGAGTGGTAAGAGGCAGGTGGGAAAAAAGTAAGCCTGGAGGTAGGACTGAGAGGTCAGCAGTATCAGTTGTACTACTACTGTGAGCAATTAGATGTACTCGAAGGAGAACTACGGGAATAAAATGCTCATGAAACGGGGAATACCGTTTTGGGAAGTGGGGACATTTAAGGAACCGATGGTGAAGCAAATAAACTAGACGGTTTTGGTTTTGAATGATGAGAGTATCTTCTGTCCACGACGAGGACATGTAGTAGAAATACTCCAGTCAGTTGTATCAATAAATAGTGATCCGAAAGTGCTTCATGCTGGACGCAGTACAACGAGATTGACACATATGCGCGCATACATTCTATTGTTGGCATGTTAATATGCTCAGAATCTCACCCTTGCGTATAGTCAGCAGTGTGATTGGATGCTTAAATGATGCAATATCTCTAAGCACAAACGATTCTTGCCTCGTAGAACTAAAAGTCGGCCCGCTTATGCACAAAGGTATGGTTTGTATATTAAAAATATCTGATAAAATAGATGCGCTTTCGTTGCGTTTATTAGTCTATTTCAGGAAACTACTAACGTAGCCACAACTCAGATATCTGAGTTGTGGTGAGTTTTCCAAGTACAACAAGTAACCAATTCTAGTATTAGGTCACCGTGTCACAAGTTAGATATTAAGGGTTTGTGTTTGCGATCTAGTTTTGGGCAGATCTTTGCTTGCGTCTTGACAATAGCTACCCGATATTTCCACAATTGTAAATTTCTCGCTAGCGATTATCGGCTCTGTATTAAACCATGGTTAGAGCAAAACAATTTGCTCACCAAAACAACCGTAAAATCCGCCCATGTCACATATTGTAAATTGCGCAAGACAGATTCGATTAACCGATCTAGCAAACTAGATTGGTCAACCCGTGAGTCCAATTATAACTCCCAAGAGTTACTACTACCAAACCAAAACTAACGACAATGCTTGTGACTCCATAAAGGTACGCTTTGATTGTTTTTAGTGTGTGTAGCTCGACAATGAACGTCGATACTGTAGTCAATGCACCACAAAATCCATCGTCAAGCCCAACAAGTACATGACAACTGATCACCGTTGACGCTATCGGGGTATCGCTTAGAGCTCGTCTACCTTGCCCTAACAACATGAATACTGCTAGCAACAAACTTCCAATTGAATTGGCAGCAAATGTCCCCAAGGGAAAGTATTCGCAAAGCTGATTCAAAAATTTGGACAAGTAAAATCTCGATAATGCCCCAAATGGTGCAAACAATATGGCAAATGTCCATGATCTTGACGATGGTAAAACTCCAATAAGGATAACATCAACAATGAATAAAACAATCCCAGCAACTACCAGAAACAACTCCAAGATTTGATAGTGTCTTTGTGATATTTCTGGGATGAAATCATCAAACTGTTCAATAATGTGTCCTCCAATTTGGAACCCCGTTGATGAGATGGCGATTTGGCTAATGATTACGGAAAAGAATTCCATTACTCCATATCCCGAATTGGGATATCCTCTAGTTTTTACCGCTTCAGTAAATGCTTCAGTAATCATACTTGAAAATGACGAAAATGTACCACAGAACCCCGTAGTAAACCCAGCATAAAGAGGAATGGCTCCCTTGGCATCACCCAAATTAACCCAAAATCGTTCACTATTAAGGAGCATTCCCATTATGATGCACGCAGCAAAGTTCGACCACACAACTCCTCCAAGATATCCGCCGTATCCCGTCAATTCGTTTAATCCCTTACGAGCCACAACTCCCCAAATACTTCCATGAACAATATTAAAAATAATGGCCCACTTCTTGTGAACCACAGGAAACGTCTTTTCATGGAATTCTTCGGGTAAATTGTGCAACGTCTGTACATCTAACAGGTGTAACTCTTCTTCAACAGACCGTCTTTGCAGAAGGGTACTTACACTAAGTCTCGACTCTGTCAACGACACCCTCCGTTCAGTCACCGACATCTCTTCATCCAAATATGCCAGCGACGTGCTTCTACCCCCAGTGTACTCTTCAGCAAGATTGGCCAACCGATTGTTGTCCGTTGCAGACGCTTCATCAGACATCATCAGACGAAGTGTGCTTTCTGAAGTTCCCATATCATTTCGCGATGACATACGGCCCTGGCCCGACAGACTACTCTGTGAGTCATGAGGCACAGACCCTTCGTTTGAGTTGTCGCTTTGCATCTGCTCTTTTACCGGAACTTGTACGTGTCGTAACTGTGATTCTCAGCAACTTTCACGGAGTTATACCTAGCTTATCTGTATGTTCACGCAAGGCTAGCAATTGGTATGTAATTAAACTTTTTTCGGTGCGATTTTCTTATCAAGTCATATTAGCACAAACGGCAGCTGAGAAAACGCAACAGGATAAATAGAGCACCAATTGAAAGGGTGCTTTGGTCGCAATGAATTTGAGTAGAGAAAGAACAAAGATGCTTCGATTTAGAGTTTTTGCCAAGTAGTTTAGCTGTGCCTAACGACCGGTACTACATACTAGAGTGACAGCTCAGGCACGTATACAGTACAGTGGAAATACCACAACGATGGAATGATAGCACGAGAAAAGCAGGTCTTGAATCAGTTCTAGTTGAAATGCCACGGTGAGTCCTCCCAGTATTTCCGTCCGCGGTCTCGATATACCCCCTTTTAGAATGAGTTAGAGTCGTTTGTATATATCGGCCTCGCCATGGGACTTCATGTATAAACATGTACGGTAGCGCCGAGTTCTTATCATTCGTTGCTGTTGAGACGATGCAGTAGTGGTGCAGCCGTGGACTTGGGCCCAACGCTAGCGAGATGGGGCATTGTGTGAACCAGCCACACAGCACGCGACAACTTGCGTGCTGGTATCGACCGTACTCAATCGATAGGTCTCGGTACGGTACGTCAAGATCCGTTCCCGGTTGTTCCTCCACCCACCCCACGTTGGCGTAGCCCACCGGTCTATACACTCTTGGGCCGAGGAAGGTAGCGCCGCAATTTACACGACCCACAATTAACGGTTAAGTAGGGCAAAAGGAATGGCAATCGGCAAGCATAATTGCAGTAAGGCAAAACATTGAACAACAACAGCAAGATGCTCTTGCTGGTACTAAGCGTACTAAATTTCCTAGTGGTTGCGATGGCGTTTGGAAAAACCACCACCACTACTGAAGTCATACCGAAACCCACACCTTCCACCATCATTGACATACTCTCGTCCCAGGCACAATACAGCTACTTTTTGCGACATCTACAGCGACAAGGAATGGTGCCACTCCTCAACAGTCTTGAGAACGTCACGTTGTTGGCCCCGATCAATTCTGCCTTCATCGAAGCAGCAGTGGATATGGACTCTAATATCCTCCTACGGTATATCAT
>ERZ778017.2028-NODE-2028-length-17681-cov-4.037501_pt1 | contig 17681 bp, 16 predicted proteins | sample MGYA00375747_ERZ778017 | MGnify/ENA primary metagenome ERZ778017 (study PRJEB29350, sample SAMN05509838) | bioreactor metagenome | biome: bioreactor; material: wastewater | place: South Africa: University of Cape Town | collected 2014-03-17 ...
TGCCGTGCACGAGGAACTTGCCGTCGTAGTGCTCGGCGGCCTTGATCGCCTTGGCATCGAGCTGCAGCCCCTTGTCGCCCAGCGTGAGGTACTTGCCCCAGCGGCTGGAACTGCGCAGCGCGGCCACGCGTTTGCTCTGCACATCCTGGGCGGCGTCCCCCATCGCGGCCAGCTCGGCCTCGAGATGGTCGAGCAAGTGGCGCCGATGGGCCTGCTGCCGCTGCGCCTCCTCGGGGTTGAAGCACACCACGTAGCGCAGGCGACGCTCGCCGTCGCCGATCACGACCTCCTTGATCTGCAGCCGCTGGTTGACTGTGCGGTAGCGGCCTGCGCGCGAGAGCACCTGTTGGGTCAATGCGTCGCCGCGGCACATCGGCATGCACATGAGGTACTTGCCGCCGCCGGCGGCCAGCGCCTTGAAGTTGGCCGCCGAGACCATGCCCGCATCGCCCACGAACAGGCAGCGCGTGAGTTGCCAGTCGCGCAGGTCGCGCTTGACCTGCGCCACCGTGCTCACGTCCACCGTGTTGCCGGGGAACACCCAGTGCCGCACGGGGAAGCCTTCGCGCGTGACGGCCATGCCCACGACGATCTGCGGCGCGTCCCCTCGCCCGTTCTTGGACAGCCCGCGCTTGCGCGGCGCGCGGTAGGCCTTGGCCCCAGCGGCCTTGCTGCCATGCACGAGGTCCTCGGCTCCGACACCCTCATCGTCCAGGTCGATCTCGAAGTGCAAGGACGTTCGTGTCGTAGAACAACACCTCCACGTCCAGATTCAGCAGGTCTGCCACACGAAGGAAGATCTCGCGCTCGATGGGCTCCTTGTTGGCCTCCAGGAAATCCATCGCGCGGTACAGGTGCTGCAGCGACAGGCCCTGGGTGCCCGGGATGTGGACCTCCTCCTTGAGCCACTGCTCCCAGCAGTACAGCTTGGAGCAGGGCGCGCAGGCGCGATTGGCCACCATCGCGAACAGCGCACGTTCCACATCGAAGCCCAGGTGGCGGGATCGCGCCTGTGTCCGGATCACCTGGTCGATGCCCAGGCGTTGCCACAGCGCCTGCAGCACGTAGACCTCGCCGTAGGGCCAGGCGCACACCAGGCGCAGATCGCCGTTGCTGGCGCCCACGATCTCCTCGGGCGAGCAGCGCCGAAGGATGCTGGCGGCAAGTCTGCGCAAGCGCTCGACAACGGCAGGGTCATCGGCGCGGCCACAGTTGTAGACCACGTGCGTCTCGGAGCGGCGCCGCTCGGGCGCCCAAACGTTCTCGGCCAGTTGGAGGTACGACACCGTGCTGCCGTCGGCGCGTCGCTGCTTGGACTCACGCAGGTACATGTGCCCAAGCGTAGGCAACATCTCCAGGAAAAAGCAAGGGGTCTGCGCCGATCCGTGTATCTAGGCAATTGGCGCCGATCGACCCCTACCACCCTCGCCAAATCAACAACTTACGCAACCTCGACGCGCCAGAACCGGGTCTATGTGCCCCAGAACTGTCAAAGTCAGGTCAGAGATCCGACCTGATTCAGGCGCGCGGTGTGCGCGCGGTGCCCGGCGAACGGACCGGGTCCGGCACCACACGGGTACTGCGCGCAATTGCGCAGGGACTTCCGGTTGAGTTGAACGGCCTGACCGCTGACATTGGCACGACCGGCACTCTCGTCGGAGTGGCAGTGGAGGCTTGCAGGACTGCGTTTCGGCGTAGGCCCATGACCTCCACTCGCCCGGTGTCGACATGCTCAATCAAGCCCATCGCTGGCGCCCCGGGAAGGCATTGCAACTGCCGCCCCATCGACAGACAGCAGTGGATTCGGTCCGGGCCGGTCGCACATGCACAGGAGGTGGGTCGCAATGGATGGATTGACCGAAAGACTGCTCGCGATGGCGCGGGGCGCGAGCCATGAGCAGCAGGACTACCTCGAAGTGATCGAGCGGGTGCTGGACCAGCGCCAGGCGGACTTCGACGCCCTGGCCGCTGAAGCGCTGGATCACTTCCTGGAGTCGGGGCTCGACCGCGATATCGGCTTGGTCGGGGTGGCCACTGCTTTCTGGTTGCAGAACCAGGACAGTGAGCGGGCGGCCATGAACGGCGCCGAACTTCTTGCCAGTCTCGCTGCGATGGGTCTGCCCAGCGCCCTCTACAACATCGCCGTGCTTCAGATCAGACAGGGCGAGAACCTGACCGAGGCCACGCAGTTGGTTCGCGAGGTGTCCCGTTTGCCAGACGTCGAACAGGACCTGCGGGCCCTGGCACTCGCAGTGCTCGGGGACAGCCTTGCCGATGGACGCGGCTGCCGCCGTGACCTGGACCGCGCGTATGCCTGCTTCGAGGAAGCGGCTCGACTCGGCAACCCGGATGCGATGTTTGCGTTGGGTGTCTTCCTGCAAGGCAAGGAAGAGCAGTGGCGTGGTGTCCGCGACCTGGACCGGGCGGCAGATCTCTACTGCCGAGCGATGTCGCTTGGTGTGCACCTGGCGCGGACCAACCTGGGCTGCCTGCACGCTGCAGGACTGATCCGCGCCGCGGATCGCGAGCATGGACTGTCCTTGCTCAGGCAGTCGGTGGCCGAGGGCGACATGGTGGCGCGCGACGCGCTGCGGGCTCTCGAGCAGGGCGTGCCCGGCGGGTCGCCCAGCGACCGGTTACCTGGCGGTGATGACGGGAATACCGGCAAGGACGCCTGACGCAAACGCACGGGGACAAGTGCGAGTGGTTCCTCGTGTGCGTGACCACGCCGTGCTTGCTGGAGTCGTGCAAATGCACTATGATGCTTGTGCGTTTGCACGCAACCCGGGGTCACACATGACAGCACTTGCAGCAGCGACAGTCCAGCCCTTGCCACCGCGACCTGCGGCGTCGCTCTTCGAGTGGGCCGCCGCCATCAACGGACTCGCGGCCAGGGCGGGGAGCGCGCGCAAGGGCTCCAAACCGGCCAGGCGCGGCAACACCGAGCCGGCAGGCGCCGGCCGGCTCCTTCTGACGGGCGGCGACCTGGATGCCGGCACCGTCCCGCACCGGACCCCTGGCGGCGAGGCACTCGGGTATCGCATGGAACCGGATGTTGCGGAACATCTGGCCATCGACGGACTGGACCCGGACTTCCTCGGCGACATCGCGGGTTTCAGCGGTCTCGATTCGCGCGACGTGCTGGACTTCGCGGGCATCGACCGAACGACGGTCAGCCGCCGCAAGGCCAGTGGCTCGGCGTTGCCGCAGGATGCCGCCGTCAAGGCACTTCAGATCACGGATCTGCTGACCCAGGCCACCGAGGTCTTCGGCTCGCCGGCGCAGGCGTCGACGTGGCTGACCCGGCCGCATCCGTCACTGGATGGCGAGACCCCGCTCAAGCGCGCGCGCACGCCGTGGGGCATGAGCAAGGTCCAGTCGATACTCGTCGCACTGCGTTACGGCGCCGCCGCTTGAGCATCACTGTCTTCCGCATCGGCCTGGCCGCCGCGAAGACCGTTGTCGATCAAGCCTACGGTTCGGCACTGGCGCCCGGCCGCTGGCACAGCCTGCGAATGGGTGCTGCATCGCGGCGGGTGATCTACTGCGCAGGGTCGCGCGCGCTGGCGCAACTCGAGAAGCGTGTTCATGCGAACGGCATCGCGCCGGTCGGGCAGGCCCTGTTCCGACTCGAACTGCCCGCCGGCCTGGTGGTCCGGACCGCGCAAGCCGCCGGGCTGCCGGGCAACTGGCGCGACAGCGAGGCCGTGACGCAAACGTTCGGAGATCGATGGCTGGATGCGGGCGCCGAATTGGCGCTGTGGGTCCCGTCATACGTCGAGCCTGCCGAACACAACCTGATCATCAATGCCCTGCATCCGAGGCTCGCGGAGGTCGCGCTCGTACCGGAACGCGACCCGTTCGAGTTCGATCCTCGCCTGGCTTAACCTCGTCACCGACGGCTTTCGCGACGAAGAGACGGGAAGTCTCGCGAGGGAGGCGGCGGGCCGCACCGACCGGTCCTCGGCGGGCCCCCGCGCTCGCCGGAAGCTGTTGCCGAGCGCCGGTGGCCAGGGTGCGCGGTTCGCATGACACGGGCATCGATCAAGCGGCAGGATCGTTGGCAGCTTCGGGCAGGCCCGCATCGGACCCCAGGTAGCCCGTGCTGGCGCGTTCACGGTTGTGGCCGAGCACCCTGGACACGCGCTTCCTGGCCGGCTTGTTGCCCTCAGGGCGAGACATTCCACCACGCACTGGCGACGGGCCGCCGGCGTCCGCCTCGAAGTGGTCGTTGGCGTATTGGTGGCGCAAGCCGTGCGACACGACGCCAAGGTCGGCCTTCGAGATGCCGAACTTGCGGATGACGTAGTAGAAGCGCGCCTGGTTCTGAAGGCTGGTGAAGCCGGGCCGCCCGACATAGTGGCCTGGGGGCACGAGCTTCATGACCCGGTCGAGCAGTTCCTGTTGCGCCTGCGTCTGGATGGGGATGTCCCTGGGGCGCCCGCCCTTGGAGCCGGCACTGATGTGCAGGAAGGTCCGGCATTCCGGAAACGCTGCCGCGTCCCGCGGGCTGGCGGCATCGAAGGTGACGATGGCGCCGTGGGGCTTCAGGTGCCGTGCCTCCTTGCCCCGCAGGCCGAAGCCGGCCTCGAGTTCCAGCTGCAGGCCTACCCAGTGGTCGAAGCGGGCGATCTCCGCGATCTTGGCGGCGATGTCGACGTTCATGGCCGACCAGCTGCGGTCTTCCGTGGCAACTTCCGATCGATGGGCGTGCGGCGAGTCGGCGCCGACGTAGAACTCCGGCTCGCGCACCATGCCCGACTTGCCGATCCAGCCCGCGAACGTGCGCAGGAAGCTGAGGTAGTTGTGGATGGTCGCGGTGGAGAGGCGACGTTCCAGCCACCGCGCCACCATGGCTTCGATGTGGCGGTTGGCCAGCTGCCGCGGATCGAGGTTGCGGTACGGCGTCTCGTGGCGCAACTCGCGGAAAAAGCTGACCACCATGCGCTGTCGGTCGTGCATGGTCTTGAACGACACGCCCTTGTTCTTCTTGCTGTGTTGGCTGTTGTACTTCGCGAAGTAGGCGCCGATGACACGCAGGTAGTCGGGGGTGCCCATCGGCAGCGATGCAAGGACGATGTCGGGGTCCGACGGGGAACCCGTCGGTGGACGCCACGAATGGGTGTGGGTTCGCGGCAGTCCGTTGTGCAGCGTGCGCGGCGAGTTCTTCGATGACATGGGAGGGCTCCAGAAATTGACCGCGTGAGCCAGGGCAGTCGTCATTCGGGTGGGGACGCGTCATGGTTCAACCACGCACCGGCGTCCCCGCGCGGGCATGGCTTTGGAGGTCGATCGATGTCATCCGGGCGGCAGACCTCCGTGCCGACAGATGCTTCCAGGGTTTGCAGCCGAGGTCGGCTGCTGGTGGTCGTAAAAATGACTATCCAGGTGAGTGCAGAGCGTTTCCGCAGGGCACCCCCGCGCACTTCGAAGTGCGTGGCACCGGCATCTCGTTCGGATGCAGGTTGCCACCCAGGCTGACCTGGGTTCGCTGGGTTGTTCAGTGACCCGGTGCTTCCCGCTGGAAGAACTCCCCTACCACCGGGGAGTGCGGGGCCGCGTCTACAGCCGTGTACCGCGCCTCTACAGGGGCGACAAGACACACGGGCGCCTCAAGGGCGATCGACGAAGGCTCGGGTAGGTCATGTGCTGCCCGGGGGCAGCGCACGTCGCAGGCTCGCGCATTGGCGGCGTCTGCGACCTCGAAGGGTCCGTTGAACGGATCGATATGGGATGGAATCACCGCGTCTGGCGCGGTACGGCTCTCGAACTTGAAGAACAGGAGCCGGCGGCTGGTGCGGGTCACGACCGCTAACGGCTGCTTCATGGCACCGAGGCCAACGGACACAGCATCCGGCCTGCTTGTGATCGAGGGATCTTGTGGCAGGCACACAAGGCTCGGGCGGAAGTTGACACCATTGCGCCGGCCGATGTCAAGCACTGGACTTGCATAAAGGGCTGGGCTTGATCTTTGGAATTCCTGCATTAGCGCGGACTATTCTTTGAACTCGAAATCGCACGAATCCACGCCAGGGTTGACAAAGAAATTGCTTGGCCTCTAGTCACGAAAAACTCCGGACGGAGAGAACCGATCAGGCCGACGGGGAGGCACGCTCGCCGAACTGGGGCCCGTGAGGGGACCAACTGGAACGCGGCGAGGCGATCGACGCCCATCGCGTGTCCGCGCAGGGGGCCGTTGCGGGCCTCTCCAGCACTTGTGCCTTCACTTTCGGGTGCTGTTTGCTGCTGATTTCCGCTTGTTCGATCCGATCGATCTGCCGATCCTCGATGACACCCGTGCTCTCTGTGGAAAGGGCGGAACATGAGCATCGTCGTCAGGGCCATCGACGTCGGCTTCGGCAACACGAAGTACGTCACGGCATCAGCGCAGGGCCAGGTCGACTGTGCCCACTTCGCTTCGCTGGCCTACTTCGGACAGGACGAGATTCCGGTCGAGTCGATGGGCGGCAGGCGCCGTACTGTCCAGGTGCCGGTCGACGGCCTGCTCTACGAGGTCGGGCCTGATGTCGAGTTCGCCGCGGACAGGTTCCGTTCGCGTCAACTGCACGACGGGTACACCCAGACGGCCGAGTACCGGGCGCTTGCGACCGGTGCTTTGCACTTCATGAAGGTAGAGACCGTCGACCTCCTCGTGGTCGGGCTGCCCGTGTCGCAGTACACGAGCAAGCGCGCGGCTCTCCAGAAGGCGATGACAGGGACCTTCCACGCCGGTCGCAAGCAACGGATCGTGGTCAAGCGGGCACTCGTCGTGCCGCAGCCCCAGGGCGCGCTCTACTGGTGCGCGCAGCAGAACCCAAGCGTTGGCTTGCCAAAGTACAAGTCGCTGGTGATGGACGTGGGTTCGCGGACCTTCGACTGGCTGGTCACGCGTGGCATGCGGGTTGTTCCGCACATGAGCGACTCCGTCACCCGGGGTGTCTCCGACATCCTCCGCCATATCGCTGACACCGTCGGCGCCAGGATGAAGGAGGACTTCCGGGATCTGGATGCAGTCGACCGGGCTTTGAGGTCGGGGCAGATCCTGCGGCTCAATCAGATTGACCATGACCTGAAGAAGTTCGACACCGCCATCCACAAGATCGCCGACCAGGCGCTCGATTTCGTTCTCGCCAGGCTCGACGGCCCGCAGGAACTCGAACACATCATCCTGGTCGGTGGCGGCGCTTACCTCTACACGAAGGCGGTGCGGCGGCGCTTCCCGAAGCACAAGATCACCGAGGTCGCCGATCCGATGTACGCCAATGTGAGGGGCTTCCAGCTGCTCGGCGAGCAGTACGTCCGGGAGCGACCGGAGCTGTTCAGAGCGGACGGTGGCAGCGTGACCAGCGAGGCGTCGGTGTCGGCGGGGAGCCAGTGACCGCGGCCCGGAAGGACGGATCGGTCCGGATCAAGCTCACCATCTCGCGCGAAGAGCATCCTGCCATGTTCGAGGCGCTGGCCAGCATCCGCAATCCACGGCGCAGGACCGGGAGGCTGAAGGAACTGGTCGTCAAGGCACTGACCCTGGAGCAGGTCGGTGCGACAGCGATCCTCGGTCCGCTTCTTCCCGACGGTGCCTGTCCAGGCGTTGCTCCCGGCGGCGAAGCCGCAAGGGCAGGCCCTCCGGCCACTCCAGTCGCATTGATGCTGGAGTGGGACGAGTCCACGACTTGAACCGGGCCGCCGACTGACCATGACCGATCGCGACGAGTTCGTCAGTGCAAGCGACCTGGCCCGCATGGGCTACTGCGAGCGGCAGGTGGCCTTCGACGCTTCCCATGGGCAGCGCCTGACGGTGGAGCAGGCGCGGGCGCGAGACCGCGGCCTGAAAGCGCATGCCGCCTTCTACGACGAGAGTCGCAGGATTGCGGCCGCCAGCGCCACGAAGGGCCGGTGCTTCATCGCCACACTGGCGCTCGGGGAGTGCGACGACACGCGCGTGTTGCGCGCTTTCAGGGACCTGTATCTGAGGCGATCAGCTTGCGGACGGTGGTTCGTCGGAGCCTACTACGCGACTTCGCCAGCGCTGTGCTGCTGGCTGGAGTCACGGCCGCGCGCGATCCGGGCCCTGCGCTGGCTGCTGAAGGGGCTGGCCCGTGCGGCCGGTGCCGCGGTGAATCTGAAGGTGGGACGCGACGATGGGTGACGGGGTTGCCGCGCTGATCCTGCTGATCGCCTTCATCGCGTCCGCGATCCTGTTCGCCAGAAGGCGGTCGTCGCAGATCGACGACATCGAGCGTGGCCTTCCCGCCGAACTGCGCGGCGCCGAGATCGCCTATGCCGAGCGGACATTCAGATCGCATCGACATCGCCTGGTGGCCAGGCTGGACCGCGCATACCGGACACCGGCGGGGGTTCAGCTTGTCGAGCTGAAGACGCGCCCTCGCGACGCCGTGTACATGTCCGACGTGATCGAGCTGTCGACACAACGGATTGCCCTGCAGGACGAGACCGGCGAGACAGTCTCTGATGAGGCGTGGGTCGTCGTCCAGAACAGCCGAAGCGGCTCGCGCAGGCCGAGCAGGGTCCGCCTGCTGGGGCAGTCCGAGATTGCTGCGATGCGCGAGCGTTACGTGGCTGTCGTGCACGGCAGGGTGGGCAGGCCAGCCCCGGCGCGGACGCCTTCGCAGTGCGACCACTGCGCGCACAAGGCGAGGTGCGGAGCCAAGTATCAGGACCGTGCCTGAATCACTTGGCGGGAGGCGGCCCGACGAGACAGCGCCGGCGACGGCGCTCAAGGGCGACACGTCGACCGACCAGCAGCATGACCACGATGCCCCACATCGAGGTGGCCAGCAGTACCCAGCCGCCGGCAGCAGCAGGTAGCAGCAGGGCCGACAACGCGAACCCGGGGACTGTCGTTGCAAGCAGGAACCTGTCGCAACCTCGCGCAACCTGCCTGAAGCCCGAATCGTCCAGCGATCGGAGATGGTGACGCCCGGATCTCAACACTAGGAGCGCGGCCAGCAGCGGTATTACCCAACGATGCGCGTTGTCGTCGGGGGGCATGCCGCACGAACTGCGGCGTCCGCGTTCAGCGGACAACGACACCCGTCGTCGTCAGGCGCTGCACCGAACTCACGACTGCGTCCTGAATGGTCCGACCGAGCAGCTGCAGACCCTGGTTGCTGGGACCGAAATCGTAGGCCTGGACACCCCAGGTGCTGGCAACGTATTCGTCGATCGTGCCGACGGCATCCACCAGGCCGATCTCCTTTGCTTCGGGGCCGGCCCACACTTCGCCGGTCGCGACGTCGACGCCCGCCTTGAGTTGGGGCCCGCGCCGCGCCTTCACCTCCTCGAGGAAGTACGTGCCCATCTGATCGACCAGCTTCTGCGCCTTCAGGTCGACTTCGGGTGTCACCGGCGTGAAGGGATTCAGGAAGGACTTGAGCTTGCCCGACGCATAGACCCGCTGGCTGACGTCGTACTTGGCAATCGCACGATCCAGTTGCCATGGGGCCATGATCGCCCCGATGGATCCAACCAGGGAGTACCTGCCTGCGACGATCTTGTCGGCGTGCAGGGCGATCAGGAAGGCCGCGCTGGCGCCGAGGTTGTTGATCACCGCGACGACCGGCTTCGGGTGTTTGCGCTTGAGCGAGCCGATGGCGGTGTAGATGCGCTCGGCTTCCACAGGCGCCCCGCCAGGGCTGTCGATCGACAGCACGACCGCCTTGACGTTGGGATTCGCGAAAGCCTTCTCCAGCAGGGGCACGATCGAGTCCGCCGAAGCGTGATCGGTCGACGAGATCTGGCCCTCGATGCGCACGACGCCCACCACGTCGCCAAACGGGCCCCATCGGAACCCGGTCGAACTCAGGAAGAAGAGGAAGTAGACGATGCCAAGCAGGACGGGCAGGCCGAAGACCATGGCCTGGAACAGCATGCGCCAGCGGTGCTCAGACTTCCGCTCTCCGGCCGCGAGCCGCTGAGCCTCCTGGAACGATTCACGTTGCCCCCGCATCTCGCGCATCAACTCCAGCAGGAGACCTGTCTGCCCGTGCTGAGCCATGACATTCGCCTGGGAGTCTGGAGTCGCATCGTTGCCGTCCGCTTGGCCCGCCATGGGCGGCCGCACTGGACCGGTTTCGGATTGCGACGCAGGGCGGTCTTGGTCGTTGGTCATCTTGGATCTCCGGCTGCTGAGCGCAGTGAGCGAGGCCAAGATAGGCAGGATGCATGCCTCTGAAAAGCGAAAATGCCGGGGCTGCTGCGGGCTGAAGTGAGGGATTCAGCGGCGCACCGGCAGGATCGCCGGACACAGGCCGGAGCGGTTACTTCGGGCAGGCGCCACCCTGAAGCAGTGAAGCCAGGGTGACCTTGTCACAGTTGGTCTTCTTGTCAGGGATGCCGGCAGGCGCTGGCACGTTCTCGACGCGAGCAGCTCCCTGGAGTCGGGCTTTGAGCGATTCCAACGGATCAGCACGTTCGAGTTCGCCAAGGTGCGCACCGAGCGCGTTCCTCTTCGTGATCGGGCAGCGCAATTCAAACCCCGGCTCCGAACCACCAAGGAACGGGATAGAAACCTCCGATCGAACGACTGTGGCAACAGCACAAGCTGAGTTCGCGAGTTGAACCAGAGATTCAGCTGCGACTGCGAGGTCGGACATGCCTTGCAGAATCAGGATCTGGCCGTCGGCACACTTCTGGGCAACGAACGAGGCGGACAGGCGAAAGTACGCATCGACCTGGTCGCGCTTTGCGGCTGCTGCTGGGATGAGCAGAGAACCTCCAAGGAACCCAATCGTGTTCGGCGCCAGATCGCAAACCGTTGCATCTGTGACCTTGCCGGGTCGAAGGGCAACGGCGTACGCAGGGGACTGGTAGGCAGTCAGGAAGGCGGCCAAACACGCCGTGAGCAGGCTGCGATCAAGCATTCTGGTCTCCTTGACAGCATCGCCGGACGAGTATAAAGATTGGCCTCAAGGGAAGGCGATCAACTGCTCGCCTGACGAGCCGACAACCTTGATGGAGCCCGCAGTGAACCGCGTACGAACTGTCCTTTTGGCCTTTGTAGTGGTCGGCGGTCTCGCGGCTGCCACGGTGACCGACAGAGGTGCGTTCGTCATGGGCTTCTTCTTTGTATTCTGGGGCGGCGCATCAGCGGCGGTCATGTGGGTTGCGAGTCGCAACTGGGCTGCGGCGCAGGAAGTCGACCCTGACCTTCGGAGCGCTACCAGTGCTGAGAATCGCCCGTTCTTTGACGAGAATGGAGTTCATCGGTTCCAGGGCGACGTGTTTGACGCGGAGAATCATCCGACGCCGGGTGCACAGGGCCGCATCTGAGGGTGCGGCGCTTCCAGTCCTAGTTGGGACGCCGTTTGCCACCTTTGGGAAGCATCGTCGGAACTTCAGCCGTCGCGGCGATGTCTTGAGCGCGCTGAGATTTGGCGATGCGCTCCTTGGCCGCTTGGGCGGCAGCGCTGGCCTGGCCAGGACCGTCCCTCATGACTTCGCGCGCCTGTTCAGCGATGTTTGCTACGTCGTCGCGAAGTTGGCGAGCATTGCTCATGGCCTGCGAGCGCCGTGATCCGATAGTGCCATCTGGATTTCGAGTTATCTCATTGCGCTGGTCGAAAGTTTCGGCAGCAGATTGCCTTTGCCAAGCTTCTGCAGCGTGTGCCGTTACATCGCGCCGAATGCCGCTCAGAGCTGTTGGCAATTCGGGTGGGCCGAGAGTCTCGCCACTCATCCTCGGGGACACAGCGCGGTCGTTCGATCGATCAGCAGAGTCAACCCTTGATGCAGCGAAGGCGGGATCCTGCAGATCGGCTTCTCTGGCCCTCTGAACATCTTCAAAGGTGGCTGGGAGCGCAGTGGAACCCATTTGGTTTCTCGTTGGCGGCAAGGCGCGCGTGGCAAGTTCGCTGGCCATGGCCGCCTGCAGCGCAAGACTGTCGGATCCGTACTCTGCTGCCAAGCGTTGGTAGCGGCGCATGAAATCGGAGTTCGCTGGCAGCTGAGCCAAGTCGATGGACAGAGCCTCCCCTGACTCATATGCAGTAGACAACCGTTTCGCCACGGCCTGTCTCTCGGCAAACACCGACTGTGCTGAGTCAACCCGGGTGGTGGCTGTGGAGAGGCGAGACGCGAGTTCCCGTCCTTCGCGACTCTCAGCACCGAGAGCACTTGCGAACGTTTGATCTCGAGTCGCACGATCCGCGAAGGATCGAAACTGCCTTAGCTGATCGTTTGTGAGTTCAGATGCAACCTTCTGTTGTTGCTCGGTCAAATTGGAGCTGTAGGACTTTCCGGCGTTGCCTGAGGCATTGGCCCTGATCGGGCTGATGCCAGGAGTGCCGATCCCTCCTGAAAGCTGGAATGCGATCTGCGAGACCTGCGAGGAGCTGAGACCGGTGCTCTTGGCAACTTGTTCGGAGATGGTGCGCAGGCTGTCGGCCGACTTTCCAAGCTCTTCGACACTGGAAATTGATTGTCCACTTGTTCGATTCGAGGACTGATAGCGCGATGTCGTGCGCGACATGGCTTCAACCAAGGTTGATGACAGTTCACTGCTGGCCGACACCACATCAGAGCGTGCCGACTCGGCGGCACGGGAAGCCTCCGAGACAGCACTCTGACTGACACGGGATGACACGACTCGAGACACGGCGCCCTCATTGCGCAGGTACGAGACTGCCTGCTGACCAGAGCCGGTTGTGGTCAACCAGTTCCCGTCCATGTCCTGTTGCCGTGAAACCCAGGGGTTCGAAGTCGAAGGACTCACGACCCGTTGATCCATGGACACATTGCCCATGCTCGCGTTACCTGCGGCGGCGGCGGCGGACGCATTCCCGCTGAGGGATGCAGATTGCAGGCCCTGCAGACCACCCATGATCGCGCTGCCGAAGTTGACGAGCCTGCTTGCCAGAGAGTAGGCCAGCATCGGAATGCCGATGATGAGGTACGAAACCACAGCCTGCGATGACACGGCGTTCGAGTAGATCGGCGAGGAGGTCTGAAGGGCGAGTGCCTTGACCCCGCCACCGACTTCGGCAGCCGCGGCCTGGTCGAGCTGGGCATAGATGGACGCCATGTAGTTGAGGATGGCGAACAGGGGCGGCCAGAGCTGGATCGAGATCAGTGCTGATGCATACCCGGCCAGCATGAGCAGGGTGTTGCGACCCGAGGAGAGGAAGAGGAGCAACACGATCAGGGGGAACACCGCGTAGCACATCGCCTCGGCCACGTTGCGAACGACCGGAAGGGCCTGCTCGGCAATCTTGGCGCCATTGATCCATGCGGCGTTCTGTGAAGCCACCGCCGCTGCACGCCCGGTGGCCAGCATCATGCAGGACGGATCGTTGATCTTCTGGCAGCCCATCTCCCCGGCATCGTTGATCGCATTGATCATGGCGTTCTGGCGGATCAGGTCCGAAGCCGTTGCCGCGGCTGCTGCTATCTGGCCACGGATGTAGGCCTGCGGGATCTGGTTGACCACGGCGGCCTGGGCGGCCACAGCAGCCAGGCTCGGGTTCAGGCGCAAGCCCAACTTGCCTGTCAGGTCGGTGATCTGCGCTGGCAGGCGCGCGCCGATCGACGCGTAGACCTGGTCGCAGGTGTTCGTGGTGACGCCCGCCGCTGTCGTGATGATGCTGAAGCGTGCCGGGTTCGTGGCGGCCATCGTCGCCCAGAGATCTGCAGACGACGAGAAGGCCGCCGGTGAGATGGTGCCATCGGCGATGTCGAACGTGGTGCAGTTGCTGACGAAGTTGACGAGGTCCGTCCGGACAGCCGGGTCCGGGATCGAGGCCCGGCGTGTCTCCTGGATCAGGCGGCTGCCGAACATCAGGCCGTTCTGCTGGTAGGAGAGCTCGGCTGGCAAGGCTGCTGGCCCCGGCAGCGTCTGGAAGGCTGTCTCGAACAACTCGGTGATCGAGTTCCCGATCGAACTCGTGAGGCCGCCGAGTGCAGCCATGCCGAAGGGGACGTTCGCGACCACGCGCACCGGTGTGCCCCCTGTCTTGTCGACGACCCCGACGGTGACGCGTGGAACGAACAGGACGCCGTAGACGAGCACGACAGAGATGATCCACTTCCAGCCCTGGAGCTTCTCCGGCGAGAACATGTAGGCGATCAGTGCCGCGACGAAGCCGCAGAAGGCGACCGCCGCAATGGCGCTGAGGTACGTTCCCGATGCAACGATGGCCGCGATGGCATTGAAGATGCCGGCGAGGCTCTCGGTGTTGTGATAGGCGTAGATCTCCCACATTGCAGCAATCCCCGACGGTGCCGTGGCGCCTATTGAATGCCGCGGTGCGAGTGGCCCAGCATGTCGAGCACGTGCGTCGACATGTTGGATCGCAGGTTGCGCTCGAGCCGTTCAAGATCGGTGGCGACGGTCGACACGGAAACCACCTTCTTGTACATGTTCGACTGCTCCAGCTGCAGCCTGCCCAGGAACTTGTGCACATCCTCGCGCTGACGATTCGCGGCTTTCTGTTGCTCAAGATTGAGCAGGTGCTGCTTCATCAGCGCCGACAGTGCGACGTTCGCGAACTGGTTGAGAAACGTGAAGGCGTAGTCGGCGGCGATGACCTCGCGGTAGTTGCCGATCATCATTTCCGACAGACCGGACCCGGGAATGGTGTTGCCGATGGACAGCATCCTCCAGACCGGGATGCTGGTGCTGTTCACGAACCCGACCGCGACCGAGTTGTTCGGGATGGCTGCGCGCGTGAGGATGCTGTCCGAGATGCTGCGCATCACGTTCTCGACCTTCTTCGTCAACGGCTCGTGGGCATTGGCGTTCGTGCGCGAGACGACGTCGCAGTCGGCGTAGTTGTTGCAGCGGAGCAGCTGCACGTTGACGTTGCCACCGGCAGCGTCCGACTGGCCATAGAGCAGTTGGGCCACCGTGGTGATGCTCGGACCGATGTAGTCGGGATCGCGGTTCGAGTCCTGTGGGTAGAAAATCAGGGCACCGACGACGCTCATGACCATCTCCCTTGCGGCGTCATCGAGCGTGTCGATGTTCTTGAGCGCCTTCCAGGTGAAGTTGCCCACGAACGGGGCCTGGGCCCTGATCTTCGGATCGGCGCTGGTGCGGGCCGAGGCCAGGATGCCGGGGCTGTCCGATGCACAGCGCCGCATGGCGGCGTCGATGTCCGCTTCGAGTCCCATCTGCATGGCGAGCTTGGCGCAGGATCGCTGCGAGTCGTATCCCATCGCTTCGGCGGCCGAGGACACGAGTGCGGTAGCGGTCTCGCACGAGTTCACCCGGGCGTTGTTGATCCAGGTCTCCAGCCCCTTCGCCCACTTGGTCAGCCCGCCCAGCAACGGCGACACCGACTCCAGTGCCAGCTGAAACGCGATGCCTGGCAGCGCCGCGGTGATGTTGCGCAGCATGTTGCGGAACTCCGCGGCCGAGATGTGGGAAAAGGAGCCGCCGAAGAGGTCGATGCCGCCACAGCCGCCCTTGGCCGAGGGGAACTGGATGGCGGCGAGCTGGTAGGTCTTGTTCGGGGAGCGCAGGTAGAGATTGCCCCCCGTGAAGGTGTTGAAAGTCTGGCCCTTGAAGGCACCTGGTGCCGTGTAGTTGCCCACCGCTCCGAGGTTGTTGAACATGTTCGTGACTTCCGTGTTGAGGTCACCGGCGTGGGCGGTCGGCTGGAGCACGAGCAAAGACAGTGCGCAGAGGGCGGCGACGGGTTTGCGGAGGAGGCTGGCTTGCATGAAAGGGCTCCCTACTCCAAGGACACCTGGCGCGTGACCGATGGCACCAGCGCATCGGCGCCCGGCGCCGTCACCGTGGCGATGCGTTCGATCAGCTGTGACTCGGACAGCACGCCGAAACCGATCGGGGTGATCTTCCCGGTGAAAGGCTCCGCCAGAAACACCGCCGGCACCTGCGTCACTTGCAGCGTGCGCGAGATGCCGTTGTCGCGGCGGTACTGCGGGAAGTTCGGCAGGCCGCCGCCGTCAACGCTGATCGGCACGATCTGGATGCCGTGGCGGGCCTGGAAGGCCTCGAGCGTCGGGGCGAACGCGTGGCAGTACGGGCAGTCCGAGCGGAAAAAGAAAAACAGGACATGCGTCCGGGCGAGGGCTGCCAGGGACTGGTTGCGGGTCTGGGCCTGCTCGCGGTCGAAGACCTCGATCCCGCGCGCATTGACAGGGCGGCCCTGTAGCGTCATGTCGAGGTCCGGCGTCGACCATGCCACCCGCTGCGCGACCTCGGAGAAGTAGGACGCCTGGCGCACCACGCTCGCCTCGAGTTCCATGTAGCGGCGGACGTTGGCCTCGGTGGGGCGGATGATGGCGATGTTCCGGTAGTCCTCCAGGCGCTTCTGCAGGCGTGCGAATTCGACGAGCTCGGGCGGGCGGCTCTCCGCGGTGGCCTCCTTCGCCCGAGGTCGGGGCTTCTGGGGCGGGATCACCTCGGGTTCCGGGTCCTCGTAGAAGTGCCAGCCGCGCCGGTAGTCGCCCCAGAAGATCGACCCGGCAGGCGCCGCGCTGGCGGACGGGGCCGCCGTATCGGGGCCTTGCTGCTGCGACAGCGCCGGATGCGCGACGAGAACGATGGCAAGGCCGATGAGCACGGTACGCATGGGTGCACCTCAGGAAAGCGACTTCGGGGGCGTGCCGTCGCGGCAGTAGTTCAGGCCGATGTCGACGGTCTTGCGCTCGGGGCCGGATGCACCCGGCAGGTTGACGCCGTCCTGCGAGAAGGTCAGCTTCAGACGGCTGCATCCCGGCTGGCGGTAACGGCGCTCGGTGGTCACGTCGATGAGGATCGGCCCAGCTGCCTTGAAGCGGTCGGTGATGAGACTGGCCATCTGGCCGGTCAGTACGCCTTGCGCCTGCCCTGTGGGCGAATCGATGGCGGAGATGAGCAGGACGCGAACGTCATCGACGGGCACGCGGGTTGAACCGCTCTGCGCGCCTGCGACCAGGGGCGAGACGATGGCCACGAGGGCGAGAATGGACTTCACTGACACCTCCCTTGGCCGTAATAGCAGGCCGGAACGCGGGACGCGCTGTTGGTCTGCAGGGTGGCCACGTTCGGACTGGTCGGCACCAGCGAGGCATAGAACTCGGTGAAGTCCATCGCCGCGAAGTCGAGCGACTGGAGTTGCGCGACGGTGAACCCGCTGCAGTCCGGACTCTCTGATCCGCCCCAGCCCTTGCCGACCTGGATACGCCCCTGCTCGTTGACGATGCGCGCCAGCATCGAGTTGAAGCAGCACTTGGAGGTCGTGCGTTCGACGCAGGACACGCAGATGCCCAGCACGCGCAGGCACGACGAGCAGTAGGTGCCGACGCTGTGGCACAGGCTCGCGCCTTCCTTGAGCGCCAGGCGGCCCTCCTCCTCGTTGCACGCCATCATCGACAGGATGACGTAGATGATCACGGCGATCACCAAGGACCAGGGGTCGAACGCGACCACGACGCCTTCGCCCGCTACCGCGGAAGAGGAATAGAGGACTGTGGACCCCGCCGGGAGCGCCGCGCCGTTGACAGCGATCGTGAACCCGTAGGTGCTGAAGGTGCCGCTGAAGCCGGCGCTCGTCAGCAGGGCACTCATGCCCTGCATGACGAACTCCCTGTTCTCGGAGTTCATCAGGATGTCGTAGACCAGGCGCGTGCCGCTGCCGAAGACGCTCTGGTTCGTCATGCCGCGGCCGGCGCCGTCGGCATAGCAGCAGTTCTTCAGCAGGCGGTCGCGGCAGCGGTTC
>ERZ778017.2033-NODE-2033-length-17633-cov-4.422232_pt1 | contig 17633 bp, 20 predicted proteins | sample MGYA00375747_ERZ778017 | MGnify/ENA primary metagenome ERZ778017 (study PRJEB29350, sample SAMN05509838) | bioreactor metagenome | biome: bioreactor; material: wastewater | place: South Africa: University of Cape Town | collected 2014-03-17 ...
CAGATAAATTTTGCTGTGCATAAGGACACCATTTATCCACTGATTATTCAGAAAGGTATAAGACGTTATGAACAAAGTTATCCACACCCCTTCTCTTGTCCTAGCCTCTCAGAGTTTGTCTCGTGCCCAAATCCTTGACCAAGTAGATATTCCCTTCAAAGCCGTACCATCGGAGGTAGACGAAGCAGAAATAAAAGATCTGGCAAAAAGGCGAGGATGGTCAATTCAAGAGACGGCTCTTGAGTTAGCCAGAGCCAAAGCTCGTGCTGTTACACAGTTTTATCCACAAGATTATATCATCGGGGCTGATCAGATGCTGCAATGCGACGGACGATGGTTTGATAAAGCTGTCTCTTTACAAGAGGCAACAGAGCAATTACAGTTTCTGCAGGCTAAATCTCATACTCTTATTTCCGCCTGTGTTATCTTTCATAAGGGTCAAGAAATATGGTCTACTATTGTAATGCCTGAATTGGTTATACGTCCCCTTTCGCCTGAATTTATCGAAACTTATATAAGGCGCCTTGGTAATGAAATCTTAAGCTCCGTTGGCTGTTATCAAGTCGAAGGGCCGGGGGCACAGCTATTTGAGGAGATCAAGGGGGATATCTTTACAATTATGGGATTACCCTTGCTCCCCTTAATGACAGAATTACGTCGGTTAGGGATTTTAATGTCATGAAGCTTGCCCTTTTCGGGCAAAACATAGCCTACTCCTTATCTCTCCTCCTTCACACTTTTTGGATGCGGCAGCATGCTTTAAAAGGAACGTATACTCTTATCGACGGAGAGCTCGAACAAATCCGACCTGCTTTAGAGACTTATGATGGATTAAATGTCACCAAACCTCATAAAGAGGGAGTGATGTCCTCTGTGGATGTCCTCACCGCCCTGGCCCAGGAAATTGGAGCGGTTAATACCATTTATCGCTCAGAAGGGAAACTTGTGGGCGATAACACTGACTATCTTGCCCTAAGAGAAGTGTTATTGGCTTATCCTCAAGCTAAAAAAGCCATGGTTTTGGGGAACGGGGGTGCTGCGAAGGCAGCTATCGTGGCTCTTAAACACTTAGCAATTGAAACAACGGTTTATTCCAAAAATCAGGGCTGGGAGAATCGCCATCATTATCTTGAGGATGTAAATGTGATCATTAATGCAACACCGCTTGGATGGCAGGGGCAAGGTAGTCCTTTAACAGTATTGCCAACGCACCCATCCCTTATTATTGATATGGTTTATCAGCCCCTGGAAACACCCCTTCTTAAAATGGCCAGAATCTCTGACCATTCTAAAAAAGACGGATTAGAATTACTAATTAGACAAGGGCGGCATAGCTTTTACCGATGGTGGGGCATTTTACCAGATTATAAATCGGCTCGAGAGTTTCTAACATGCAGGTGATTGGATTGACAGGCTCGATGGCAAGTGGTAAATCAAGTGTTGTTCGGCGGATTCGCACCATCTTGAAATGGCCTATTTGGGATGCCGACGCTGAGGTGCAAAAGTTATATCGACAACCAATAATTGTGCAACGGATCCTCCATCAATTTCCTGAGGTCTTCAGCAATCAAGGCTTAGATCGACAAAAATTGAGACACATTGTTTCTGAGAATTCAATAGCCTTAGCAACGTTGGAGTCCATTCTTTACCCAGAATTAGGAAAAAGCCGACAGCGGTTTTTGGCTCATCATCAGCGACTAAGAACGTCTGTCGTTCTGCTTGATATTCCTTTGCTGTTTGAGAATAATTTAGAAACTCTGTGTGATTTAACGGTTGTCATAAAGTGTCCAGAGTGGCTACAAAAACAACGAATTATGAAGCGTCCAGGAATGACGGAAGCTTTGATGCATCGTCTTTTGGGACGCCAATCCGCTCAAAGGGAAAAGCAACAACGAGCAGATATTATAATTGATTCCAGTCTTAATCATCACCATACTTGGATCCAGTTTATAACAATGGTTGTGGGAGAAATACAGTGAGAGAAATTGTTTTAGATACGGAAACTACAGGTTTCAACCCCAAAACAGGGGATAGAATTATTGAAATTGGCTGCGTAGAATTATACAATCTCTTACCTACAGGTCAAACCTATCACACCTATGTTAACCCTCAACGAGACGTGCCAGAAGCAGCATCCCGAGTTAGTGGTATTACCACTGACTTTTTATACGATAAGCCATTGTTTGTCCATGTAGTGGATTCCTTTTTAGAGTTTATTGGGGATTCCCCCTTAATTATTCATAATGCAAGCTTTGATATGGGATTCATCAATGCGGAATTAGAACGATTATGCCGTGATCCCTTGCCCGTTACAAGAGCCATCGATACTGTCCAATTGGCGCGTCAAAAATTTCCTGGTTCTCCTGCTTCGCTGGATGCTCTTTGTCGCCGGTTTGGCATTGACTTATCAGCACGTGTCACCCATGGTGCCTTATTAGATGCTGGCTTACTCGCATCAGTTTACTTAGAACTCAAAGGGGGGCGCCAAGTCACTTTTGCCTTTCAAGCAGAAAATCAGGCAGGACAAGGTATGTTGGTTCAGGAAATTAGTCAGTATAAAAATAGAGAAATACGGCCGTCCCGATCTTTTTCATTATTAGATGAAGATCGTCAACGCCATCAAGAATTTATCTCGGGCATAAAAAATGCTCTTTGGACTCAATAAAAAGGTTAAAAAAGTAACTCTACACAGGCATCTTTAAATAAGTACTATCTCAATACTAAGATAATGATAAGATTCTAAAATATAGATCTTTATCATTTTGTGGCTCTATTTATCTAACTGATACTTATGAAAATATAATAATTCTTGTAAAATATAAAATCGCTTCCTATATATGAAACAAGCTTAATAATATTAATGAAATCAGGGAACAGGTGATGAAAAATTCTATAGCCTTTTTAATAGGGATCTTCCTTTATTCACAAGGTGCGCAGATAGCAATAGGGCATGAAGCAGCCGACTGTCTACCCGTGAAATCCCAAAATTTTGTCACGGTCTACCATGCCCAAGGTATTGACGGCATATTCTTATCCGCTGTTGTGGAGACCCTTGATCCTGATAAAGAAAAATTACATTATCTTCGTTCTGCTGAGTATACCCTTGAAGAATCAGTAACAGCAGCATCTTTTTTGGAAATGCCAGAATTCATCAATGCTAAAGGAACGAATGATATTAATGCTTGGAAACGGCAACGGACAATTTGTGTCAGTTTTAATTTGACAGACAGTACAGAAATGGATTCAGCTTCCAGTTTTCTTAAACGTCCAACGGGTATTCTTGGTTCTAAGCTCTCGGATAACATGCCTGGCGCTGAAAAATTTAATACTATTCTAGATAATATTTGCCATCATTATTTGCAAAGGACATCTCATGCTAAGGATATCCCGAATATCTCTAAAAAACTTGAAAATTTTTACGAGCAACTGTTGAAAGCAACTCAACAAGCCTCTTTTCATCGCCTTTACACCTTTAAGATTGATAAAAATATCTTTGAAAAGACAGCTTTCCTAGCTCATCCGTATGGCCATAATCCGGTTAGTGGCGAAATAGTAAGCTTGTATGAAAAAGGCATCAAGCATGAATGGCCGTTTGATTATAGTGATCTTTCCTTAGTCTCCCATGACAAGTATACGTTATTGAGTAATTTTATTCCAAAATTTATCGACAACCCGCAGGCACGCCTTTTGATCACTCATCCTCTGCTCAGTAAACCAGAAAATATTGAAATTTCTGTCCAAGCTTTTGCTGCACCAAATGTGAGAATTCAGAATTTATCAGCTCAATCCTATATCTCCTATCTTCCCCAAATAATTAAGAAATTAATAAATCAATAAAATTTTGAAGCGGTCTCCCCTAAAATTAGGAGATTTTAAGGGGGGATGAGTGTATTTCATGGTGGGGCCCTTTTACGCAGTTTCCTGATGGTATCAGCTGAGAGAGCATAAAGGGTATCGAGTTGAAAGGGAAAGAGCTACGCAGTTAAATTCTGCTAATTCTACCCTAAGGCAACAGAAAAATAAGAGACCATAACTCACCGTTGTTTACAGTTATTGCAGCGAGAAGAGTCAAGAGAATATCCTTAGGCTTACTCCTATCCATAAGCTTATGACCCTGTCATCGTCTTTATAAAGAGATCGAGAAGAATTTTATAATTAAAATTAAGCAGCCTTCAGTAATTCTTCTACTTTTTCAAGGGCTGTGTTTTGATCAATGCTTTCAATAGCGGCTAGTTCCCGGGCAAAGCGATCGATAGCGGCTTGGTAAATTTGTCGTTCACTATAAGATTGATCATTCTTGGTATCAGATTTATAAAGATCGCGAATAACTTCAGCCAGGTAAATAGGATTACCGGAATTGATCTTATTTTCATATTCTTGGGCACGACGGCTCCATAAAACCTTTTTAGGGCGAATTTTACACCGAAGGGTATCAAGGGCTTTGTCCATTTCAGCGTGACTTGACAAGGCACGTAGCCCAGACGCTTGTGCTTTTGCAAGGGGAATACGCATCAGCATTTTATCTTTTTCAAAGGAAATAACAATTAATTCAACTTTAAAACCTGCAACTTCTTGATTTTCATAAGCCACAACTTGACCTAATCCATGGCTTGGATAAATAACATGCTGTCCAACGCCAAAGTCTTTCTTTTCCATAGAATCTTTCCTTTCTTTGCGGTATTACAAGATAAAAGAGGGTTTCCCCCCTTTTACTTAATTTCCTTTTCCAGGATTTTTTGAAAAATGAAGCTCAAATTTATCTTTTATCTCAAGCCAATCGCGGGCATCCACCGGTTCAGTTCCTTTGCGATTAATATTGGGCCACTGCCCTGCATATTGGCGATTGACTTCCACCCATTTTTCCATACCATCCATGGTATCCGGGCGAATTGCTTCTGCTGGACATTCCGGTTCACAGACGCCGCAATCGATACATTCATCAGGATTAATGACCAACATGTTTTCCCCTTCATAAAAACAATCGACGGGACAAACTTCTACACAATCCATGAATTTGCATCGTACACAAGCATCTGTAACAACGTAAGTCATTAACTGACCTTTCTTCTTATAATTGTGCTTTTTAGTAACACTTTATTTTCACATTTTTATAATAGTATCATAGATTTATTTGTTCGACAACTGTTTGCGATAAATCTATATTTTTTCTAGAATAGAATTAATATTTGAAATTGAAACGGTAAATTTTTGTCGCAGTTGTCTGATTAACTCTGCGGGACGGAAGTTGTCATTTTTTATAATTAACATAATAGCACGTGCTGTTTGGCCCACCTCTTTAATACCCAAATTTTCGGATATGCCGGCTAAAGTATGGGCAATTGTATAGCATTCTTTGATATCTTCTTTCTCTTCAAGCTTAGTAATCAATTCATCCGCATCAGCTTTATAGGTATTAAGCAGTTTTGTCATGGTCTCAGTGCCAATTTCATTAAGGAGGCTATAGATGAAACCATGATCAATAATATTAAGGTCTTTTTTGAGATTTTGAGCCGAAGAGGCATATTGACGAATCAATTGAATGATGGCTTGCTTATTGACTGGCTTGGTGGCAACATCATTAAATCCAGCTTCTCTAAATTCTTCAAGGGAGGTGGTAATTGTATCTGCTGTAAAGGCGATTATTGGAATATCTTGTCCTTTTGGGGTATTGCGAAGCGATTTTGTCGCCACAAACCCATCCATTTCTGGCATATTAATGTCCATAAATATTAGATCAAAATTTTCCTTTTCCACTACGGTTAAGGCTTCCTTTCCATCCTTGGCAATCATAACTTTCTGGCCAAGGTTTTTAAGAATACCTTCAATTACTTGCTGATTAATGGTATTATCTTCAGCCACTAGAATCCTAAGCTCAGGCAGCGCCGAGTCCATGGAAAAGGGGGTTTCGGATGGTTGAGGGGTTTGCGAAATAGGAAAAGGTATGGTGAACCAAAAAGTACTGCCTTTGCCAATCGTACTTTGTACACCGATGTCGCCTCCCATTAAGGTGACAAGCTTTTTACAAATAGAAAGTCCTAAGCCGGTTCCTCCGCGGGTTCTTACGGTTGAGGGGCTTGCTTGAGTAAAATCTTGAAATAAACTGGGAATAATTTCAGATGAGATTCCAATACCCGTGTCAGTGACTCTAAATAATAGAGAAACTTTATCCGAATCAAGCTGATGGCGTTTAACAGTTACATTAATTTCACCGATATCAGTAAATTTAATGGCGTTATTGATAAGGTTAATCAATATTTGTTGCAATCGCACTTGGTCGCCTATTAAGTATTGCGGCACATTTTCATCAAGAGTATAGAAAAGGTTTATATCTTTCGCAGAGGCCAAAGGTGTCAAAATATTCTTTATATTGGCCATCACATTATAAAGATCAAAATCAACGTGCTCTAATTCTAATTTGCCAGACGCAATCTTAGAAACATCCAAGATATCATTAACAAGAGTCAATAGCATTTGGGTGGAGGATAATATTGTGTGGACATAGGAACGTTGATTTTCATCTAAATCTGTCGCCGATAGAACATTGGCCATTCCCATAATCCCACTGAGCGGTGTCCTTAACTCATGATTAAGGGAAGCAATAAATTTTGACTTTGTCTGTGATGTCTTTTCTGCTTCTTCAATGGTTCTTTCTAGTTGATCCTGTAAAACCCGATAGGAATTGATATTAACCACCGTCGCCATATAGGAATGAAGCCCATTAGAGCCTGGATGGGTATGAGAGGTAATTAGTAAGCTAACGTAATGACCGGCTCGATGACGTAAGCGATATTCTATTTGTTTTTTCTGATTTTTGCCTTGTCGTCTGTCATCTATATAAGCCAGCGCCCTGCTTCGGTCATCGGGATGGATAATATTATCCCACCATTCTTCGGATAAAAGATTTTCATCATCATGGTCATATCCCAACATCTCAATGAGGCGATTGGAAATATAGAATTTTTCATTTTGAATGATGAAAAACCCATCCAAACACTCTTTAAACCCTTCAAGGATCCAGTTTTGCTTGATATTGTCGGGTCTATGTTCGTTTTTTGACTGCCAAAAAGCCATGCTTAATGTCCCTTGATCATGCGGCGCAACAGATTATTTTTTAAAATCCATTGATGATAGAGTGCTGCCATGAAGTGAAGGCAGATCATCCCAATTAAAATTTTTCCTGTATATCCATGAACTTGCCAGGCTAGTTTTCCCAAGGATGGGTTTTTCTCTAGGAGAATTGGGACATTAAACCACCCGAAAAAGGAGATCGGATGGCCGCCCGCTTGAGACATAATCATTCCGGAAAGGGGCATCATTAGCATTAAGATATAGAGAAGGGAAGCACTCAATCGAGAAGCAAAATCTTGTGTTGGAAGAGTGGGGGTAATATTTATCCAACGCCAGATTAATCGCAGGATGATTAAACTCAAGGCAATAATTCCCCAGGATTTATGGTATTTATAGAGTTCAAATTTTTCAGGAGAATTAACCATATCGACCATCATTAAGCCGAGATATAAAAGGCCAATAATAAGAAAGGCAATGATCCAATGGAATAAACGGGCGACTATTCCCCAACGGTTGGTATCATTCTTAATGCTCAGAGTCATCAAATTATCCCCAGAGTAGTTGATTTTTTACTAAAACTAAACCTATCCTAAATATAGTTCCACATTAAACTCAGACCCAATAAAAAATGGTTAAGGTTTTGTTCAAAAGATTATTAATTTTATGGGTGATGTTTTGCCCCTCTCTTCATGCTGAACCAATTTATGGTTATTTTAAAAGTTTTGATGATCTTAAGATTCGGACAGCCAAGTGGGAAGCTAACGGCAAGAAGCGAGGTACCTTATTCTTTCTGCAAGGAATGGGAGGATTTATTGAAGGGTACACAGATTTTGCTTCGAGAATGAATGCGTTGGGCTTTGATGTTTTTACGCTTGATTGGCGTGGACAAGGAGGCTCAGAACGGATTACCAAAAAAAGCACCCTTCTCCACATTAAAAGCTTTGATGACTATGTTAAGGATTTAGAAACTTATTTTGCTCAGCAACGGGAATTTGCTCGGCCAATTATTATTGTTGGTAATTCTATGGGCGGCAATATTGCCTTACGGTATATCTATAATCATCCTAATTCTGTTGATGGATTGATTGCTTTATCACCAATGGTGGATGTCAACACTCAAAATTACCCTTATTTTATTGCTCGTTCTATTGCCACTCTTGCCAATACTTTGGGGGGGGCAGAGAGCTATGTTTTCGGTTTTGATCAATTTAATCTAGACACTTGTATCTCTCATTTCGATCCTAATAAATATGGAGATCGAGAAAAATATTTAACTGATTGTGTATTTTTAAACTCGCATCAAGACTTAGCGACAGGAGGGCCAAGTTTTTCCTGGCTAGCAGCCGCATTTGACTCTTGCGAATTGATTAGAGATTATGATTTTAGTTCCAGAATCTTAATTCCTGTTTTAATGGTCACTGTTCCCACTGACCATTTGGTGGATCCTGACGCTCAGCGAGAATTATGTGCTATTATTCCTAAATGCCGTCAAATTCTTTATCAAGAAGGACACCATAATTTATTAAAGGATAATGAAAAATTGGTGGCCCGTTTGATTCATGATATTGATCGCTTCGTCAAGGATTTACCCTCTCTTCAAAAGGGGGTCCCACAATCAATTCTAGTAATGAATAATACGGATCAATAAAAAAATTTGACAAAACTGTCGTAGATGACTATATCCTAAAAATAGGTGGACTATTCCACCGTACAAAATAGGTATTTTAATGTTAGGACTTAACCACACTCACTCATGGCGATGGCGGCATCATCACAGCTGTTGATGATATCGTTTTTCTATGTCCATGTTTTGATTGTAGGTGTCTAAATGTTAAAAATTATTGTTGTCCTTCTTCATGCCTTTGGTCTAACCTCATTCTGTTCAATTCAAGCAAAACCTCTCGTCGCCATTACTAAAATTGCGCCCCATCCCTCCTTAGATGCAATTGAAAAAGGCATTAAGGATGGACTGAAAGAAGCGGGCATTGATGCGAGTTATCAGTTAGACAATGCCCAAGGAAATATTCCGACTGCCATTCAAATTGCTAAAAAATACGGTGCATTAAAGCCAGATATTATTATTCCAATCAGTACACCATCTGCTCAAACTGTTTATCAAGTGGCTTTGGCTGAAAAAATTCCTGTTGTCTTTGCAGCTGTGTCCGACCCTATTGCCGCTAAACTTGTTGATGCTGAGACGAAAAAAGGAAATAACATAACCGGAGTAAGTGATTTATCGCCAATATCTGACCAGATAAGCTTAATTCAAACTTTACAACCCTCGGTCAAAAAAATCGGAATTTTATATAATCCAGGCGAATCTAATTCTGTTGCTCTTGCAGATTTATTTACACAGCAAGCCACTGCCAAGGGGTTAGAAATTAAACTTTTTCCTTGTTTATCAAGTGTAGATCTTGGAACCGTTAGCAAGAAGATAAAAGGCAAAGTCGATGTAGTGTACATCCCAAACGATAATACAATTATTTCGGGTTTGGATGTGGTGTTGAAAATCCTCGAAGATATACCCATCTATGCGGCAGATCCTGACTCTGTTGACCGAGGATGCTTAGCTAGCGCAGCCCTGAGTCAATACAATATTGGGGTTGAAGCTGGCAAATTGGCTGCCAGAGTTCTTAGAGGAGAGAGTGCTTCTGCCATACCTTTTATTCAAGCAAAACTAGCCCATGTCACCCTTAATCAAAAGGCGGCCAATAAGTTAAAGATTGAGTTACCTCATTTTTTAAAGAAAAAATCTATAATTATAGGAGATTAATATGCATTGCCATCATCATTGTCCCAAATATTCAATCCGTATTCGACGAAAACCTTATCTTCAAAGAGATTTATTATGCTTTCCAATTTTATTAAAACTGTTTCCCTTTTAACTTTTTGTAGCTTTTCCTTACTTGCCAAAACAGTTGGCATTCTTCAAGTTATCGAACACCCTGCATTGGATTCCACCCGACAAGGATTAATTGATACTCTTCAAAAGACAAATCCAGATCTTAAAATAACCTGGCGCTCTGCTCAGGGAAATATGACGACTGCCCTTCAATTAGCTCAAGGCTTTGTCGGTCAAAAGGTCGATATAATTGTTGCTTTAGGAACTTTGCCGGCTCAAGCAGCTGTTAAAGCATGCCAAGAAACAAGTATTCCTGTCATTTTTGCCTCTGTTACAGATCCTGATTCTGCAGGCCTTAAAGGAAAAGCCACAGGGGTTTCTAATTTTATCGATGTCGACAAACAAATAAAATTTATGCGACGTCTTCTTCCTGCTTTAAAAAAGTTAGGCATTATTTATAATCCGGGGGAGGCAAATTCAGAAAAATTGCTGACTTTAACCCGCCAAGCTTGTGGAGAGAATGGAATCCTTCTCGAAGGAGCAGTGGCCCTGAAAACGGCCGATGTTTTGACAGCTGCTAAAAAACTTGCCGGTAAAGTAGATGCTATCTTCATCAATAACGACAATACTGCGCTAGCAGCTTTTCCAGCTATTGTTGGGGTGGCTGATGGGACGCGTCTTCCGGTCTTTGCCAGTGATGCTGACCTTATTAAAAGTGGTGCTTTTGCTGTGTTAGGACCTGATCAATACCAAATAGGAATCCAAGCGGCAAGCATGGTTCATAAAGTACTGACGGAGAAGGTTAATTTTCACACCATTACTATAGAGTGTCCAAACTCTGTGGATGTATACATCAATAAAGAAAAAGCTAATTTTTTAGGGTTGGTCATCGACTCAACTTCTCTTAATAAGGATTAATCATGAATATTTTACAATTTACAGGTGCTGTAGAGATGGGATTGATCTACAGCTTAGTAGCTTTAGGTGTCTTCCTATCCTTTCGAGTGTTGCAGTTTCCAGATTTGACGGTGGATGGCAGTTTTCCCCTTGGGGCGGCCGTCACGGTTTCTTTGATTTCTGTTGGTATGAATCCCATCTTTGCAACATTGGTCGCTTTTATGGCCGGCGCGTTAGCTGGTTTGACCACAGCGATCCTTGCCACCCGCTTTAAGATTACAGATCTTATTGCCGGGATTATCACCATGACAGCTTTGTATTCTATCAATATCCGTGTCATGCAAGGACGTCCAAATGTGAGCATTATTAATGAGGAAACTCTTATCAGCCAACTAAAAACTATCTGTCGTCCTCTTTTTGATTCATTTGCCTTGGTTGCTGTCTTAATTCTTTTGGTGGGGGGGATTGTGTTATTATGTTACTTCTTCTTATCAAGCCACTATGGTTTAGCCTTGCGGGCGACCGGCAATAATGCCCGTATGGCGAGAGCCAATGGAATTGCAGATCGGCGCATGATTCATGTCGGATTAGCTCTATCGAATGGATTGGTTGCCTTAGGGGGATCCTTATTTAGTCAAGAAAGCGCCTTTGGTGATGTCAATAGTGGCATTGGAACCCTTGTTGCTGGTCTATCGGGTGTCATTTTGGGAGAAGCCTTTTTTCCTTCAAGTCGGTTAATAGTTCATATCATTGCTTGTGTCTTAGGGGCATTAGCGGACAGATTTATCATTACCATTGCCTTAAATATGGATGGGATTGGCTTAGAGCCAACTGATCTCAATTTAATTAGAGCAGTTATTTTAGCGACCGCTATTATTCTTTCTAATATTATTAAAGGAATCAAATCATGATTACCCTGAACAATATCCATTTAACATTTGCCCCGAACACAGTGCGGGAGAAGAAAGCCCTGGCCGATTTATCATTACAAATTAATGAAGGTGATTTTATCACCGTCATTGGCAGTAATGGGGCTGGCAAATCCACTTTGCTTAATACAATATCAGGAGAATATATTGCTGATGCCGGCTCTATTCTTATCGATGAAGAAGATGTCACGCGCTTGCCAGCACAGCATCGTGCCCATGTGGTTGCCCGCGTCTTCCAAGACCCCCTTGCTGGAACGTGTGGCGAGCTGACAATTTCTGAAAACCTTGCTTTAGCGGATCGTCGGGGCTTTAGAAGAGGATTAGGGCGCGCGTTAAATTCTAAAAATAAAGGATATTATAAGGATCTATTAGCTCATCTTAATCTGGGGCTAGAAAATCGGTTGGATACATCTATGTCTCTTCTATCCGGTGGTCAACGCCAGGCTGTGAGTCTGCTCATGGCCACAATGAGTCCTTTAAAGATCTTGTTACTGGATGAGCATACGTCGGCGCTAGATCCTAAGACGGCCGCTTTTGTCATGGACTTAACACAAGAAGTTATTACTGAAAAGAAGTTAACGGCGCTGATGGTGACCCATAGCTTGCATCAAGCGCTGCACTATGGTAACCGCACTATTATGCTGCATGAAGGAAAAGTAATTTATGATATTTCTGGCCCCGAAAGGGAAAAAATGACGATCGAAGATGTTATGCAGTTATTCTCTAATAAGCTGGATGATGATCGGCTAATTTTGACATAAAAAAGGGAGATTAAAAATCTCCCTCCTTATAAAGCTCTTATGAAAAAAGAGGACTGTAAATTAAAGTGATGACAGTCTTAGTTTTTGGATTGCGCTTGGCCATTAATAGTCTCCTTGAAATATAGCTTAGAAATTTCACACAACCTATCTGTTAAGATTTTCTTTGAGGAAAAACGTCTGTGAATAAAACTCGCCTTTATCTCTGCACAGACATGATTATCCAATACATTTACTATGTTATTACTTAAAATATCAGCTAATTGCAAGCGACTTTTAGGCAAGGCACAAATACCAAGGCCTGTTAGCATCATTTTATATAAAGTTTTTAGATTGTTGGAGGCCAGAAAAGGATCAAGTGTATCAAAGACTTCTTTGGGTGATAGTTTAGAATCCGTTAAAGTCAATAATTTATGATCTCTTAAATCATAAACACTTGCCGGTGTTCCATATCTTTCTAAATAGCTGGGGGCAGCATATAAAAGTATAGGGTCAGTCGTGAGGTGAATTTGGCTTAAGTCGCTTCGGTTTGTCAAATGAGGGCCAATAACAACATCAATATTAGGATCAGTAAAATTAAAATATTCTAATCCTGATAGGATATTAAGCTGAACATCCGGAAAAATTTTATAGAATTCCATAAGAAGGTTGGGCAATTCAGTTTCAGCCAACCCATGGGTGGTGGCGATCGTTAATTCGCGAGGAATATCAGAGGTAGGTTCAATAAGCCCTATATTTTCAACGATAAGGCGACAAAATTCCGCAAAGCTTTGTCCCATCTCCGTCAAGATGAAACGGTTCTGGTTGCGGAGAACTAAGGGAACACCTAACGATTTTTCAATAGAATTTAAATCATTATGGACCTTAAAAGCAGGGAGCTTTAATTTTCTTCCGACAATGGCAGGCGATCCCTCTTTAACTAAGTGATGGAAGAGAATGCATTTTTGAATTGATATTTTGTCAAAGTTATTTGTTGTCAATGCTCAAACCTTAATTTAAACCAAGGATATTTTTGTTATAACATTTTTTTAGTAAATAATCCCCTAAATCAGCAAGAAAATGTTGCGATTTTTTTTAAGTTTGTTTATTGTAAGGATTGAGCCTGCTTGGTGGAATCGGTAGACACAACAGACTTAAAATCTGTCGCCTTCTGGGCGTGCCAGTTCGAGTCTGGCAGCGGGCACCACTCTTTTAAGAAATATTATGGTTAAAAAGTCAGAAAAATCATTTGAACAAATTGAATTATTTGGCGCCACAAAACCTCTCTCTTTTTCTCCTGAGCCAAAACTTGAGGCGAAAAAGCCTTTTGTGCCTGTGCACACAATGGCTTTAGATTCCGCAGAGATTAAAAATAACTTTATGTATATGATGCGGATTCTTTTAAATACTCATCAACGCTCGCTTTCCGCGCCGACAAATCAGGATTTATTTATTCATACTCTCCTAACTGAAATAAAAATTAAACGGGGTTTAACAGATCCTCACCTTGCTGTTCGCGGCAGTGTCCTTAAATCCCTAAAAAAATAATCCATTAATAGTCAGCTATTATTTTTTATTAATTCAAAATTAATAATTGCTAACTGTGATTTTAAAACAACATTACATAGAATATGTGTAAAATTTTGGTGTTAATATTTGATTCCAACGAGCTTTTTATAACACTATAGAGTTAGTTGACCCGGGTGAGGGTTCCAATAATTGTTAATTCGGAGGGTATCTTAATGAAAAAGCTAGTTCTGAGCACCGTTGCTGTCGCTGCTCTTAGCACATCTGCGATGGCTGAAGCTGTTGCGCCAACACTGCAAATCAGTGGTAACACAATTATGAATGCATATGCGGTTAGCCAAAAAGTTAAAAATAATGGTAAGGCACGCGGCCATCACTTTTCTAATGACATTTCTGACTTATTCTTCTTAGTTGCCGGTCGGACAGCATCTGGTATTGAATACAAATATAAAATCAATTTCCAAGCATTTTCCAATGCAAATCCCGGTGTTGTACAAAACTACATAGAATTTAATACAAAGGCTGGTACATTCCAGTTTGGTAACGTCGTCGGTCCAGAAGACACCATGATCCAGGATGCGGGTGCAATCGTTGGTGGTGCGGGTGCATTTGACGGTGGATATAAGAACGTTTTCAATATTTCAGCGTTCTCTCTCCGTGGCAACGACATTATCGGTGATACAGGCTATGCCACAAAATTTGTTTACTACACACCTGAGCTATGGGACATCCGTTTGGCTGTCGGTTATGCCCCCCAAACTTCTCACTTAGGCGATGCGAAGCTAGATAACAATTCCATCCAAAGCAATGGTAATGTTCCGGGTGTTCGTAACTTCTTGCCACACTTACCATCTAACATGGATATTTATGGTGTTAACAGCTGGACCTTTGGGGCCTCTTTCAAGAAAGATGTTGGCAACTGGGGCATCAATCTTAACGCTGCTTATGTCACTGATCGGTCTTACCTCTCAACAACAAACTCCCAAATTGCAGCTTATGATACAGCGCTTGCTGGTAAATCTAAGCTAAAATTGCGTAACACCTCTGCTTATCAATTGGGTGCGATCGTTGGTTACCGTCGTGCTAATGGCCATCTTATTCAAGTAGGTGGTGGTTGGTTAGATAACGGACATTCCCGTAATTTCCGTAAGCAAGCGACGATCGCCAGCGGTGGAAATCAGTTAACAACGGGTAATCTGCATAAAGGAGATTCCGGCGAAGCCTGGAACGTCGGCGCTGGTTATACCTTCGGTGCCTACAAAGTTGCTGCTTCTTACCAACACATGGAAAGAAAAACAGATGCTGTTAGAAAAGCAAAGACAAATGTCTGGAGCTTGACAGGTGATGTTGTTCCTGTTGCTGGTCTAAAGTTCTTTGGTGAAGTTGACTATGTCAGCACCAAGTCAAATGAAGCTGCTCGCGGTTTAGCACAAAACTTTAGCAATGCCTTTAATGCTAAAGCAAATGCTGACACATTGGCAAATTCTAAGAACAACGGTACAGTATTTATTATGGGTACAAAGATTAGCTTCTAATCTAGAATCTGATTTGTTCTTAAAGGAACCCGGGAACTGTCCCGGGTTTTTTTGTATGTGTAAGAGCTGTTTTTCTAGATAAAAACTTTAAAATGTCTTATAAAAAATTAATAGTTTTATTTAAAGGTTAGGATTAATGAAAAACAAATTAGTGCTGGTAGGATGCCTGGCTCTACTAAACTCCGTTGCTGAAGCAGGAAATTGGAATGCTGGAGCTCGCCTTAGCAGCCTAGGATTAGCTGCAGAAGGGGGGTACCAGTTCAATGAGACTTTTGCCTTACGTTTACAAGGAACATGGTGGGAGCATTTTAAAAAACGCTTAAGCTATGATAATGTTAAATATCATAATGTTCGATTTCGTCCTATTACCGTAACAGCCTACGCAGATTGGTATTTTTATACCAAGTGGTGGCGTCTTAGCGCAGGGTTAGGATATAATGCAACTAAAATAAGACTTAATCGGGATTTTAGTAATCATCCCAAACCTGAGCGAGCAGCTGCAGGTATTGTTTCTGCCAAATATCGTTTTAGAAATCCGCTTAAGTATTATGTGGGGACCGGTATTGATATCAAAAAAATTGGCGGCAGCAATTGGACATTCAGCATGGATGCGGGTGCCTATTTCATGGGTAAAGTCAAGGCTAAGGTGCAGATGACAGGGCCTGCAAAAGATATCCCCCAAGCACAGGCTGTTGCTAAAAGAGAGGCCGAAGAACTGTTAAACGATAAAAAATGGTTTGCTACTTATCCAGCAGTTAGCGTTGGCTTTAAATACGAATTCTAAACATTTATAAGAGGAAGACTTAACCTTCTTCCTCTGTTTCTTCTTCCCTCTCCTGCATTGAGAAGCGTATTTTTTCTAAGCGAAGCTTTAGTAAAGCTGTAAAATCAATTTCTTCGTTGACTGGTTTGGCTTTAAGAATTCTGTCAGAAGCAGGCTTTAATTTAAAAGATTTTCCCTTAATTTCTTCTAAAACATTTGAGGGTAAAGATGAACTGCCAACTTTTGGAATTTGGGAACCCTGTGTTGATGCATTTAATGGTCCTTTAATGCTGATCAATGAGATCTCATTTTTGTTAGATTTTAGTCCAATCCTTAATTTCGGCAGTGGTGATAAAGATGGGGAAGGCGGTGGTGGCGGTGGAGGAGGTGCTTTAGAAAATTCATCTTTTAATTTTCGCTGTTGCTCTTCGATAAAACGCGCTTGTTCAGAGGCTAGAGCATATTGTGCGTGATAATCTGTTGCGATTTTTACTCCCAACGTGCCTGCGACAATTTCAAAAGCCAAAGTGGCATGATATTGAGGAGGAGTATTACTCCAAACTTGAAAGCGGGATTTAGGGGCATTTCCGTAATCAAATTGTAGACAATCTAATTGATAATCAAAATAATGCTTAAGAATTGTTAGGCTGGCTTTTTTATCATAGTTAAAGGTTTTTAAGAGAAAATTATGAAATCTATTAACTCTAATTTTCACTTCTTGCTCTAAGGGTGAGCTGGGATCACGCCAAAAGCGCGATGCAAGATCCCGAATTTCGGACCAATCATCCTTATGATAATATTCTAAAGCGGCATGAAATGAATTATGGACCATTCCTGTTAAGATCTGCACTTTTGATTGTTCTGGAATTTCAGTTGCAAAACTTAGACTGCTTAAAAGGGCGCTCACATAAAGGAATTTTTTCATATCCCACCCTCTAGTCAATAATAAATATACTTTTAGTATCTCTTAATCAAATTAATTTTTCACTAACTATTAAGAGATTTTCAAACCATTAACACTTGGGACAATACCGAGGTCTTCTTAAAGGGGACTTAACGCTCCAAAGGGATGCTAGAGCGTTGGCTTGTATGCCGATCACCCCAGTCTAATTTTTTCAGTTGATGAAAATCCTCGGATTTACTTTTGCTATAGGAAAGGCGTTCCAGACTGCCGGAAGGGGTACACAACTCAATAACGCCATGACCTGAGCGATGTTGGGGCTGCTTGATGACGCGATTGTAGAGGTAAGGCTGTTGATGTTTGCTCACTAATAGATAACTAACGCCAGTAATGCTTAAGATCCTAGGGAGGGGGCATAAATTTTGGGTTTATTG
>ERZ778017.2036-NODE-2036-length-17618-cov-5.144281_pt1 | contig 17618 bp, 10 predicted proteins | sample MGYA00375747_ERZ778017 | MGnify/ENA primary metagenome ERZ778017 (study PRJEB29350, sample SAMN05509838) | bioreactor metagenome | biome: bioreactor; material: wastewater | place: South Africa: University of Cape Town | collected 2014-03-17 ...
CATGAGTGAATTGAGAAAAGTGTGTGACGAAAACGACACTTTGTTGATCTTTGACGAGATCCAGTGTGGGTTAGGTAGATCAGGAAAGTTGTGGGCCCATTCCCACTTTAAAAATGCCCATCCTGATATCTTGACCATGGCAAAGGCGTTGGGTAATGGGTTCCCTATTGGTGCTACAATGATTTCAGAGAAGGTGGAATCGGCCTTGAGTGTTGGAGACCACGGTACAACCTACGGGGGTAATCCATTGGCATCAAAGATTGCTTCCTACGTGTTGGAAACCGTCAGCGACGCCAAGTTCTTACTGCAAGTGAATGCAAAGGGAGAAAGATTTCAAAAGGGCCTTGCAAAATTAGCTGAAAAATACTCAGACTACGTTATAGCCCCTAAAGGTAAAGGGTTGTTGATTGGATTACAATTCAAACCGGCAGTAGACATTGGCCAAATAGTGGCCATCGCCAGACAACACGGCTTGATAGTGATTACTGCGGGCATGAATGTCGTTAGAATCGTGCCAGCACTCAATATTCCTGACGAATTGATCGACGAAGGTCTTGAGATCTTGGACAAGAGTATTGGGTTGGCTGTTCATGCCGAATAGCTTAGAGTCACTGATTCGAAACATTGATATATTCTATAATCATTAATAAATACGCCAAATTGACAGCACCTGCCGGTGGACATACCTGTGGAGACATTAATGAACTATATAACAACATAAGCTCTTGCCCACACAAGAGGCAGATTCAGAGTAACTTCCCCGTGGCCATGAGGTGATGATAAACACCAAAACACCGAAACACCGAAACACCGAAACACCGAAACACAGAAACACAGAAACAACGGATTAAAACGGCACAGTAGACACAAATGACCACGTCGCTCAATACAAGTTCCTGTAGGTACCTACACACCAGCTGGAGTTATACTGGTATTTCCATCTATCAAGCCCAAGCGTGACAATTAACTGTAGGTCATAACTCTGCGAATAATGTACTTATAAAGACGGAAATTACACCGTAAGAATGCTAAAGTTCCAGAGACTACAACGGCCGTATCAGACCAGCACCGTCATTATATATTTACATGTCAAGAATCACGGTGGTGAAAACCGAAAGATTTGATCTGAAAAATCGCACCTCAATGATAACGAGACCTAGATGAGAAATTTACCCTCGCATAAAACACCAGTTAAATTGGACTTCTGCCAGCATTAAAAGACATATATGCGATGACGGTGCCATTTCGAATACCGACGTCCGATTTGGACTACTGTTTAGAGCAATTGCTACAACAGAAACCACCCCGAATTCTCCCACCAGAAACCATCCAGCAATTGTGCCATACATTGAAGACTCAGTTATTAGCCGTTCCCAATATCATGACACTACAAGCACCGATCTGCGTAGTTGGCGACATCCACGGCCAGTACCACGACTTGTTGGAGATTTTTCAAATCAGTGGGTTACCACCCAACACCAACTATTTGTTTCTCGGTGACTATGTAGACCGAGGGTACTACAGTGTGGAGACGATCTCGTTGTTGATAGTGTTGAAGTTGCGGTATCCCGACCGGGTTTTCTTGATTCGCGGTAACCACGAGTCGAGAACAATCACCACCAACTACGGGTTCTACTCCGAGGTGTTGAGTAAATATAACGGTTGTGCCGATGTCTGGCTGTACATCACCGATTTGTTTGACTATTTGCCGTTGGGAGCGACGATTAACGGCAAGATCTTTGCTGCCCATGGTGGGTTATCGCCGAGTTGCCAGCAACTCGACCAAATCAGAGCAATTGACCGGTTCAAGGAAATCCCCCATGATGGCATCATGGCCGATTTGGTATGGTCAGACCCCGATACAGAAATCACCGACTTTAAACTATCGCCAAGAGGAGCAGGATATCTTTTTGGTCTCGATGTCATTAACAAATTCTGCCATGAAAACAGTTTGGTGCAGATGATTAGAGCGCATCAGCTCTGTAACGAGGGCTATACGAGCTACTGGAAGGGCAAGTGTTTGACAGTGTGGTCAGCACCAAACTACTGTTACAGATGCGGAAACAAGGCCAGTGTGTTGGAGATTCTCCATGCCAATTACGAAAGCAAAGATAGTTGTGATACCAACGAAGACACGTTTGAATCCAACAAGCTCGGAGTCACCCAGGGAGTGTTGGCGGGGCAATTTTTCAATGTGTTTGAGGCTTCACCGGAAAATGGCGAAGACACAATTAACGGAAAGAGTGTCAACGGGTCCAATTGTAGTGACGAGTTGGTCAATAGAAACGGGTTCTTTTCGTCATATTTGGAGGAGGATCCAGGAAAACACCACATTGAATACTTTCTATAGAGATTACGCTTTGTCGAACTTGTTGAGGTATAGAAGTTCGAATTTCTTGTATTGCCATTGTATATTAGTCCTAGTCTATTTATTAGTTCAATGTAATGGGGAACACGACGAGAGATTTTCGCAGTAGCAACGGATGGGTTGTGGTGTCGGATTCGGCTAACATTGTAGCGTGTTCCCCTAGTGTTTTTGCCCTCTTTCCGTCTACTACTGTCTTCTGAAACAATTGTTCTATTAAGACTCAAATGCCCACAAAAGAGGACACCACAAGACACCGTGCAAAAAGCACCTATAGCCCTAGCGTAGCACCAGCATAGCACCAGTATAGTACCAGTATAGTGTCAGTATAGCACCAGCATAGTATCAGTATAGCACCAGCACAGCATGGCCCTATAGCACCAGCACAGCAACCCCATAGCACCTAGAGCACCACGGTATTCATAACAGCTCCACCATTACCACCTATCGCGTCCTCACAACAGCCGCCCCACCTACCCGTAGTAAAGCTCAAAGTTAAACCCATCGTGGACCTCGTAGTCATCTAGTGAAATATGGTCCTTGTACACCTGGTACCCTTTCTTCAACACCAACTTCTCATACGACGTGCCAATTTGCAACGAAATCATCTTTTTCAAGTCGCCAATCGTGTCGGTCGGCAAACACTTCACCTTGATCTTCTTTCCAAGTCTATCGTTTGCTTCGACCTCTATCATTTTATACTCCGAAGATGGGCTGGTTGCAGTCTTCTATATGTGGTGAGATTTTTTGTATGCGAGCATTTTAGAACAAATAAAAAATCCATCTTTTCTGTAGAGTTGACAAAAACAGAGCGTGAGTTGGACTTTAGCAGGAATGTCGGGTGCAAACAGTAATCCCGGCTCACCATCCAATTTGCACGCAGCAACCACGAGTTCCAATGGCGGTGTTAGCGATGGTTTTACGGAGACCCCGGGCCATGGCAGAAGACCGTCGTTGTTGAAGAAGCTATCGGCAAACTCTAGTGGGAAATTGTTGGGCAACGCATCACCAGCGACGTCGACTTTGAATGCTTCGACGAACCCTGGGTCGCCAAACTCCACCATGAAGATTAAACCGTCGAGTTCTCCCAAATCCACCTCAGCTGCAAATACCCCAAACCAACACAAACCGCAACTTCATCTGCAAGCACGATCCAAATCGAGAATGTCGGTACTGACTGGGTCCAGCAACACGTACGTGGCACGCGAAAAGGCGTATTTGAGGAAGATTCGCAACCAGATGGTCGATGATTACTACACCAAAGGTATTACTGGTGCCAACGAGTTGCGCGAGGAATTGAACGATGAAGACGAAGACGACGAGGACTTGCAACCAAACAATAATGAATTGCTAGGCGATATAGACGATGACAACTACCAGATAGACTTCAACATTGCGTTTTCTGACTTGAAGCTTGGAGACACCACAATCAACCCTAATAAGAATATCACCCAATTGTCGAAGGACAACGTCGATGACCCCAACGTGCTTGAAAGGCTAGAATGGCAGTCGATGTTGACGAGTGTGTTGACAGGGGATGTCGTCAAGTCCGAGAAAACAAAGATAAATAATAATAACCCCGAGAACTCCCAGGACTCTTTGTTGCTAGCGGTGTACAAAGAGAATCTCTGGTACGGGATTCGAGCAAAACTCTTGAACCGGACAGTTGAAGACCAAAAACGGATCATTCAATACAGAAGAACTCTCGTTGACTCGTTGATCTCTGATATTTCCAAATTTGAAATTAATTACGAGAGTATCGAAACTAATCACCCGAGATCGCAAGTAGAGTCTATTCTAGACCGATGGGAAGCGGCGTGTGGTTTGTGGAGAACGTTGGAAGAATTAAAGACAGAAAAACCTGCCTGTCGCGAGGAGGACTTTTGTAATCGAATAGATGCGTTGAACGCGTGGTTGTCAATAACGTCAGCTATTGCACGAGAAACTAATTCGTTGAAAACTTGGATAGGAAATGACGAGTTGGACATTACAAAAAGTAACAATGATACCAAATCCATTAGCGAAGGCGAAGAGGGCCCAGAAGTCAAGCAAATTTTCGACGAAGACAACAAGTCTTTGGCTGAAAGATTGATGAAAGAAAAGGACGTGCAATCGATTTTCAGAAAACGTGTGTTCAATCCAATCACCCCATGGATGATCAAATCCAAGGACACCTATATAAAGTTGGGGCATTATTTCGAATTGATGAAATTGCCTGACTACATCCACGATTTGATCCGAATCTGCATTATACCTATGAAATTGATTAAGGAGATTATAAATGTTCGACTAGGTTATGCCATGAAGTTACAAAATCCAACATTAATGATGATTGATCAAATGATTGATGATTTTAAGTCGTACATATCAATCGCACTTGAGGTGAAGCTGGGTATTCAAGAATATTGCAAACCTGATGCTGCAAAAACTTGGATATTGGGAGATTTGTTTGAGGGAGAAAACCTGGACTTTGATCAAGTGGTTTTGAGGTGTGTAAAATACTATTTTGTTTTATTGAACAGAAAATTATTGGACAGTTCGAGATCACCGACAAATTTCAGAACATTTAAAGAACCAGAAGAATTAGAAGAAGCATGGAATTATTTGAAAACTTTAGGAAATTTCATAGAAGGAGGAAGTGTAGTAGTCGCTGAGAAAATCACCCTATTAACCCTGAAGTTGATACACAGGTTAATGGCTTATTTCAATAATCAAATACGAAACCCACAAGCAAAGGCGGGAGTCTCAGATTTAATACGGTGGTACAGCTCTACGACGGAAAATTTTGGACAATTGAGACGTAAATTGGCAAGATTCACCGGAGAAATCTCAAGAGATTTCACAAATTCATTGGTGTTTGTATTACCTACAGCACCTAACAACAGGACAAAAATGTTACTTGACATCTTGAAAGCAACAAACCATTTCCTTGTATACACCGGGACAGTTGAAGCACACGGTACTTACTTTTTTGCAAGTTCAGAACTCATGGGAAATGATCAAGAAATCTTGAAAATAATAAATGGTTCATACGTTGGGTTGGACCCACACGACGCAAAAACAGAATTTTCAGACCTTTTGAAAATGATTAAGACAGAAAAAGAACGAGAAGAAGACGAGTTTATGGAAAGATCACCATTTCCATCATACTCTAACTCATTTTCTTATGTGTTGGCATTGTGTCCCCCAAAACCAATTGTATGGGAGGGTAACGTTGTATCACTTGATATCAGCGAAGTTCCCATCACAGATGTTAAGGTGGGCCAGATGCTTTTAATAACGAAGTTGCCCTACTACAGCTTACACATTGTGAAAGAAAAATTCTTGGGAATGATCAGTGACGTGATGGTTGTTGGAGGAATCATGAGCCCCGTCGAGCAGCGATGTTCTTTGGCTAGAGTTCATCATGAATTAACTAAGATCAACAGAATGTTTTTCCGAATGTCATTAGCAGTTTTGGACTCAGTTAAAATTGTTCGGAACAAATGTAAGGAAATTTCTCCAGATGGGGTACATCAAGGGTTGACTAACAGTTTCTTTGTTTATGCTAAAGATTTTGGAAAAAGTTCTGTTCGTAACTTGGACTCCACACGGAAATCTACTGTGATTATGAAGTTGATCCAATTATCGATTGAATGGGTAAGTTTTATTTGTGATGACTGTAACCCAACAGATAGGAAAACTTTCAGGTGGTGCGTTCAAGCACTAGAATTTGCGATGGATATGACTAGAGGCTTCAACGTACTTGTATTAAATGACGATCAGTTTTATCAATTGAAATTGAAAGTCGCAAGGTGTATGTCATTACTTATATCCCATTTCGATATTATGGGTGCTAGATCGAGTGAAGCCGAGAAGAAGAATTTGATCAAATGGACTTCACTGAGACATAAGATTGAAAGAACAGAAGATGACGAGTATATTTTGAAGTTGTATGGAGAGGATGTCATGAGACAAATTGACCAAATCGAGGAACATAGACATGGATTGCAAGAACAGCTTCAATCTGTCGGTAAAGTTATTGACGTTTCGGACCTGGAGTATCAATTTGTAACATTGTTGGCCTCATCATTTTCGAGTGTGTCGATAAGGTGGCAAAAGGGACGCTTTATCGGAGGTGGTACGTTTGGTAGTGTTTATGCTGCTGTTGATTTAGATACGGGGGCTGTAATGGCTGTCAAGGAGATAAGATTCCATGATAGCCAATCTATCAAGAATATCGTGTCTTCTATAAAAGAAGAAATGACAGTATTAGAAATGCTCAACCATCCAAATGTTGTGCAATATTACGGTGTCGAAGTTCATCGTGATAAAGTGTACATATTTATGGAGTTTTGTGAAGGTGGATCGCTCGCGGGATTACTTTCATATGGTCGAATCGAAGACGAATTAGTAATTCAAATTTACACATTACAAATGTTGGAAGGTTTGGCATACTTGCATCAATCTGGAATTGTGCACAAGGATATTAAACCTGAAAATATATTGTTAGATCACAATGGTGTGGTTAAGTTTGTTGACTTTGGTACGGCTAAAGTTATTGGTACAAGTGGTAGAACTAGAGCTCCAGGTACTGTTGTTGGCAACGGCCCTAATAATTTGAATTCAATGACGGGTACACCGATGTACATGTCACCAGAAGTTATTACTGGGGAGTCGATTTCAAGAACCGGCGTTGTTGATATTTGGTCATTAGGATGTTGTATCTTAGAAATGGCAACTGGTAGACGACCATGGGCGAACTTGGACAACGAATGGGCAATCATGTATCACATCGCTGCTGGACATAAACCGCAGTTACCAACACCAGACCAGCTTAGTGAGGCAGGAATTAAATTTGTAGCCAGATGCTTGGAGCATGACCCAAGAAAGCGTCCAAGTGCTGCAGAGCTTTTGAATGATCCTTGGATGGTGAGTATAAGACAAACTGCGTTTGGTTCTGGTGACAGCAGCTCCACGCCGACATCTGAGATCAACATGGAGGTCCCCGGATGAACACCTGGAATAGCATTATTGTTTAATTCGTACTTGTATTTATATGAATTTATGTATTATACATTCGTTAACTAATTTCACCAATGCAGATACGCATCTATTAAGTCAAATAGATCTATAGACAAACTTTCGTTAACATAGGCTTTTCTTACATTGTTTAAGGTTTTCAGGGCCGGACCTGAAAATTACAAGGCAACGATCAAGTCCAGCCACGATCAAAATCGAGCAACACTGGCGAATAGCACCGAATTTACATCATTTTCTATATGATGATGAGAGTAGTTCAGTATTGAAACTTGTTGCCCTTCATCTGAATCAATGTCTTTAATTACATTCCAATTGTTTCATCCAAAATTAGATACGTTGGTGTATATTTATACCGTTTATTTACAAGAATTTATAAGTGTTCATTAAAATATTGTTTGATCTCATCAACCACATCACCTTTAATATTAACATATCCGATGTTTTGGTTTACAGATATCTTCAATGAAGGATTCAAACGCAACAAATCTGCCTTGAGCTGCTGCACATCACCTTGCACTCGTTTTATTTCGGTGGTGATCTTGGTGTTTTGTATTTTCAAGTAGACTGGCCAGTGGTTGAATTTCGATTTTGAAATAGCGTAGTTACTGATGCCAAATCCATTATTGGGCAACTCTTTGTGGGAGATTGTCGATAAATCTGGAATGCTGTATAAGTTTACGGGTTTAGGAGCTATGGGAACCCTTACTGCTTTCAACGCTACTAAACTCTGTCTCATGTTGCCCAGCTTAGTTCTTGTCTATATTCAGTTACTATACATTTTTGCTATACTACAAAATGTGAAAAAAAATCGTGGTCGTGCACCATTGTAAAATTTTATAAACCTATATTGAACCATTATATTACCAACCTCCAAAAGTCACTATGTTCATATCTTTGTTGTCATATTGAACCTATGATTCTATGATGTACTTTGATTTGAGTTTTTCCCAACAAATAGACGAAAACTCAAATATCGGTATTGTCGTAATTGCGTATTTTGAAATGGGTGGAAGCTGATTCTACGTAGTCAATGTGATACGCTTGGCGTCTTCCACCGCTTCTTTGTGTAGTTTCTTGTGTTTGGTGTAACTTGGCTTCTTATCAAACTCTTCGCCACAGATTTCACATTTGTATGTCTTTAAATGGATCTTCATGTGTTTCGTCAAATTTGAACTTTCGCTGAATCGCTTCCCACACCCAGGATGTTTGCATACCAATGGTTTCTCTCCAGTATGTACTCGATTATGTATAGATAATGATGAACTGGTAGCAAATTTCTTTCCACAAATTTGACATGAAAACGGTTTTTCCCCAGAATGGGTTCGCAAATGCTGTTTCAACATCAAATCAACTGCAAACGATGCCCCACAAATATCACATTTACATGGTTTGTAGTTCGTGTGAATATAAATGTGTCTTAATAACTTCTGTCTCTGAGTAAATATCTTCCCGTTATGGCGCTCACAATTGATCCATTCACAATGATAAATGGACTTTCCTGATCCAATGTGATCGCTAATCAAATGGTTTTGTAAATCTCCGCTAGACTCATGAGTTTTGTTACATGGGATCGAATTCCCATCACTATCAGTTCCAACTTGCCATTTGCAGGTAAAGTTAGCGTCAATAGGGAAATCGGTAGCAGAGCATCGTTTTTTGGGTGATATTTTCATGGATGTAATGTTAACAGACTCTGGCGATTCTTGAACTGTTGAACTTGGAGTTAGAGAATGAGGCACTTTCTGATCCTGATGAGCTTTATGACTGCTAACATGACTCAATAAATTCTTTAAATCATGATCATGATAGTTACAATTTCTCCACTCACATTGATAAGTCTTTGACGGTTCAACAAACTCCTGGCTGATGTGATCGTTTAATAAATGGTCAACAAAATTGTCGTTGTTGACTAGCTTGAAACAGTTATCCCATTGACAGGATATTGAGCTGTTGTCGATTAAATTCTGACTTGTATTATTTGTATTCGTACCCACAGTTGAATTCATCAACTGATTAAAATTATTGAACTGAACAAAGAAATCATAGTCCGACATCATGTTTGCCTCACCTGTACTTGTAGCTGTACGTGCTGGATTTGCAACAGGGGGCACAACGGCTGGTGAAGAGTAGGACGAGTTGTTGACCGTGGATGGAGTTTGCGTTTCGTTGGGAATGGTTGCATGGAAACACAATTGATGAAAATGATGGTGCTCCTCAGTTGAGTTTGGGTCAACCATTGGTGGCGGATGGCATTGGTGAGGATAATAAATCTGCAAATTGTTGGTTTTTTTCCTCTTCGACACTGGAGTTTCATCAGAGATGTTGTTGTTCACATTGTTAATTAAATCTTCAAAAATCACTTTATTCGATTTTGATTGGCACGTCGAAAGCATGCTTTCATTTATTTGATACGATACATCGGATGGCAATCCACTTTCATTTTGAGAAGAATCGGGGATTATTTGATTCGGGCTGGAGTCTTCACAGTTAAGGAAGAAACAATCATTCAACTCTTCACAGAACACGTCCTTACAATCTAGATTGTAGCCACAAGCTTGCGATAACGGTTGTGAGTTCAAAGGCTCGAAATGTGTATCATGATCGTGGTTATGGATATGACCATGGATATGAGTATGGTCTTTATGTTTGTGGATATGGCCATGTACAAAACCGTGGGTTGGGATGGGTTCAGCAGGGGAATCCTCATGCATGTTTGCTTGTTGCTGAACAAACTTGTTTGATGCTGTATCTATCATTTCGACTTGGTTTTCGTTTACTAATCCAGATGATAGTGCTCCGTTCATCTGGCTTTGTGACATCAGATTACGTAGCAAATCTTGTGATGTAGAGTGTAGCATGACAGCTCCACTATTTGTGTCTATTGGTGTGTGATCTGACCACTGTAGTATGTGTCCGGACATTAGAGACGGCGAGGAGGCGGCTGTTGTATCGTGTTTATAATCACCAGAACCGTTATCTTCATATGCCTCGGGGACGTTTGTACAGTCAACAGAGGATAATGATGACAGAGTATTGGATGACATGGGATGCGTTGAAGTCATATTGGAACTTGTAGTACCAGCTGTCGTTGGTACGGACGGGTCTGTAGACACAGCGCCGATGGGCCCAATACTATGGGACGTAATCATAATTAATTGGTGCGATAATCAAAGGAACAAAACGAACAAATATTTACGAAACAATCACCAATTGAACGACACAGACTAACCGGTACAGAGAACAGTGACAACACCAAGTGAGCTATAACGCAATAGCAACAATGGACCACTACCTATCAATAAAAATTTGAGTAATTTACCTTGGTGGTTACTTGATTTTCAAAAAGAAAAAAAACTCCCATAAACCGCTTTCTCACCCAATGTGCCCACAAATTCGGTTCTATACTCAATTAACAGAGGGAGGAGCTTACTTTCACAAAGATTAAGAAGAGTTATGTTTTCGCGTTAAGATAAGTTGCACCTTTAGGTTAGGATTTTAGTGAGCATCGGAGTTTACAACCTACATGAAACCTAAACCAGAGTCTAGCGAGTTGACAGAGCTAAAGAGTGACGAATGCCGTTTGACGCTATCGAGACATTAATAAGCCGGCTGAATATCAGCAGGAGTTTTGCCCGATGTGCTTCTATTACAACACTAGTAATGTATTGCACAATAGATATGATGTAATCAACACGCCAGGGGCCCTTTTGAGACAAGGCTGTATCCAGGCAGTGAGTAATCCATGCGGTTACACTCCTATGGTTAGGCTGTTGGTAGATCAACCACTCCGTAATGTATTGGCGAGCACATAATCGATTCTTCTGTGTTCAACGATCTTGATTGGGTTTGAGATGATGTCTCATGCAGCAGTAGACTTGTTTTGTGGCCTTATCAATACTATCCACTTCGTTGTATGCAAAATTATATAAGGAAAGTTTGGAACTTCTGATGTGCCATCTGTTACACCAGCACTCTGTACTTATATCGCCATCACTCAGGGTGTTGTCTACTTTGCTGGTATCGCCGATCAATGCAGTTATACGCAAAACGTACTATCACTTCATGCTTTCTGTACTCTGCTGCACGAGCCAAATTAGCGAAAATATATTTTACCAGATACAGTACAAAATCTGCTCACACTAGACACTACGAACCCTGTGAATAGGGCACACAACAGAGCAATGGACTAAGAAAGATTGTTGTCAGTCGTAAGTAATTGCAAGCAGTCTGCGACATCTCACCTTTGCGTAAAAAGCGATCTTCTGCACATGCAACAGGGGACCATTCAAACACATGTCCTGACGAATATTGTCCCCCACCTTCTACACCATCCACTCGAACATGAAGACACAGACTGTTGTCTTGTGGAGAAACACCAGCCACCTACAAAGCAATTCAACTTATCGGTTTCACCTTGGGCTACCATGTAAAATCTTCCTCATGAATTTGGTCCTGCTAATTTTAGACAAATGTGCCGTCCCCAACCGACAATATCCGCCCATAATCGGACCTTGTAGCTTTAGCAGTTTTCCAGTGCAGAGAAAACAGGCACCGTTTCAGTGACATAATTGCACTATACTACTGGAGCGTCGTACACAGCGCTGTCACCATAATCCGGCTACAATCATGATTGAACTCGTAGAGCTTTTGATTTTTCGCTCCATATTGTCCGCACCGGTGGACGGTGCGACCGAGCCTTCGACGAGCCCGGTGTACGGCACAGCGCCGCGGTGGCCAAATGGTGGTACCAACGTGCCACCATTGCAGAAGCCCGTTGATAGTACGGCTAGAAAAACTAGAGTTTTTTCCACGTCGGGAACAAATACGGGGATTTTTTCACTATATAATGAAACTATTTCTGTTGAATTATTTAGCAAAAAGTTTTGTTAAGCCATCATTATTTTCATTTCAATCAGTTGCTCGTCGTAATTGCTCATTCAAAATGTGTCGTCACTCAATTGCATCTGGTTCCACCAATGTTGTCCAAAGGGAGGTCTTGCCTACCAACGTCAAGCCATTACACTACGACTTGTCATTGAAACCTGATTTGGTCAATTTCACCTTTGACGGATCTGAAGTTATCGACTTCCACGTCAATGAACCAACCGATTACATTACATTGAACTGCTTGGAAATTGAAATCCAATCTGCCAAAATTAATGATTCCAAGATCGACGATATTAAATTCGATGAAGACAAGCAAACTGTTACTTTCAAATTCGGCCAAAAGTTGCCAGTCGACTCTGTTGCCAAGTTAGCATTGAACTTTACTGGTATTTTAAACAACAAAATGGCTGGTTTCTACAGATCTTCCTACACTGAAAATGGAGAAACAAAGTATCTTGCCACCACTCAAATGGAACCTACCGACTGTCGTAGAGCATTCCCTTGTTATGATGAACCTAGCGCAAAAGCCAAATTTACTATTTCTTTAATTGCTGATAAAAACCTCGTTTGTCTTTCAAATATGGACGAAAACAAAACTGTGGATGTTGATGATAAAACCAAGAAAGTCATCTTCAACACCACCCCATTGATGTCAACTTACTTAGTCGCTTTCATTGTTGGTGACTTGAAATATGTTGAAAACAACGACTACAGAGTACCAATTAAAGTGTGGGCTACTCCAGGCTCAGAACATTTGGGTGAATATTCTGCTGGTATCGCCGAAAAGACCTTGAAATTCTTTGATGAAAAATTTGACATCCCTTATCCATTGCCAAAATTGGATATGGTTGCCATCCATGATTTCTCTGCTGGTGCCATGGAAAACTATGGTTTGATTACTTACAGAACTGTCGATTTGTTATTGAGTGCTGAAAACGCCGATGTGAACACTAAACAAAGAGTCACCGAAGTTGTCATGCACGAATTAGCCCATCAATGGTTCGGTAACTTGGTCACAATGGACTGGTGGGAAGGTCTTTGGTTAAATGAAGGTTTCGCTACTTGGATGTCATGGTATGCTTGTAACTCATTATACCCAGATTGGAAAGTGTGGGAATCTTACGTTTCTGATTCTTTACAACATGCTCTTAACTTGGATGCTTTGAGAGCTTCACACCCTATTGAAGTTCCTGTTAAGAGAGCCGATGAAATTAACCAAATTTTCGACGCCATTTCCTATTCTAAAGGTTCATCATTATTAAAGATGATTTCGAGATGGTTAGGTGAAGACGATTTCATTAAAGGTGTCTCCAACTACTTGAAGAAACACAAATGGGGTAACACTCAAACTTCTGATTTGTGGGAAGCCTTAAGTGAACAATCAGGTAAAGACGTTGTAAAGGTCATGGATATCTGGACTAAAAACATTGGTTTCCCAGTCGTTAAAGTTGAAGAATCTACTGGCTCGATCAAAGTCACCCAAAACAGATACTTGGCTACCGGTGATGTCAAGCCAGAAGAAGACAAGGTTTTATACCCAGTTTTCTTAGGTTTGAAAACTTCTAGTGGTATTGATGAATCCTTAGTTTTGGATGAAAGATCCAAGGAAATCAAATTACCAACTTCTGACGATTTCTTCAAGATTAACGGTGACCAAGCTGGTATCTACAGAACTGCTTACGACTCTTCTCGTTGGACCAAATTAGGTCAAGCCGGTGTTGAAGGTAAATTATCAGTTGAAGACCGTGTTGGTTTAGTTGCTGATGCTGGTTCTTTAGCCTCTTCAGGATCGATCGAAACTACCAGTTTATTAAATTTGGTGAAATCGTGGTCAGATGAAAGCAACTATGTTGTTTGGGATGAAATTTTGACCAGAATTGGATCCATCAAAGCCGCATTCATCTTTGAAGATGAAGAAACTAAAGACGCTTTAAATGCATTCACTATTGGTTTAATTGAAAACAAGTTGAAGCAAATCGGTTGGGAATTCTCCGACTCCGATTCTTTTGCCGAACAACAATTGAAATCATCCCTCTTCTCTTCAGCTATTGCTTCTGGTTACGCACCAGCTGTTGAATACGGTAGACAAGCATTTGATAAATATATTGCTGGAGACTTCAAGGCCATCCATCCAAACATCAGAGCTTCAATTTTCAACTCTATTGCTAAGAACGGTGGAGAAAAGGAATTTGAACAATTGTTCCATATTTACAGAAACCCACAATCTACCGAAGAAAAGATTCCAGCTTTGAGATCACTTGGTAGATTCACTGGCGATGCCATCTTGAACAAGGTCACTGACTTGTTGTTACAAACTGAAATTGTCAAGCCTCAAGATATCTACATTCCAATGCAAGGTTTAAGAGCTCACAGAGCTGGTATTGAAAAATTGTGGAGCTGGTTAACTGTCAACTGGGACCAAGTCTATGAATTGTTGCCACCAGGTCTTTCAATGTTAGGATCTGTTGTCACTATCTCTACTTCTGGATTCACCAAACAAGAACAAAAGGCTCAAGTTGAAGAATTCTTCAAGACCAAAAACACCAAGGGTTATGATCAAGGTTTAGCCCAAGCATTAGATATCATCACTGCTAAGGGAACCTGGGCTACTCGTGACTACAAGGTTATCACCGAGTGGTTATCAGTTAACGGATACAAGAAATAACTATCCAAATTATGAAACGGTATATATCGTGTAATGTATTTTAAACGAAAATCTACATGACAATTTATCTGAACAAAGGGGCACTGGTGTAGCAAAAAAGTAATGTACTTGGATCAAACCGAACAATGGGCCACCTCAGGCCATCATTCCCACTATCATAATAACTAAATAACTTATCTCACGAACAATAGAGTTGTACATCTACAATCATGCATGAAGCTTTAAGACACCAGAAAATTCAGAGCTAAACAATGAAATACCCTAGTTACAACTTAATGAATCATAATGGGTCCTGTAGTACAAAATGGTGTCCTGGTTATTCTTGATTCACATACTACAAGTATAAGACATGTTGGGTCTTCTGCAAATTAAAGCGGGCTCATGTCTAGGTTGCAGGTACTGCAGCGATCCGGCATGCTTACACGGTATAAATAGCAATACCAATTGCATTGTGTTCCATTTATTGTCAAGAGCCGGAACAACAAGACGGCAACCCACCAGAAATTAGGGCCATGCCTCTATGTTATTGACATGACCCCTGCGTGTCCACCAATCCAGTTAGGGATTGTTGATAACTTTTAACAAGTGCCATACAGGACACTTTGGTGCAGTGATACGATGGTCAAAGAAAAGTAAATACAGTGCTTCCTACACAGTTTGGCAGAACGAATTGCATCATATTGAGGTATATGTAGGCAATGATAGTATTCTGGGAGTTTGATCACGTCTAGATGCTCTATTTTCAAATGATGGAGTCAGTTGCTGGAGATCCTGACACCCTTTCCTATTTAAGCCAAAACAACAACAAAATATCTAGATGTTTATTTGACAAGAAAGGAAATTGCATGAGCATACAGCAACCTCTCGTTAACATGCTGATGTAGTTATTCTTAGGTTTTGCTTACAAGACAACCGAACACAATGATGCAATATATTGCCCAAGGTTTTGTGTGGGGCAATTTTAATCACTGTTGAAAGGTTCCAATTGCACCTTGAAGCAACTTTATTCAGTCTACATCAAAGTTGTGTGGCACGTACCACCGTGTTAACGTGTGAGCGGAATGTTGCGAGTGGTTTAGTCGTAAATATGAGAATATTTTCTACATGACAATGCATCTCTCACTAGATCCAAATAATATTTCGTAATCTTGCCAAAATATATCCCTCGACCTACTTAAGTAATATTGATTTAAGCAGGCATCTTGGCCATCTTTATGTTTCCTAAAGTATTGTTGTGGTAACTACGTTGTTTTCAACCTATTTGAACTTTTATTTGTCTTTCTGTTTGAACTCCTTTCTTTCCTATTATCCCATCTCCTAGTACATGATCTGTGATGAAGTTAAAGGACTTATTCAGAAGGCGTCGAGACGAAGCTTGCATAACCACACCTCAAAATCAATGGCCACACTTGCCTCACTTTCACATATCACCACCATTAACTCACAATGTCAATATCAAAGAGATGGACTTGATATCCATCTGTCTGATCGATACCACAGCTTCCCTTCCTGATTCCATCGACCCTCCTAATAACTATCCACAAGACAATGCAGACCCAAAGTCCAGTTCCGAATCCCCCGTTCTGGCTCCCATGACATCGTTAGAGAATTTATCGTTCTCAGATGTACTAAGCTGTAGTACCAAACTCTACGATGCAAAGCAAGACACAACGGCACAAAGCTTTTCCACGTTGACCGTGGATGCTGCAAATGTGCAAATATTCCATCATCCTGCTAAAATTAGAGTGGTTAAACACAATAGCACTCGACCTACTTCGTTTTCAGCCAACATTCTTACCACGGAAAATGGCACAGATTCAAAAGTGTTTGTGAAACCTAAAGATTGTTCCGAAGTCACCTTTCGAGCAGAATTCAATGCATTATTGAACCACCACAACCAGGTTGTGGAAAAGCACAAACAAGAAATCGAAAATTTACAAAACTTGTTAAGTCAACAGAAGCAACTTAATAAACAACTAATTGTCGCTCTTAATGGCAGCAAAACACCAAAAGTCAACCATAAATACAGACAATCATTTATTCCAATTGCAATTACAAAACCTCATGAAGATCATCAGCAATCACCTCCCACCCTCCTAGACTTATACCACACCAATACCCAAAATGAAGTCTTACTACCACCAGCACACCTTTCTGAATCTGGATCTCGAAAGCTATCTGCGACAAATAATGACCCCATATCACAAAGCAATCAAATTCTCGACCCAGCAATCGAGAATTGTATACCCATCAAGGATTCGATTTCGACAAGCTCGTCATCGAATAGTTTGAGCGAAACTAATGATATTTTCACTATAAACTCAAAGAGAGATCATTCTGGTAATGATGAACTGTCAATGGCTGAAAATTGTGGAGGTTCTAGATCAACCACTCCCGATTCATTCCATTGGCAGTCTAAATTTTAATTATGTGAATTTAGTGTATTAATATACAACGTGTATAGTACATGGAGATTGAAGTATAGTTTACATGAAGTAGAATTATACTAATACAGAGTATAACAGGACGTCAGAGTTAATTTTGTAATTCCTTAATTTCATTTTCATCAGCAACAAGTCCCATAACAACTAAGAACATATTCAAGTTGTTCAACAAGTTTTGCTTTTTGTACAAGTTGGTAGCGTCGGAATTGTCAATGGCTTTAGCTCTGCTCATTAA
>ERZ778017.2039-NODE-2039-length-17611-cov-10.775404_pt1 | contig 17611 bp, 14 predicted proteins | sample MGYA00375747_ERZ778017 | MGnify/ENA primary metagenome ERZ778017 (study PRJEB29350, sample SAMN05509838) | bioreactor metagenome | biome: bioreactor; material: wastewater | place: South Africa: University of Cape Town | collected 2014-03-17 ...
AGCCTGCCAGGACCCCCATGAGGAGCCCAGGACCTCCCTCGGACGGCCGCAAGCGTCGAGAAACCCGCCCGTCCCCTAACCCGCCGGCGTCACCCCACCAGGCGCCAACACCCGCAACGCATCCGGCGGCACGTGGACGCTCACCGGGCTGCCCTGCTCGTGGGAGTCCAGGTCCACTCCGTCGTTCGGCACGCTCGCCTGCAGGAGGTTGCCGTTGGCGAGGCGCACCATCACCTGGAGGTTGGAGCCGACGAAGATCGTGCGGTCGATCATTCCCGGCAGGCAGTTCTCCCCCGCCTCGGCGCCCGGCGTCACCCGCAGGCGCTCGGGGCGCACCACCGCCGAGGCCGCCCCGGTCGTGCCGAGGTCGCCGCATTCCGACCAGAGCTCGCGGGTCCCGACGCGCAGCCGGCAGCCGCGGCCGTCGCGGCCGATCACCTCGACCTCCATCACGTTGGCGACGCCGAGGAAGTCGGCGACGAAGAGGGTCGCCGGGCCCTCGTAGATCTCGCGCGGCGTGCCCACCTGGTCGACCCCGCCGTCGTGCATGACCGCGATCCGGTCGCTCATGCTGAGCGCCTCCTCCTGGTCGTGGGTGACGAAGATGAACGTCGTCCCGACCTCCTCCTGGAGCGCTTTCAGCTCGATCCGCAGCGCCCGGCGGATCTTCGCGTCGAGCGCCCCGAGCGGCTCGTCGAGCAGGAGCACCGCGGGGCGGAGGACCAGCGCCCGGGCGAGGGCGACGCGCTGCTGCTGGCCGCCGGAGAGCTGGTGGGGGCGACGCTTCGCGTAGTCGCCGAGCTCGACCAGCTCGAGCGCCTCGCGCGCCCGCCGGTCGCGCTCCTTGCGGCCCACCTTCTGGTAGCGCATGCCGAAAGCGACGTTGTCGAGCACGTTCAGGTGCGGGAAGAGCGCGTAGTTCTGGAACACCGTGTTGACGTTGCGGCGGTCCGGCGGCACCGCGGCGAGGCTGGCGCCGTCGAGGCGCACGTCGCCCGACGTCGGCCGCTCGAAGCCCGCGATCAGCCGCAGCGTCGTCGTCTTGCCGCAGCCCGAGGGCCCGAGCAGCGAGAAGAACTCGCCCGCCGCGATGTCGAGGTCGATCGAGTCGACCGCGACGACGTCCTCGAAGCGCTTCTCCAGCGCTTCCAGCTCCACCTCCCCACCCGCGTCGCCGCCGATCGCGGGGGCCGTCCCCGCCGCTGCCGTCATCTCCATCGGTCCCACCGTCCCATCGGTCGCATCGGTCGCACCCTCCTATTCCATCCCCGTCAGGTCCATCCCCATCTGGCCCGCGCTGTCCCCCTGGGCTTCGCCGCTGCGGTGCCCGAACCAGCGCAACACCACGTAGGCGCCGCCGACCCCGATCAGCGTCACCAGCACCATGATCGTCGCCACCGCGTTCAGCGCCGGGGTCGTCGCCGCGCCGCGGGCGTTGGCGTAGAGCAGCATCGGGATCGTCACCGTTTCGCCGCCCGCCGACATGTATTGGGTGACGACGAAGTCGTCGATCGAGAGGGCGAAGACGATCAGGGTCGAGGCGAAGAGCGCGGGCAGGAGCAGCGGCAGCAGCACGTGCTGGAGCGACTGGCGGGCGTTGGCGCCGAGGTCGCGCGCCGCCTCCTCGTATTCGGGGCCGAGCGAGGCGAGCCGGCTGCGCACGATCACCACCACGTAGGACACCGAGAAGGTCACCTGGCCGATCACCTGCGCGGTGGTGCCGAGGGCGATCGCGGTGAACGGCAGCACCGAGACCTGGGTGAAGACGAGGAGCAGCGAGACCGCCATCGCCAGCTCCGGCGTCGTCAGCGGCACCAGCATGAGGAAGTTGGCGCTGCCGGAGCCGCGCCCGCGCCAGCGCGAGAGGCCGATCGCCAGGAGGAACCCGAGCGGCGTCGCGATCAGCATGTCGAGCGCCGCCAGCTCGAGGCTGTGGACGAGGGCGTTGGTGTAGATCGGGTCGTGGAAGACCGAGAGGTTGGGGTCCCCCCACCACCAGCGAGTCGAGAAGCCCTGCCAGACGCTGCGCGAGCGCCCGTCGTTGAAGGAGAAGACGACCGCGGCGAGGACCGGCAGCAGCGACCAGGCGATGTAGAGCCAGGTGGTCAGTTTCAGCCAGCGCGGCCGCCCCCAGGGATTGCCGAACCAGTCGGGGACGCGGCTGGGACGGACCGGCGGGCGGGGCGCGGGCGGCGACGGTGGCGCCGGCGCGGTCGAGGTGGCCTCGGGGGCGGCGGTGACGCTCACGCGGCGCTCCCCCCGCGGCGGCGCGGCTGTCGTCCCCGCCCGCTCATGAGGCGAGCTTCTCCTGCTGGCGCTTCGTCTCCCAGAGGTAATAGAGCATCCCGACCGCGAGGATCGTCATCAGCACCAGCACCAATGCCGCGCCGAGGTTCTTCTGCGAGCCGCCCTGGACCAGCAGGTTGACGCTGTTGCCGAGCATGTTGGTGTGCGGCGAGCCGGAGATCAGGTCGTTGGTGTAGTAGTCGCCGAACATCGGCAGGACGATCAGCACCGAGCCCGCGAGGATGCTCGGCCAGGAGAGCGGCAGGGTCACGCGGAGGAAGCTTTTGATCGGCGAGGCGCCGAGGTCCCGGGAGGCCTCGAGCAGGCGCTGGTCGATCCGGTCGAGGCCCGCGTAGACGGGCAGGATGAAGTACGGGATGTAGCCGTAGGTGAGCGCCGCGATCACCGAGAAGGGGTTGCCGGAGAGCCATTCGGTGTGGCCGATGCCGAAGAAGCCGAGCACTTCGTTGACGTAGCCGTCCGGGGCGAGCAGGCCGATCCAGGCGAGCATCCGCATCAGGTAGCTGACCCAGAAGGGCAGGAAGATCAGCAGCAGCAGGAGGCCCTTGCTGCGGCCCGCCTTGCGGGCGACGTAGTAGGCGACCGGGTAGCCGATCGCGAAGCAGAGGAAGACGGTGACGGCGACGAAGACGATCGTGTTGCGGGTCGCCGGCCAGTAGGTGCCGCCGGGGACGACGCTGGTGAACGCCTCCTTGACGAAGCCGACGTTCCAGTCGAGCGGGTTCCACTGCGGGACCGGTTGCAGCAGCGGGTCGATCTGCCCCATCGCGACCGCGACCACCGCGTAGGCGGGGACGACGACGAACAGGAAGAGCCAGACGACCCCGGGGATCGAGAGCGTGCGCCAGATGCCGCCTTCGGTCCTCACCGGGCGCCCCTCACGTCGCCTTCACTTCCGACCAGGCGGTTTCCCAGATCCCCATCCCTTCGGCGGAGAGCGGGCCCTGCAGGAAGCCCTTCGAGAACTGCTCCTCGCGGACGATCGCCGAGAGCAGGTTTTCCGGCACCAGTTCCGCTTCGACCACCGCCTTCGGCGTCATTTCCACCAGCGGCTGCTGGTAGCCGGTGAATTCCATGTTCAGGAACGCCGTTTCGACGTCGAGGATGTGGTCGAGGAAGAGGTGGGCGAGGACCGGGTGCGGGGCCCCCTTGAGGACGGTCATCGTGTCGTTGCCCATCAGGCCGCGGCCGTCCGGCGGCCACCAGTAGCTGATCGAGGTGACCGGGGTGCCCTTCGGCAGGTAGTAGCCGATCGCCGTCATGTCGCCGCCCCAGGCCTGGTGCAGCCAGATCGAGCCGTCGGCGAGGTGCTGGTACTCGTTGGTGTAGAAGCGCAGGTTGACGAGGTCGATGAGTTCCTGGATCGCGTTCCTGGAGCCTTCGACCTGGTCCTTGCGGCCGGTGTTGACGTCGGTGATCCCGTTGCGCAGGAGGCCGAAGGCGAGGCCTTCGCGCTGGTCGTCGAGCATCCCCACCCGCCCCGAGATTTCCCCCATCTGCCAGAAGCTGTCGTAGGGGTTGGCGAACTTCGTCGGGTCGTAATCGGGGAGGAAGTCGTTGCGCCAGGCGATCCCGGTGGAGAAGACCGTGTACGGGACCGTGTACTGCGAGCCCTGGTCGTACCAGGGGTTCTGCAGCATCTTCCAGACGTTCTTGCGGAGGTTCGGGATGTAGCCGAGGTTGAGCGGCTGGATCAGCTTGCCCGCGACCAGGAGCGAGATCTCCGGCTGGGTGGGGACGAAGACGTCGTAGCCGACGGCGCCCGCGGCGAGCTTGGCCACCGCTTCGTCGAGGGTCGAGAAGGTGCTCAGCTGGACCTCGACGCCGTAGCGCTTTTCGAAGGACTTGAGGACCGCCTCGTTGACGTATTCGGCCCAGTTGAAGAGCTGCAGCGGGCCCGACTCGGGCCCCAGGCCGGAGGGGATGGCCGGGTTGTCGGGGTAGATCGGGAGGCGGACCGGGTTGTCGGGGCGGGCGAGCGGCAGGCCGCCCGGGGCGAGGTGCGGGTCCTGGCCGCCGGGGACGGTGGTGTCGGAGCAGGCGCTGAGGGCGGAGCCGGCGCCCAGGGCGAGGGCCGCGAGCCCGGCGCGCTGGAGGAAGCGACGGCGCGTGGTCGCCCCCCACAGCCCGAGGTCCGGGCTCTCCCTGGGGTGGCTCAGGGCGATGCTCGCCCTCCCGCGCCGGCGGGTAACTCCGCGCCCAGGAGCCGTTCGGCGCTCGCCAGGACCGTCTCGGTGAGGCGCGGGTTCGTCACCTCCGGGTCGCCGAGCGCCGCCTGGGCGGAGAGGCCGTCGATCAGCGCCGCGATCGCGAGCGCCGCCTGCGCCGGGTCGGCGGCGCCGAATTCGCCGGTCGCGACGCCGTCGATGACGATCGCCTCGATCGCCGCGCGCCAGCGGGCGTCGAAGCGCTCGCGGGCGGCGCGCAGGTCGGCATCACGGAGGGCCCAGGTCCAGAGCTCCATCCAGAGCGCGAAGTCGTCGGCGCTCTCGGTCGCGGTCTCTATAAGGGCGACCATCCGCTCGCCCGGCGCCGCCGCCCCGTCGACCCGCGCCTCCAGTTCCTCGTAGAAGCGATCGTCGTCGACGGTCAGCGCCTCGGCCAGCAGTTGCTCCTTGGAGTCGAACCAGTAGAGGAGGGCCGGCGGGCTGACCCCGCAGCGCTCCGCGACGTCGGCGATCCGCGTCCCCGCCACCCCGCGCTCGACGATCACCTCGGCCGCGGCCGCGAGGATCTGCGGGCGGCGGATGTGGTCGATGCTGGGACGGGGACTCACGTTCCCTGCTCCTCCTCCTGGGGTGCCGGGGTTCCCTGAACGCCGATTCAAATTACATCGTCGTGACGTTTGGCGCAAGGGCCGCGCCGTATCTCAGGCGGGCTGGGTGAGGAGCGCCGCGGCGTCGATGCCGAGCTGCGGGGCGAGGAAGTCGGCGACCTGGGCGCGGGCGGCGTCGATGTCCATGGTCGGGTCGTGGAGGAGGGCGCGGAGGCCGAGGCCGTCGAGCAGCGCCATGGTGCGGTCGGTCAGCGCGCGGAGGTCGGCGGGGGCGGTGAACTCGCCGCTGTCGATGCCGCGCTTGAGGACCTCTTCGAGCCAGTCGTGGTAGCGGGCGTAGAGGCTGGCGGCGAACGGACGGAGGTCCGGCTCGCGCGCGGCGCGCAGCCAGAGCTCGACCCAGAGGACCCAGTCACGCTCCATCGGGCCGGGGCTCGGCAGGCACTCCTCGATCGCCTCGGCGAGGGCGGCGGTCGCGTCGGGGGCCTCGCCGCCGGTCGCGGCGAAGCGCTCCTCGCCGACCTTCTCGAAGGAGTGGAGCAGGGCCTGCTCGAGCAGCTCCTCGCGGGTCGAGAAGTAGTGGTGGACGAGCGCGGTCGAGGCACGGGCGCGCATCGCGACGCGGGCGATGCGGACGTCGTCGATCCCCTCCGCCGCGATCAGGTCGCACGCCGCCTCGAGGATCCGCTCGCGCGCGCTCTCCCGGTCCGTCATGGGCGCGACCCTACGCGACCGACCGGCGCGGGCCGATCGTGCGCCGGCGGCGTTCGAGGTGGGCGGCGACGCGCGCGATCGTCTGCCCCGGTTCGCGATCGAGGCGCTTGCCGGTGACGCGGATCATCTCGATCCCGGCGAGGAGGAGGTCGTCGGCGCGTTCGCGGTCGGCCTCGAAGGAGAGGCGCGAGCCGTGCGTCGCGTAGACGTCGAGTTCGACCGCGAACCCCTCCGCCTCCCAGTAGCAGTCGAGTTCGAAGCCCTCGACCACGACGTTGGTCTGCGGCGTCGGCAGCCCGGCGGCGAGGACGAGGCGGCGGAAGCGCTTCTCCAGATCGGAGCGCAGCGTGGCCGACTCTGGCTTGAAGGTGTCGAGCGCGTGGCGGAGCTTGATCCGCCCCGGGTGTCCCCCGGCCCGCGCGAGCAGGCGATCGAAGCGCCGCAGGTCGAACGACCCCCGCTCTTCCGCCCGCTCGATCATCTGGTGGAGCCGCCGGGTCGGTTCGCCCGGCGCGAGGTCGAGCATGGTGCGCGCCACCGAGGTCACCGGGATCCCATCGATGACGGCGCGGTCTTCGGGTGCGAGAAGCGCGAAGTGGACGACGATCGGCCTGCGGCGATGGCGTCGGGTCGGAGCCGTGAGGTGGATCCCTTCTGGCCGCGAGCGACGGAGTCCCCAGATCCAGGCCGCGGTCTTGTGACTGGCGACGGCGGGTGAGTTGGCGAGCACCGCCGCCATGACGTGTCCCTCCCAGGTGAGCACCTTGTGTCCCACGGCATAGACGCCGCGGTGGAGGCGATGGAGTCGTCCCAACCTGACGCCTTCGGCAATCGTGGCCTTCGCGTAACCGAACTCCGCCAGTTGATGCGCCGAGACCACACCATGCTGCCGTCGCGCCAACTCAGCGAGCGCCTGCCCTCGGTGCGTTCGTCGTTGGTTCGGCATACGAGCCCTAATGACGAACGCACCTCAGTCTCTCCCCCCTGGAATTGGGACGAATCCGCGTTATGCGACGGTGGCGAGGTCCGCGAGGAGGGCCTTGGCGGCGTTGCGGCCGTTTAAGGCGATCACGGAACCCGCCGGGTGGGTGGCGGCGCCACAGAGGTAGACGCCGGGGATCGGGGTGCGGGACGGGAGGCGGCCCTCCCACATCTGATCGGGCGTGACCTCGCCCTGGAAGATGTTGCCGCCGGTGAGGCCGATGCGCTTCTCGATGTCGGGAGGGCCGAGGACTTCGCACTCCTCCAGGCAGTCGCCAAAGTCGGGGGCATAGCGGGAGATCAGGTCGACGAACTGCTTCTCGACGTCCTTCCTGCGACCGTCCCAGTCCCCGTCGGCGATGTCGTACGGCGCGTACTGGCCGAAGACGCTCATCAGGTGCCGGTCCGGTGGAGCCGGGGACGGGTCATAACCGGTCTGGATGTAGATCTCGCCGAAGCCGACGGCGGGCTCGCCGGCGTCGCATTCTTCGAAGGCCACCTGGGCCGCGTCGACTCCGCCGGTGACGTCGATCGTCGCCTGGGCCGGCCAGGTCGCCCCCGGCGCCGCGGTCCAGCTCGGCAGCCGCGAGAGCGAGGCGTTGAACTTGACCACCGGGCTGCGCACCTTCCAGGCCTCGAGGCGCGCGCGGAAGCCAGCGGGGATCTCGGCGTCGCCGAGCAGGCGGAGCGCCACCTTCGGGTCGGCGTTGCAGACGACGCTGGTCGCGCGGATCAGCGTGCCGTCCTCGGTCTCGACGCCCTCGCCGGGGATGATCCGGCCGACCGGCACGCCGCAGGCCAGGGTCGCGCCGGCCTCCTGGGCGGCGTCGGCGATCGCGAAGCTGACCATCCCCATGCCGCCCTCGACGTAGCCCCAGACCGGGCCCTGTCCCTCGAAGTCCCCTTGGTAGTGCATGAGTTTGATCGAGGCGGTGCCGGGCTCGTGCGGGCCGCCCCAGGTGCCGATCACGCCCTGGCCGAAGAGCGCGTCCTTGAGGCGCTGGTCCTCGATGTAGTCGTCGAGGACGTCGGCGATCGAGGCCGTGAAGCAGAGGTCGATCATCTCCTGTGAGTGGCCCAGGAGCTCCTCGATCTCCTCGCGCGTGGGGCTGTCGCCGACCCAGGTGTCGCGCGGCCCGGTCCGCAGCTTGCGCCGCACCTCGTCGAAGAGGTGCTCGTAGGCCCAGTAGCCGTCGATGTCCTTCTTCGCGACGCCCATCCGCTCCAGGTCGGCCTGGGTCTTCTCGTCGTCGAGCCACTGGCCGAAGGAGGTGCCGTCGTCGAAGGGCACCCAGAGGTTCGGGTCGGCGACGAAGAAGCGCAGGCCGCGCTCGCGCAGGCTCAGCTCCCGCATCACCAGCTCGTCGAGCAGGCCGACCACGTAGGCGCAGGGGCTGACGACGTAACGGTCGTCGCTGAACGGGCGCTCCAGGGTGCAGGCGCCGCCGAGGCGCTCGCGCCGCTCCAGCACCAGCACGCTCTGCCCGGCCCGCGCCAGGTAGGCCGCCGCGGTGAGGCCGTTGTGGCCGCCGCCGACGACGATCGCGTCCCAGTCCCGTCCCGCCAGCTCCGAGACCGGTGCGGGCAGGCCGAGCTCGCCGAGCCGCTCGGCGACCGGGTTCACGCGACCACCTCCCGCAGGCCCTCGGCGTAGCGCGCCGCGACCATCGCGTCGAAGGCGTGCACGTCCTCTTCCTCGGCCGAATAGCGGCCCGGCGAATACCCCGGCGAGGCGACGCCGAGCTGCGCCAGCTCGCAGACGTGCCAGTCCTGGCGGTTGGTCTGGTCCCAGAAGGCGATCGCGTCGGACGGGTCGAAGTCGGGACGCGCCATCGTCGCGGGTTCGAAGAAGAACTCGCAGATGACCTCGGTGCGGCCCGGCTCGCGCGGCCACAGCGTGTGGAGCATCGCGTAGTCGGGGTGGAGGGAGATCAAGGCGTTGGGGAACAGCGCGAAGTAGAGGATGTTGCGCAGGTCGCCCTCGCCGAGCGAGGCGATCGGCGGGCGGTCGAGGTGGCCACCCTCCTTGCCCATCGTCTCGGCGCCGTCGTTCAGGACCATCGAGCCACCGCACCAGGCGCCGGCGCCGTAGAGGCCCTCGCCGCTCATGTAGTCGCTGAGCGCGTTCAGCTCGGGGTGGACGCCGGGGCAGTGCAGGCACTCGTTGTAGTTCTCGGCGATCCCCTTCCAGTTGGCGCGCACGTCGTACTCGACGATCCCGGCGCGGGCGAGGGCGCCGACGCTGTAGTGGTCGAGGTGCGGGAGCAGCTCGCCGAGGTGGTCCGCGGGCGGGTCGGCCTCGCCGGAGAGGTCGACCAGGACGAGGCCGCCGAGCATCGCGGTGCGGATCGGGACGAGGCCGTAGCAGTCGGTGTCGAAGTTCTCGACGCCTTCCATGTGCGGGGCGGCGCGGAGGTTGCCGTCGAGGTCGTAGGACCAGGCGTGGTAGGGGCACTGGATGCGGCGGCGGACCTTGCCCTCGGCGTCCTCGACGAGGCGCGCGCCGCGGTGGCGGCAGACGTTGTGGAAGGCGCGCGGGGTGCCGTCCTCGCCGCCGACGACGACGAAGGAGCGGCCGCCGAGCTCACGGGCGACGTAGGCGCCGGGCGCGGCGACGGCGGAGGCGTGGGCGGCGACGATCCAGCCGGCGGCGAAGACGTTCTCCAGCTCCCAGTCGAGGACTGCGGCCTCGAGAAAGGCCGCCTTGGGCAGCATCGTCGCCCGCTCCAGCGGCTGCAGCGTCGCCTCCAGGTCGGTCCCGCTCACCGCGCCTCCCAGGCCGCGATCGGCCCTGTGCATCCCGTCTCCGTTCGCAACGCCCACGCCGCTCTCCTTGGCTCGGGGCCGCCTGGCATGCCGAATCCACCGTCAAACGACATGTCCCGACGGCCGCTTGTCCTCGCTGATTGACCTTGTAGTTAATCGCATGATACCTTCGCGGTCAATGACTCCGGAGGGCCTCGACGACGCCACCCTGGACCTCCAGGAACGCGCGCGCCGCTTCACCGAGGAGGTGCTGATCCCGCTCGAGATGGAGGCCGAGATGGCCGACGGCAAGCTGCCCGAGGAGGCGGTCGAGCGGGTCAAGCGCGAGGCGCTGACGGCGGGGCTGAGCGGCGGCCTCCACGCACGCGAGCACGGCGGCCAGGGCTGGACGCGGCTGCAGTGGGCGCTGGTCGCCGAGCAGTTCGGACGGAGCACCAACGCGATCCACTGGCACGTGCCGAACGCCTACAACGTCTGGGCGCACGCCTCGCCGGCGCAGATCGACCGTTACCTGCGTCCCGCCCTGCGCGGCGAGCTCCGCGATGCCTACGCGGTGACCGAGGCCGAGGCCGGCTCCGACCCCTCGCGGATCGCCACGGTGGCCGAGCCCGACGGCGACGGCGGCTACCGCCTCAGCGGCGAGAAGTGGTTCGTCACCTCCGGCGACGTCGCCGCGGTGATCATCGTGATGGCCAACGTGGTGGAAGGCGACGCGCGCCTCCCCACGCTCTTCCTGGTCGACGTCGACGCGCCGGGGGTCGAGGTCGTCGACAACCCACGCTTCACCCACAGCTATCCGGACGGGCACCCGACCTTCCGCTTCGACCGGGTCGAGCTCGACGCGGACGCGGTGGTCGGCGGGGTCGGCGGTGGCGACGACCTGCAGCGCGAGTGGTTCACCGAGGAGCGGCTGGGGATCGCCGCGCACGGCATGGGCGCGATGTGGCGGCTGCTCGAGGAGACGGTCGGCTGGGCGGCGGGGCGCGAGCAGGGCGGCAGTCGGATCCTCGACTACCAGGGGGTGAGCTTCCCGCTCGCCGACTCGGCGACCGACGCGGCGGCGGGGCGCCTGCTGACGCTGGAGGTGGCGCGGCTGGCCGACGAAGGCGCCGACCCCAAGGTGGTCCACGCGAAGGCCTCGATGGCGAAGCTCTTCGTCTCCGAGGCGGCCTGGCGCTGCGCCGACCGTTGCGTGCAGGCGTTCGGCGGGCGCGGCTACCTGCGCTCCAACGTCGCCGAGCGCTTCCTGCGCGAGCTGCGGGTCGACCGGATCTGGGAGGGGACGTCGGAGATCCAGCGGCTGATCATCGCCCGCGGCCTGGAGCGGCGCGGCGTCGAGTCGATGCTCCACTGAGGTGGCGGCGGTGCGGCAGGCGCCCGACCTCACCCCCCTGCTGCAGCCCCGCTCGGTCGCGGTGGTCGGCGCCAACGACCGGCCCGGGTCCTACGGCGACGTGATCTTCCGCAACCTCGCGGCCGCCGGGTTCGAGGGCGCGGTCTGGGGCGTGAACCCGAGGCGCGAGGAGGTCCACGGCCGGCCCTGCGTACCGCGCGTCGCCGACCTGCCCGAGCCGGTCGACGCGGTCGTCGTCGCGATCCCGGCGGCGGGGTGCCCGTCGGTGATCGCCGAAGCGGGGGCGCGCGGCTGCGGCGGCGCGATCGTCCTCGCCGCGGGCTTCGGCGAGACGCCCGGCGGGCGGCCGCTGGAAGCCGAGCTGCGCGAGGCCGCCGCGCGGACCGGGCTGGCGGTCTGCGGGCCGAACGGCAACGGCATCGTCGCGACGGCGGCGCGGGCGCCGCTCTGGGGCGACTCGGTCGAGCGCCTCGCCCCCGGTCCGGTCGCCGTCATCACCCAGAGCGGCAACTTCGGCGTCAACGCGCTCGGCTCCGATCGCGGCATCGGCTTCCACACGGTCGTCTCGACCGGCAACGGCGCGGTGCTCGAACCGAGTGACTGGCTCGCGGCCCTGGCGGCGACCGACGGCGTCGGCTCGATCGCCCTGATGCTCGAGTCCGACGGCGACGGTGCCAAGCTCGCCCGCGCGCTCGCCGACTGCGCCGAGCGCGGCATCGGCGTCGCGGTGCTGAAGGTCGGCAGCTCGGCGGGCGGCGCCCGCGCGGCGGGCGCCCACACCGGGGCGCTGGCCGGCGACCAGCGCGTCTTCGCGGCGCTGCTGAAGGAAGCCGGCGCGGCCCAGGCGAGCGAGCCGAGCGAGCTCCTGGAGCTGGCCCGAGCGCTCGCGATCGGCCCGGCCGCGCCGACGCGGGCCGATGCCGCGCGCGAGCCCACCGAGCGCGGTCGTCCTTTGGCCCGGCCGACGGGCGGCGGTCGTCCTTTCGGCCGCCTACCGGACCTTAGGTCGACCGCGCCGACGGCGAGCGGACGGAAGGACGACCGCGGCGCGGCTCTTCGCTCGGCGCGGCCGTCGCGGCGGGGTGGGCTCGCGATCCTCACCTGCTCGGGCGGGGACTCGGGGATGGCGGCGGACCTCGCGGAGGCGCGCGGGCTGGCGCTGCCGGAGCTCTCGCCGGCGACGCGCGAGCGGCTCGCCGCGGTGCTGCCGAGCGCGGCGACGGTGGCGAACCCGCTCGACTACACGTCGATGCTCTGGGACGACCGCGCGGCGCTGGAGGAGGTCGCGGCGGCGGTGTCCTCGGACCCGGCGATCGACCAGCTGCTGGTGCTCTTCGACCAGCCGCGCGGCCTCGACCCCGAGATCGCCGCCGACTGGGAAGCGGTGAGGCGCGCGCTCCTCGCCGGCGCCGCGCGAGGCGACGCCGCGACGATCCTCGGCTCGACCCTGCCCGAGCTGCTCGACCCGGACGGCGCCGCGGAGCTCGCCGCCGGCGGCGTCGCGACCGCCGCCGGCCTCGGCGCCGCGATCGCCTGCGCCGCCGCCCTCCGCATTCCGCCGGTCGACCCGAAGCGGCTGCGGGAGATCGCCGCGGCGGCGGAAAGCGGAGAGGGGAGTTGGGCCATCCGCTCTCAGGACGCCGAGACGAAAGGCGCAACGGACGCGGGGCAGCGGGATGGCAAGCCGGACGAGACAGGCGAGGCGCGAGCGGAGAGCGACGCGGGCGCCGGAAGCGACGGCGGGACGGGAAGCGACGGCGGGGCGGAGAGCGACCCGGGCGCGGGAAGCGACGGCGGGGCGGAGAGCGGAGCGGGCACGCACGGAGGTGGCGACCGGCGTGGCACTTCGTCGAGCGGGGCCGCGGGGATCGCGTCCCAGGACGGGTGGCTCGGAGAGGCGGAGGCGAAGCGGCTGCTGGCCGCGGGTGGCCTTGACGTGCCCGCCGGGGCGACCGCCGGCGACATCGCGGGGGCCGTCGACGCGGCGCTGGAGGTCGGCGTGCCGGTGGCGCTGAAGCTCTCCTCCCCGTCGCTGCTGCACAAGACCGAGGCCGGCGCGCTGGCACTCGACCTCCGCGACGAGGACGAGGTGCGGGAGGCGGCGGCGGCGCTGCTCGCGCTGCCGGAGGCTGCCGACGCGACGCTCCTGGTCGAGCGGATGGCGGGCAAGGGGACCGAGCTGATCTTCGCGGTGCGCCGAGACGCCGTCGTCCCGGCGCTCCTGGTCGGGATCGGCGGGATCTGGGCCGAGGCGCCCGACGATGTCGCCATCGTCCCCCTCCCCGCCTCGCCCGTCCGGGTCGAGCGCGCGCTGCGCGGCCTGCGCGCCGCGCCGCTGCTGACCGGAGCGCGCGGCGGCCCGGCGGTGGACCTCGCCGCCGCGTCCCGCTTCGGCTCGCGCCTCGGCGAGCTCGCCCTGGAGCACGACCTCGACCTGCTCGAGGTCAACCCCGCTCTCGCCTCCCCTCGCGGCTGCGTCGCGCTAGATGCCCTCGCCCGCCGCACCCCATGTTGATGGGCCGAAAAGTAAAGCTATAGGGGTAGTTTTCGGCCCATCAACACCGTCAGGCGGTTGGGCTGAGCTCGGGGCGCTCGCTCATGCGTTCGGCGGCGACGGTCAGGGCCTCGCGGAGGATCTGGGCGATCTCCTCGAGCGTCGCGGTGTCGGCCACCAGCGGCGGGGCGATCTGGATGATCGGCTCGGTGCGGTCGTCGAGGCGGCAGATCAGGCCGCGGCCCCAGAGCTCCGCCGAGAGCACGTCCTTCAGCAGCCATTCCGCCGCCGGGCCCTCGAAGGTCTCCCGCGTCTCCTGATCGCGGACCAGCTCGATCGCCCAGAAGTGCCCGATGCCGCGCACGTCGCCGACGATCGGGATGTCGCGCAGCCCGTCCAGCAGCTCGCGGAGGAGCGGCTCGTTCGCCATCACGTTGTCGAGCACCGCGTCGCGCTCGAAGATCTCGATCGAGGCCAGCGCCACCGCCGCCCCCACCGGATGGCCGCCGAAGGTGATCCCGTGCAGGTACATCTCCCGCCCCTCGACGAAGGGCTCGGCGACGCGCTCGGAGATCAGCAGGCCGCCCATCGGGAAGTGCGCCCCGGTCAGCCCCTTGGCGAAGGTGATCATGTCCGGCTCGTAGCCCAGCCGCTGGGCGCCGAACCAGGTGCCGATGCGGCCGAAGGCACAGATCACCTCGTCGGAGACGAGCAGGATCCCGTGGCGATCGCAGATCTCGCGCAGGCCCTGCCAGTAGCCGTCCGGCGGCATCAGGCAGCCGCCCGCGTTCTGCACCGGCTCGGCGATCAGCATCGCGACCGTCTCCGCCCCCTCGCGCTCGATCGTCGCCTCCACTTCCGCCAAGAGCGCGTCGCGCAGCCGCGCCGGGTCCGCGCCCTCCGGGTGGCGGTAGGCGTTGGTGTTGGCGACGTGGACGGCGGGCACCCCGAACGGCTCGAACGGCGTCCGGCATTCCTCCAGGCCGGTCATCGCCAGCGCCCCCATCGTCACCCCGTGGTAGGCGTCCTGGCGGGCGATCACCTTGCGCCGCGCCGGCTCGCCGTTCGCGCGGTGGAACTGGACCGCCATCTTCCAGGCCGACTCGACCGCTTCCGCCCCGCCCGAGGTGAAGAAGACGCGCTCGAGGCCGGCGGGCGCCAGCTCGGCCAGCTTCGCGGCGAGCTCGATCGCGGGCGGGTGGGCGACGGTCCAGTTGGTCGTGAACGGCAGCCGGGCCATCTGCTCGGCGGCCGCGGTCGCGATCTCCTCGCCGTGCGAGTGGCCGAGGTTGACGCAGTAGAGGCCGGACAGGCCGTCGATGTAGCGCCGGCCATCGGTGTCGAAGACGTGACACCCCTCCCCGCGGTCGATGATCGTCGTCCCCTCCGCGACCAGCGCCGCCATGTCGGTGAAGTGGAGCATCAGATGTTGCTTGGCGAGTGACTGCAGACGGTTGTCCATGGCCTCTAGTTTACCTTGTAGTCAAATTCACAAAGTTGTGGTACGGTGCCGCCCCATGGCGACCACCCGGAGCAAAGCTCCCATGCCCCGCGGCGGCGGCGCAAACGGCTCTGCGGGCGGCTCCTCCTACGACGCGATCGTGGTCGGCGGCGGCCACAACGGCCTCACCACCGCCGCGTACCTGGCAAAAGCCGGGCAGCGGGTGCTGGTGCTGGAGCGCCGGCCGATCCTGGGCGGCGCCTGCGTGACCGAGGAACTCTGGCCCGGCAAGCGGGTCTCGCGCGCGTCCTACGTCGTCTCGATGCTGCAGCCGAAGGTCGTCAGGGACCTGCGGCTCGAAGACTTCGGCTACCGCGCGGTGCCGCTCGACCCCGCCTACGCGGCGCTCACCGAGGACGGCGCGATGGTCTTCTACGACGACCCGGCCGCCACCGCCGCCTCGATCCGGCCGATCAACGCCCACGACGCCGACAACTTCGAGGCGTTCGAAAACCGCCTCTTCCGGGTCGCCGACTTCCTGGGCCCGATGCTGCTGCGCGAACCCCCGGCGCTCGGCTCGAAGAAGCCCGGCGACCTGCTGGCGCTGGCCCGCGAGGGGGCGCGCGCGGCGGGCCTCTCCCGCGCCGAGGTCCACGAGCTGGTCCGCATGTTCACGATGTCGGTCGCCGACATGCTCGACGAGTACTTCGAGCACGACGGGCTGAAGGGGTCGATCGCCTCGACCGGCGTGGTCGGCGTCTGGGCCGGGCCGAACACCCCGGGCACGGCCTACAACCTGCTCCACCACGCGCTCGGCGAACTCAACGGGATCAAGGGCGCCTGGGGACACGTGATGGGCGGCATGGGCGCGATCTCCGAGGCGATCGCCGCCTCCGCGCGCGCCGCGGGCGCCGAGATCCGCACCGACGCCGAGGTCGCCTCGATCGACATCGAGGGCGAACGCGTGGTGGGCGTGACGCTCGCCTCCGGGGAGAGCTTCCGCGCCCCGGTCGTCGCCTCCGGCGCGCACCCGAAGAACACCGTGCTCGACCTGGCGGGCGCCGAGAACTTCCCTGCCGAGGTGGTCGAGGACATGCGCCGCTTCCGCACCCGCGGCGGCTCGGTGAAGATCAACATGGTGCTCTCGGAGCCGCCGCGCTACGAGGGCGTCAGCGACGAGATGCAGGAGACGCTCCGGCACACCGGGGTCAACCTCTGTCCCTCGATCGATTACCTGGAGCGCGCCTGGCAGGACGCGCTCGCCGGGCGCCCCGCCGCCGAACCGTACGTGGAGGCGGAGCTGCCCTCGGCGATCGACTCGAGCCTCACCGACGACGGCAGCTGGGTGATGACGATGTTCACCCAGTACGGCCCGCACGACGAGGCGGGCTGGCCGGACGGCGCGCGGGAGCGCTACGCCGACGCCTGCATCGAGCACCTGGCGCGCTACGCGCCGAACGTGCCCGGCGCGATCGTCGAGCGCGAGGTGCTCGCCCCGCCGGACATCGAGCGCATCTTCGGCCTCACCGGCGGCTCGATCTTCCAGGGCGAGCAGGGCATGGACCAGATGGCGTTCATGCGTCCCTCCCCCTACCTCGCGGGCTACGCGACCCCGGTCGCCGGCCTCTACCTCTGCGGCGCCGGGACCCATCCCGGCGGCGGCGTGATGGCGGCCTCCGGCCACAACGCGGCGAAGCGCATCCTCCGCGACGGCCGCTTCAGCCGGCTGCGTCGTCGGGCCACTGCTTCCACCACTCGCTGAAGCCGCGCGCCCGCCCCTCGTCGTCGAGCTCGACCAGCCAGAGGTTCGAGTAGTCCTTGCCGAGGTTGTTGTACCTGGTGCGCGCCTCGACGATCCAGAGGTCGCCGTCGCGGGCCACGTGCCACCAGTGGAAGCCGGTGTCGCCCGGCTTGTCGGCGTGCTCGAGCCAGCCGGCGACGATCTCCTCGGTGCCGTTGAGGATCCACCACGGCTCGATCCGGTAGAAGCCGTCGACCGTGAAGAGGTTGGCGACGGCGTCGGGGTCGTTCGTCTCCCAGGCCTCACGGTAGGCGTCGATCCACCGCCGCAGCGGCGCCGCGGCGAAGGCTTCCTCGGGGCCCTCGTAGGCGCGCATGCGACCGATCCGCCCCTCGCGGAACCGGAAGACGTCGGTGGCTTCGGCCTCCTGCGGGGTGCCGTCGAGGAGGATGCCGTGGAGCTTGTGGACGACGACGATCTCCGGCCCGACCCGCTGCGCGCTCGGCTCCGAGGTCAGGTGCTTCCAGCCCGAGCGCGAAGCCTCCAGGTACTCCGCGACCGCGCCGGTGCCGACCCGCCGCCCGCCCATCTCGAACGAGTCCGGCTCGATCCACTCCACCTCGGGGTCCATGTCGGCGACCGCCCCGGCGATATCACCGCGCCCGAAGGCCTCGTAGGCGGCAAGGACGACCCCGACCTCGGGGTCACTGTCGCTGCGATCGGCGGTCGTCGGCGCGGGCACAGGTCCAAGCTACCCGCCCGGCTGTTCCTTATGGCGCCGTGGGCGCCATAAGGAACAGCCGGAGGAGGCGGGGAAGGGACGGGGGCTCGCAAGCTGGCGCCCGGTTGGGCTCATACCCCGCAAGCTGTCGCCCGGGTATTGGACGCGCCCCTCTCGCCACGGCCCGGGCAGGCTGTGGCCGTGGCGAGAGGGGCGGGTGTATGGAAGGTGTGGAGGAGCGTGCGCGGGAGGGTGACGGGGGTGCGTCGGGAGTGGCACGGATCCGTGACGGGAGTCAGACCTCGTCACGGAGATG
>ERZ778017.2041-NODE-2041-length-17601-cov-5.224154_pt1 | contig 17601 bp, 10 predicted proteins | sample MGYA00375747_ERZ778017 | MGnify/ENA primary metagenome ERZ778017 (study PRJEB29350, sample SAMN05509838) | bioreactor metagenome | biome: bioreactor; material: wastewater | place: South Africa: University of Cape Town | collected 2014-03-17 ...
TACGAGATATTGGCGTGACTGGAGTTCAGACGTGTGCTCTTCCGATCTCGCCGCAATCCACGAGTCGTTCGCGGACACAGCCCCCTCGGCAACCGAGCGAAGCTGCGACAGATAGATGTACGGGTCCGGCTCCAGGAACCGCAGCACAAATTTCTCGGCAGCGACGTAGCGCTTGCCGCGGGTGTCATACTCCATGTTTCCGGGCGCACGCTCCTGATAGAGCGTCAAATCCTTGGAAGCCTGCGGCACCGACACACCAAACGCCTCGACAAGATCAGCCCGGTTGATCGAGCCCTCCCAAAACAGCCGAAACTCGATGAATTCGAGTCGGCGCCCCACCCCCCACTTCAGCGCCGTCGCGGCTTCTGCCATGTACCCTGCCTCGCCTAATGGGGATAAAAACTATATGGACAACTCGTCATAGTCCGTGTAATTATTATTCCCATTAGGGGGTTCCGTCAATGGTCGATCTGTCACAGTCAGCGAGGCAAAGAATGCCGCGGCACGGCTTTTTGGATCGGATCGATGGCGCGACGCACAGCCCCAAGCAAAACCCGGAAGGAGGACGGCCATGACCATCGCACATCGATCCACCTTGGTCGTTCACGGCCGTCTCGCTATGCGGGAAAGCCGCCTTGCGGCGGGCCGTGCCTGCCAGCACGGCCTCCAGATCATGTCCTTCGAACAGGCCGCCGTCCGGCTGGCCGGCGGTTTTGTTCGCCCGATCGATGACGAAAGTCTGCGCGCGGCCATCCAGACGGCCCTATCCGCCACGCCGATGGGCGAACTGGAGAGCATCAAAACGCTGCCCGGTATGATCGATGCGGCGGCTGACACGCTGCACAAAGCCTGGCGCGCGGGCATCAACCTTGCCGCACATGCGGCCGATGAACATCCCCGTCTCGCCGCCATCGCACGCCTGGAGGCGGCCGTCCTCGACCAGCTTCCGGCCGGCATGCTGCGACCTCTCGACATCGCCGCCGCCGCGACTGAGCGCCTCGTCCACGCGCCAGCGGTCCTTGGTCCGATGGAGATCGTCGGGCTCACCGAACTCTCGCCCTGCTGGCGGCCGCTGCTCCAGGCACTCACCGCCCATATCCCCGTGCAGTGGACGGCCGGTCCCAGGAGCGTTCCCGCGTGGCTGGACGGCACGGGCGTCGCGATCTCGCGCGCACCGGCGCAAGCGCCGGGGATCAACGCCGTCAGCGCGGCGACGGCCTATCACGAGGCCATCGAGGCGATGCGCTGGGTGCGAGGCCTGCTCGCTTCGGGCGTCACCCCCTCGGAGATCGCCATCGCGACCGCCTCGCCCGCCGACTATGATGATCATTTCCTGGCTCTCCGCGCCGATGCCAACATCGATCTACATTTCGTCCACGGCGTCCGCACCGTCACTACCCGCGACGGCCAAGCCGCTGCGGCGCTGGCCGACATCGTGGTCCGCGGCATGTCGCAGTCGCGGTTGCGGCGGCTCACAGCGCTCTGTCGGGACAGCGGACCTTTCGAGTCGCTGCCCGAAGGCTGGCTGCGCGTCCTGCCGAGCGACGCGCCGCTCTCGACGCCGGGCGCTTGGAACCGACTGCTGGCGCGGTTGACGCCGGAAGACTGGCCCGATGGCGCCGACCATACGCCGGCTTTGCGCGTGGCAGTCGAGACGCTGACGAAAGGGCCAGAGGCGGCCAGCGAGATTGGAGAAGCCTTCCTTAATGGCCGAGCCCTCGCGATCTGGCGCAAGGCGCTGCTTGCCGGCCCCGCCGCCTCAGTCGATGCGACACTCGAGACCCTGAAGCAGGATGACGGACTGGAAGCCTGCGTCTGCGTCGCCTGGATGCCGGCCAGCGCGCTGGCCGCGTCGCCCCGCCGCTTCGTGCGGCTGCTTGGCCTCAATTCGTCCCGCTGGCCGCGCGGGATCGCCGAAGATCGGCTGATCCCGGACCATATCATCGCGACCCCGGTGCTCGACCCGTTGCCGGTTAATCTCGCTGACCGGCGCGATTTCGAGACGATCCTCGCCACGACGGGCGATACCGTTGTCCTCTCTCGCGCGCGGCGTGACGCCGATGGACGTCTCCTGGGTCGCAGCCCTCTGCTCGCCGGACATGGCGATGAAACCTATCTGCCCCGCAACGCGACGCCGGCGCACGCCTTCAGCGAAACCGACCGCCTGATGGCCCGGCCCCAGGAATTCGCCGCCGATACGCAAGCCGTCAGCGCGCAAGGCTGCTGGCGCGACTGGCGACAGGTCGAGATCACCTCCCACGATGGCTTGGTGCGGGCGGATCATCCGCTCATCCTCGCCATCCTCGGCCGGACCCAATCCGCCAGTTCGCTGCGCCGACTGTTGCGCAATCCGCTCAGCTTTGTGTGGGTCTATGCCTTTGGATGGCGTGAACCGCAGAGCAGCGCCGAACCGCTCGTGCTCGACGCACTCGGAATTGGCGATCTTGTCCACCTGGTCCTCGACCAAGCCCTGCGCGACCTCGAAACCGGAGGCGGCCTTGCGGCCGCCGACGCGCAGACCATCGAAGCCGCAGTGGCGCGGGCCGCGCAATCCGTCGCCGCCGACTGGGAGAGCGAGCGCCCGGTTCCGCCGGCGGTCATCTGGGGGCGGACCCTCGACGACGCCCGCGTGCTGGCCAGCCGCGCCCTGTCCTATGGCGATGACCTTCTGCCAGGCGCGCGTTCCTACGGCGAGGTTCCCTTTGGCGGCTCGCAGCCGAAATCCGACGCGCAGACGCCTTGGGATACGAGCACGCCAGTCACGATTCCCGACACTGGCTTCAACATCGCCGGCTATATCGACCGGCTCGACATCGCAGGAGACGGCAAACGCGCTCTCGTGCGCGACTATAAGACCGGACGCCCGCCGCGCGGCGACATCCGACTGAACGGCGGACGCGAGCTTCAGCGCTGCCTCTATGCGTTCGCGGTCAAGGCGCTGCTCGGCGATGACATCGCGATCAGCGCCTCGCTGCTCTATCCACGCGATCCCGTCGATCTTCAACTCGACGATCCCGAGGCGGTGCTCGTGGAGATCACCGGCTATCTGCGCGCGGCAAGGGCGAGTCTCGCCGGCGGCGCGGCCCTGCCTGGACCGGATACCGGCGGCGATTACGACGACCTCGCCTTCGCCCTGCCGGCCAACGCCAGCGCAACCTACTGCAAGCGCAAAATGCCGGCCGCCACGGAGCGGCTCGGCGAAGTCACTCAGGTCTGGGAGGCGGAATGATGAGCAACGTGTCTAAGGTGCTGAAGGACGACGGCGCGCGCCGCCATGCGATCAGTCTTCATAATCGCTCCATCCTGGTCGAGGCGGGCGCGGGTTCGGGCAAGACCGCCGTCATGGCTGGGCGCATCGCCGCCATGCTCGCCGAAGGCGTTTCCCCGCGCGCCATCGCCGCCGTCACCTTCACCGAACTTGCCGCGAGCGAATTGCTGTCACGTGTCCGCGAGTTCGTCGCTGACCTTTCGGCCGGCGTGATCGCGACCGAACTGCGCGTGGCGCTGCCCGATGGCTTGTCGGAGGTCCATCGCCACAACCTCGCCGCCGCCATTGCCTCAATCGACGAAATCACCTGCTCGACCATCCACGGGTTTTGCCAGCGCCTGATCAAGCCCTACCCGGCGGAGGCCGACATCGACCCCGGCGCCAGCGTGATGGATCGCAACCAGGCCGATCTGACCTTCCTCGAGATTGTTGACGGCTGGTTGCGCGAGCGCCTGTCTGACGGCCAAGGCGGCATCTTGGCCGAGATGGTACTGCATAGCCCCGGTGAGACGGTGGCGCTGATCCACAAGATCGCGGAGAACCTGCGCCGCCGTCCCACGCTCGCTGCGCCCCCTGTCTCCGCACTTGACGGCCACCTTGCGGCGTTCCGACAGGCGGCCGCGGATTTCGTAGGCTTCTTGGGCGGTACAGCGGCCGCCGAGCCGGAGACGGCGATGATCGTCGAACGGCTGGCCGAAATGGCGGCTGCCCTGGCGACCGCTCCCGACCCGGCGACGCCTGCGGGACTCGTCCAGCTCCTGACCTCGCGCCCCCACCCGGACCTTTGCACCAAGTCCGGCACCTTCGCCTCCTACCGCAAGAAAGGAAAATGGGCCGCCGCAGCCAAGCTAGCCGGTCTTTCCAAGGCCGACGGCGATCGGCTGAACGACGCGGCCGAGACCCACTACGCCGCCTGCTGCGATGCCTGGACCGCGCTTGTGCAGGGCGCCGCTGGCCATGCTCTCGCAGCGCTGATCGACGAGGCGCATCCCATCCTGCAACGCTATCGCGACCACAAGCGCGCCAGCGCCCAGCTCGATTTCGACGATCTGATTTTCGCCGCGCGCGACCTGCTGCGCGACCATGACGACGTTCGACGGGCGCTCGGGCAGCGTTTCGCCCACGTCCTCGTCGACGAGTTTCAGGACACCGATCCCCTGCAAACCGAGATCTTCTGGCGCCTTTGCGGCGAGCCGGTCGATGGCGCGGACGGCTGGACCGGGTTCCGCATCCGGCCGGGCGCGCTCTTCCTGGTCGGCGACCCCAAACAGGCGATCTATCGCTTCCGGGGCGCCGATGTCGGCGCCTATGTGCAGGCGCGCGACGCCTTCCGCGACCAGGACCCCGGTAGCCTCCTGTCGATCTCCACTAATTTCCGCTCCTGCGCCTCGATCCTCACCTTCGTCAACGAGCGCTTCGAGGTCGCGCTCTCGGCCGGCGGGCAGCCCGGCTTCACCGCGCTCGACCCGTTCCATGACGATCGCGGCGGCCTGTGCGTGGCGGCCCTCGACATCGCCGTGGCCGACGAAAACGGCAAGGCCAGCGCCGAGCAGCAGCGTGACGCCGAGGCCGACGCCATCGCCGATCTGTGCGCCCGGCTGATCGAAAGCCACCCCATCATCGACCGTCGCAGCGGCGCGGAGCGCCCTTGTCAGCCGGGCGACATCGCCTTGCTGGCGCCAACCGGCGCGGAGCTGTGGCGCTATGAGGAAGCCCTGGAGCGCCGCGGCATCCCCGTAGCGACCCAAGCCGGAAAGGGGCTGTTCCGCCGCCAGGAGGTCCAGGACCTGATCGCGCTGACCCGCGTCCTCGCCGATCGCCGCGACACGCTGGCGCTCGGCGCGCTGCTTCGCGGGCCTCTGGTCGGCCTCACCGAGGAAGAGCTGCTGGACATCGTGTGGGGGCTTCCGCGCTCGGAGGAGAAGCCCGACGGGATTCCACGTCTGGACCTCAGCGTCGACCCCACCGTCATCGGGCACCCGCTCGCGCGCGAGGTCATCGAGCGGCTGCAATCGCTTTCCCGGCGCGGCAACAGCACGACCCCGCACGAGCTGCTGTCGCAGGCCGTGGACGTGATGCGCGTGCGTCCGCTCCTCCTTGAGCGCCATCGCGGCCAAGCCGAGCGCGCGCTCGCCAATGTCGATCTCTATCTCAGCCTGTCGACCGGCTACGCCGTGCGCGGCCTGCGCGCCTTCGCCGAGGCGATGACAGCGGCGTGGTCCGACGAGGCCCGCGCCGTCGAGGGACGGCCCGACGCCCAGGAGGAAGCGGTCGCGCTCTTCACCATGCACGCGGCCAAGGGGCTGGAATGGCCGATCGTCATTCCGGTCAACACCATGACCGGCGTGATGGCGCCCGAAAGCGCCGTCCTCGATCGCCAGACCGGGACCTTCTATTGCTCGGTCCTGGGCGTCCCGCCCGAAGGCTATGACGCCGCGCGCCAGGCGGAAAAGGAGGAACTGGACCGCGAACGCATTCGGCTCTGGTATGTCGCGGCCACACGCGCCCGCGAGCTTCTCGTCCTGCCCCGGCTTGACACCGCGCCGTCGAAATCGGTGTGGATCGGTCTCGTCGATCTATCGCTCGCCGAACTTCCCGGCCTAGATGTCTCGCATCTGCCCGCCGGTCTCACAGCCGCGGGCACGGGGGTGGACAACGTCCAGACACGCGCGACCTTCGCCGCCGAAGCTGAAATCATCGCCGCTGCGCAGACGCGGCTGACCTGGCTTGCACCCAGCCGCGACGAAAACGCCGTCGGGGCGGTGCTCCGGAAAGAAGAGGCGTCCCTCTGGACAGGCTCGGCTGACGACCAGCCCCCCGAACTGGAAGCCGTCGCCCCGGTGCAGGGAGGCCGGGAGCGCGGACTGATCCTCCACAAGCTCATCGAAGAGGTGCTGACCGGGGAAACCCCGGAAGCCGAGGCGGCGCTGATCGAGCGGGCGGCCGACCTCATCCGTTCCCTTGGCCGGTCGCCGGTCGCCGATCCAGCGACAGGGCTGTCGGCCGACGAACTGGCGGCCTGTGTCGCTCGCACTCTGGCCCTGCCTGACATCGCGGCCTTGCGACCCGGTCTCCTGGCCGAATTTCCCGTCTATGCCGCCCAGGCGAATGACGGCGTGGAAACCGCGACGGCCGGAATCGCCGACGCTCTGACAGTTGGAAAAGATGGCCGGCCAGTCGTGGTGGTCGACTGGAAGAGCGACGTGAACCCCGACGCTCAGACTCTCGATCATTATCATGCGCAGGTGCGCGCCTATCTCAACATGACCGGCACTGAGCGCGGACTGATCGTGCTGATGACGAGGGGAGCGGTAATTTCCGTCTCGCCTTCGCCGCAGACCGTGTCGGCCTGACGGAGGGCGAATGATGTCGTGAGGCATCTGAAATAATCTTAAGCTGTAAGTTTTACCACGCCTTGGGGGCAGGCTTCGTGTCATCTTTTGGGTTCACTTTTTTGTCGCGCAAAGCGCTGGGCCAGGCCGAACGGATGATGTTCGGCGGCGCCGCGGGGGTGCGCGATGAGGTCGGATTCCTCATCGTCCACCAGCGCTATGCCGATCACTTCTTCCCGGGCACATCGGTTCTGCACACACGTCTGCGTTACGCGCTTCTCATCCCCTGGCTTTACCAAAGCCTGCGGACGAAGCGCCCTGTCCCCAAGGATTTTGGCCGAGCCTTTTCCGACCTCGAACACGAGCTGACCGGCCGTCTCAAATATGTCGATGGAGTGGGCGGCGAGAAAGATGGCGTGATCGGAGGGGAAGTCTTCCCCCGAGTGATCAGCCAGCCACCAGCCTATGTCTATTGGACGGCCCTCACGAAGTGGGGACTGATCGGCGCCCGCCCTGATGGCCGGCCGTGGAGTCGCCCGGATATGGCGAAGCTCTTGGCGGCATCCAGCAAGCGCGCCCTCCATGACGATGACGGGAAACCCTTCGAGACAGTGGCCTGGCCAATCTCGGGGTTGATCGATGCCCCCGGCGACTGGGATGGCGGAGGAAAGCTCACGCTCGACCTTTCACCGCCGGAGCAAATCTATCTCGCAACCAAGCTGCGCGCCGTTCGCTCGCCGATCGATCCAGGCGAGCCATCGCTCTTGTCGAAACTGGTCGGAAAGCCGCTCGGCGAGGCGGATCACTGCTGGGACAGCGAAATTCTCGCACTCGCCGGCAAGGAAGCCGCCATGCTGAAGCGGGCCGGCCAAGCGGCGGCGCTTTCAGCCATTGGCAGGGCGATTTATGCGGCCCAGGTCGAGACACTCAAGGAAACACGCGACAAGCGGCCACAGCCAAATTTGCATCGCACCGAGCTGAAAGACGCGGTCGAGCGATGGGGCGGGCTGGCCGCTCGGCTGGATATGAACCTGTTTCTCGCCGAAATCGGCCACCTCCCGCTTGCGGTTGAGGGCGTGTTGAAAGAAACTTCGGCCTGGGTTCGCGCGAATAGCAAGGATCCAATGCCGCTGCTCGACGTGTATGCGCGGGCGGAGGTCAGCAGGAAGGATGATCGCGCGCGTCTCGCCAGCAACCAGTTCGGTGTCGATCGGCGCATGGAATGGCAGGGCGAGCGCCATGGCCGCGCCGAGCCGCTCCATTATCGCTGGGGGAATGTTAAGCGGCTCCTGCGCGATCTGGAAGCCGTCACATGAGCGATCGGCAGGCTTGGCACGGCCAGCCCTACCTCGACGAGTTGCGGCCCGGGCGATTGGAAACGGTCAAGCTCGCATTGTTTGCGACCTACTCGGTCGATCTGTCTGCGGTCGCGGCGACGTTGCTCGCCCTGATTGGTCGCAACAATGACAAGGGCAGCGGAACGGCTGTCGATTTTGCCGAAGCGATCGACAAGCTGCGCGATCATGTCAGGATCATCATCCAGCGCGGGCGGATCGCGCGCCCGGTCGCTCTCCCCCGGATCGCGGGCATCCTAGATCAGTTCATCGTCGAGCAACCCTACGATGAACGTGAGCGCAGCTGGCATCCGAAGATTGCTTTGGTTGCCTATAACTGCCCCAAAGGAGAGACCCGTTGGAAGCTCTGGATTGGCAGCCGGAACCTCACGCGATCTCAGGATCTCGATGCGGGCGTTTTGCTGGACGGCAGCGAAAAGCGCGCGAAGGGGCGGGTTCGGCTCCCTGGCGTCGGCGCGCTCGGGAGCACTCTCGCAAGCTCCGCATCGCGCGAGGATGCCGATGACATCTCGGAGCAATTGGAGGCGATCTGGTGGGATGCGCCAGACGGGTTTCGCTTACGCGGCCTCCTCAATGGGCTGGATGAAGGCGTTCCCTTGCCAGCGGAGCCGCCATCCGGCGCGGTCGATGGCATAACGATCATCAGCCCGTTCCTATCGCCCGACTTTCTGAAGAAGGCAGGCAACTGGGGGGCCGCTGGATCCAGAACGCTGATCTCGTCGACGCCGGCTCTTGCCGATATGGCCAGCCGGTCCAGGACCTCGCTGACCGGTTTCTCGAAAATCCTGGCCTATGCAGCGCCGGACGTGCTCGCTGACGAGTCCACGCTCGCTCTGCCCGGCACTGAACCTGTGGCCGAAGATGATGCGGAGCCGGCGCCCCTTGCCCTCCATGCGAAGATCTTCTGCTTCCATTCGGGCGAGAAGACCATCTTGAGGGTCGGGAGCGCCAATGCGACCCAAAGGGCATGGTCGGGGCGCAACTCGGAAATCATGGTCGAACTTGAGGCGGGCGATGCGTTCGCTTCCGGCCTGGCGTTCCTGGTCGGTAAAGCTACGCCTGTCACCATCGAGGAACTCGCCGCCACAGACCTGCGCAGCATGAGTGCGGCCGATGCTCTGGAAGAGTCGCGCAAGGTGCTGATGGCCTCCTGGAACCCGATTCTGCGCCGCGACGGGGAATGCTTCTCGATCGATGCGCAGGCGGTTCCTTCGCTTGCCTACCCCGACCATGTGCTGCACGCCGGATCTGCAAATGGCGACCTGCTGCCTTGGCCGGCGGATGCCGTCCGCCTCGGTCTTGGACCGATCCCCTTGTCACTTCAGTCTGCCTTCATTCAGGTCCGGATAAGCGGCCCAGACGGCGATTTGCGATGGATGCAGCGCGTCACCGTCGATCCGCCTCTCGAAGAGCAGCGGGATCTAGCCGCGCTGGCCAGCCACATGGGGCTTCGCGCATTTCATGACTGGATGCGTGCGATGCTCGGCGGCGACACGCTTCCGGTCGGTGGTGGCGCATGGGACGAAGATGCCGGATCGCGGGGCAACCGCCCCCAAGGCCTGGGTTATGACCGCCTTACGTTGGAGGATATTCTCACGGCCTGGGCACGCGATCGCAAAGCCTTCGGCCGGGTCGATCGCCATTTTGCGCCCTATGTGGATGCGCTCCTCGCCCACGGCGAAAACCTGAGCGAAACGGAGAGAGCTGACTTGAACGAACTCGCTCAGATCTGGGCCATCGCGCGGACCCGGCTTGCCCCATGAGCGCGAAATCAAAACCCTTCCAGGCCGCGACGGTCAAAGCTGCAACCGCCGCCCTGTCGGGAGGCAACCCACTGCGCCGGTTTCTCGTAGCGGACGAAGTCGGCCTCGGGAAAACCGTCGTCGCCCGAGATACGCTTGCGGCATTGGCGAGCAAAGCGCGTAAGTTCACGGTCTACTATATTACGAGCGGGCTCAAAGTCGCGGACCAGAACAAGGTCGAACTGCTGCGCTTCCTCGACAAGGACGACGCCAAGGACGCACTCTCCATCATCGACCGCGTCGGTCTCATTCCGTTCGAGGAAAAACGGAAGGGGAAGCTGCGGCTCTACGCCTTTACACCCACCACATCATTCTCCAGCTCGCAGCGCCTCTACGGCGGAAAGGCCGTTGAGCGCGCGTTTATCAAGCTCCTGTTGGACGAACTATACCCCGGCCTGACCGCAGCCTTCCCGGAAGGCTATATCGAATATGGCGCAACGTCCGGCTGGACATGGGCGTGCAAGGAAGCTCAAGGCAAGTTCGACAATGTCTCCGCCCTCTTCAAGGCGGCCTATGGCCGGGCCTTACGCGCGGAATTTGGCAAGCCGGCCCGCGAAAACATTCTGCACGCGATCGATACGAGCAAACATGGCCAGAGCTTGGGCCGGATGCGGAAGGCGCTCGCTCAAGCCGCTTTGGATTCCGCCCCGCCCGATCTCGTCATTTTCGACGAGTTCCAATGCTATCGCGAGCTGCTCGACGCAGGCGCCGATAATCCCTTGGCGCGTCAATTGCTGGCAGGAATAGATGGAGGGACGCCGCCGCCGATCCTCCTCCTGTCGGCCACGCCCTACCGTTTCTATGCCGAGCGCTGGGAAAGCGGCGCTGGGGCTGCTCCTCATGTCGAATTTTTCGAGATTATCGAATTTCTGGGCGGGTCGGCTGTACGCGCTGAGGCTGAACCCCAATTTCGTCGTTTTGGCGATCTCCTGCATTTGATCGGCCACCTGCCACCCGATAGCCGAACGGCGGCGATCGAAGAGGCGCAAACGCTCAAGCATCATCTCGAGGCGCTCCTCACACCGCTCATGTCGCGGACCGAGCGTCCGGCTTCCGACCATGCCGGAGAGCCTGCGCCGCCGTCCGTAAGGATCGAGCCCCACGATCTCGACGTCTATCGCCATTTCACCGACCATGTGCCGCCCAAGCTCGCGGGCAGCGCGATCGCCTACTGGCTTTCAGTGCCTCTCCCTGCGCAAGCGTTGGGGGACCGATACCTGATTTCTCGCGACATAGATTTTCCAGCCACGCGCAGCGTCCCCCGGCTTGGAGTCACCAATTGCTTCAAGCCGCCCAAAGATGGTTGGGGAAGCGCCAAGCTCCGCGCCCTCAACGACCTTGTGCCGACGGAGGCCCTTGCGCTCCCATGGGTGTTGCCATCGCTGACTTGGTGGGCGCCTTCCGGCCCATGGGCGAAGGTGACGCAATCACCCAAGATGCTGATCTTCAGCCGGTTCAGGGCCACGCCGCAAAGCCTGGCAGCCCTTGTCAGCCTAGAGGTCGAGCGCAAATACGTTGGGAAAAGCAGTCTTCCCTACGCCGCCGCGTGGAAGAAACGCCACCTAAATCCGAAGCCCAACCAAGGCCCCACGCTCGCCCTGTTTCACCCGAGCCCCTTCCTGATCCGCGCTGTCGATCCCCTCGATGTGAAGGGAAAGGCGGCGATGAAGCAGATCAAGGCCAGGGCGCGGCAGCAGATTATTCAGGCGCTGCCCCCGTCCATCGCGCCGGAGGCTCCGAATGCGCGTGGCAATCGGCGGCGCAAACCGGCGTGGGCGATCCTTGCGGCCGTCGAGCGCGCGCAGAAGGCGCCGCTGGCTCGGGAGTTCGCGGCGGTCCAGAAGAACTGGGGTCGGGTCGCACCGAAGGATGGCACGCTTCAAACCTTGCTCAAACAGCGCCAAGAGGCCGAGGCAATCACCTGGCTAAGCCGGTGGGAGCTGGACGCACTGGTGGATATGGCTCTCGGCGCCCCTGGCGTCGTGACAGGTCGAGCACTCTATCGCCACCTTCCGGACCTTTTCAATTTCCAGGAGCAGCATTTCGCGCGGCTTGTGCGCTTCTGCTGGACGCGGCTGCGCACCTATCTGGATCGCCCCGTTTTCTGGTCGGTCTTACCCGGCGAGGACGCCACGCAGAAATATCAGAATGCGTGCGTTGATGGCTGCTTGGAAGCCGTCCTCGACGAACATTTCTGGCTGCGAAAATCCAAGGTCAATCCAGATGGGCTGATCGAGGATCTGTCGGCGGCGCTCGCAGCGAACGTCGGCACTTTCGGGTTCAAGGGCGCAAAGAAAAGGGACAAGATCCGTATCCGCTGTCACGCTGCGGTGCCGTTTGGAGGCACCGAGACAGAGACGCATCGACAGGACCATGATGTCGATGAACCGCCACCGGCGCGCTCTGAGGAAATCCGCAGCGCGTTCAATACGCCGTTCTGGCCCCATGTCCTGGCAACGACCTCTGTCGGACAGGAAGGTCTCGACTTTCATAGCTGGTGCGACAGGCTCGGCCATTGGGATCTTTGTTCCAGCCCGGTTGACCTGGAGCAACGAGAAGGCCGGGTTCAGCGCTTCGGCGGGCTGACTGTCCGACAACCGCTCGCCCGAAAACTAGGTGAACAAGCGCTTGCGCAGGCACGAGGCCAAGCATCGTCGCCGTGGGACATCATCGCACGCGACGCCGACAAAGCATTCGCGGATGATAAAACCGGCCTCAGCCCGTGGTGGGCGATGGAAGGCGCAGATCTAAAGCGACATTTGTTCGCGCTTCCCCAAAGTCGCGACATTGATCGATTTGCAAAATTGAGGACGCAGAGGCTGCTCTATCGCCTTGCTTTGGGACAGCCGGATCAAGAGGATCTTGTCGATCTCCTGACGCATCACGACGTGGAAACGACGCGGTCGCTGCAAGCATTGACCCTCGATCTGTCCGCATTTTCACGACAGAAGAACCTCGATGAATAGCGGGCTTGCCAGTCGGCGCTCCCGGCATGCCCGCCCTGTTCATGCGGGACAAGCAGCCCCTAACGCGGCCTGATCATATGACGACCGGCCTGGTCGGCTTCGTGCGGTTTCCCGCCTATTTATATCCATGACTAGCCGCGTTCCCTACGCCTGATGATTGATACTTCCCTGATCACTTCTGCGCGCTCATGTTCGGTCATGCAGGAGCGTGAGTCAGCAAAGCTCGGCCGGCGTGTCGGTGCCTCTGAATGATCGACACAACCCGAAATGCGTCTCGTGCTCGACCATCAACGATCATCAACGGCAGGTCTTCTGCCGAAGGAGGGCGTATGTCAGAGACCACATTCCTCACGCCGGAAGAGGTAGCCGAACGCTATCGTGGCAGCGTTTCCGTTGGCACTCTTCGGAACTGGCGTGCGATGAAGATCGGGCCGTCGTTCGTAAAAATAGGCAAAGCGGTTCTCTACCGGGTCGATGAGCTTGAGGCGTGGGATGACAGGAATCGTGTGCAGTGCCGCGCCCCAAAGCGAATTGAACAAAGCGCCATGGACCGTGCTTGATCGCTCAGTAAAAATGGCGGGCGCGCCGGTCGGCACTCCTCACGCGCCCGCCCGCCTTCAGTTTATGCGAGGCAAACCGCCCCTCATGCGGCTGGACCATATAACGGCCAGCCTGGTGGGCCTCATGCGGGTTCGCCGCCATTCCCACCGCCATGCTTGATCCGCCCCACTGTGCGGCTTCTCCCATGGTCCCCGCGCTTATCGGGTCCGGGTCCCCATATCTGACTCAGGCTCTCGGCGTTTCCGCAACCGAACCCAGCGTGTCGATCTCGGCGATCTTCTGAAGCTCGCCGAGATAGTCCTGTTGATGGGCCGCCAGCCAGCGAACCACCCGGCTGTTCGCCAGCAGCTTGGCGATGTAGCCGCGTGCGACGGTCAGATGCAGATTGTCGATGCCATAGGTTTCCTCGACCGACTTCACCTGGGTCTGGAGCGCCGCCAACTCGCGTTCCATACGGGCGATCTGCTGGCCCGAGGGCGTTGGCTTGCCTCCCCCCTTCCCTTTGCGGGTGGTGGCGAGCTGGTTCTCGGACGTTGCCGCGCGCAGCGCGCGCGCGAACATGACCGTGAAATTGTTCTGACCAATCATCAGGTCGGCGGCTTCGATCTGCCTGACCGACGTCATCTGTCGCAGGATGTCGAACACCTTCATCGAACAGGGCGTATCCTTCAGCATATCGGCCGCCTCTGGGCTGATCCCCTCCAGGAGCCGGAAACGCCGCAGCACGGACTCGACCTGAAGGTTCAAGGCGGTAGCGATGTCGGCCGATGACACGCCCCGGTCCATTGCCCGCGCGATCATCCGATGCTCCTGGATCGGCGGGATGCGATTGACACGCTTGTTGTAGCTATAGGTGTCGTCGTCAGCGGCAAGCAGGCACTCGACCTCGGAAATGTCGAGTTCCTTCAGCGCCTCAAGCCGCAGATGACCATCGAGGAGAAACCAGACTCCGGGCTTCTTCGGATCAGCCATCACGACGGGCGCTTCAATCAGGCCGATCGCTCTGATCGAACTGAGCACCTGGGCATAGGACCGGCTCGCCCTGGCGCCTTCCGGCAGCGTCTTGAGCGGAACGATCGACGTGACCGGGACAATCAGAAGGTCGCTGCCGAACGCGAGATGGACATGGCCGTCCTCTCGGCCTTTCGTGTCGTCAGGCATGTTCGTCTCCTGACACACGCACCTTGAGCGCCCGAGGCATGGTGGCCAGCCCTTCCGCCCTGAGCAGGTTGACGAAGCCGTCATCGGCGAGAAGATCTTTCAGCGCCTCGACGACGAATAGCAAACGGGTCTGGGTGAAATCGGACTTCTTGACGAGAAGCCGCTGCTTTTCCGCCTCCCGCTGATATACTTGCATGAGATCGGCAGCCGTCATCCTCCGGCTGCTGGCTTTCCGACCCAGGCGTCCGGAAGGCAAGCTCCCCCGGCGCTGGCTTTGCATACGCATTTCGAGGAGACGACGGACAGCGGCCAGCTTCTTGCCCCTGAGTTTGCCTGTCTCATATGCGTCGAGGAGCAGATTCTGCGCCTCCTCGGTCTCGGCCTTGGAAATCTCCATCGCCAGCGTGATCGGGATAAGTCCAGTTTCGACCGCCGCGACGAGCCGCTCTTCGCCGCGCTCGAGAAGCGAGGCGATCATATTCACCCACGACGCCCCGACACCGATCTTCTCGGCGATCTCGGCATCGGTATAGCCCCGAGAGCGCAGAGCACCGATCTCCTTCATGAGGTCGATGGGGCGCGGGGTCCGCCGCGCAATGTTTTCAACCAGACTCATCACGAGGCATTCGCTCTCGCTGGCCTCGATCACCACCGCGGGTATCTCGGTCTGGCCCAGCATCTGGAAGGCTTCCAGGCGGCCTTCGCCACAGACGAGATCATAGCGCGGTCCCCCCGCGCCATCCCGACGGCTGACCGTGATCGGCCGCTTCAGGCCGATGGCCTCGATATTGTTCACGATCTCCCGGTGCTGGCGCTTGTTGCGCGCGCGTGGGTTCAGAACCGTGATCCGCGAGACAGGGATCATTTCGATCTTGTTTGGCCGAACAGCGGGCATCAGGCAGCCTCCCCAAGCGGTATTGGCGTTGCGATGTCGTAGAGAAGGTCGAGGCCGTCGAAGCGGTAGGCGTCGAGCCCGAGCGCATTATCTTCTGCAAGCCGCAACTTTTCGGACAACATGTCGATGCGCGGGAACAGGTAGTAATCAAGCGGGGCGCGATTGGCGCTGTCCATCCGCACGACGATGGTGATGTCGGGTGCGAGCGAGGTGTCGAAGCGCAGATTCCACCGCAGCAACCCAGTCGGCAGCTCGGTGCACCGGGCGACCACAACGGAGAGGCTGAACTCGCCATTGACGATCACCCGGTCGGTCTGGACATCCTGCCAGGCGTCGCTTCCCGTCGCCCGCAGTCCGTCGAGCAACTCACTGAGAATGCCGGGGTGAAGCTTGCGCAGTTCACGGTTGATTTCGACATAGCGGTAGTCGCGATCCGGCGTGAAGCCGACCAGGCCGTAGGCCCGAAGCAGGCTGCCAAAGCGGGAGCCGTAGGCGCTGCTCGATGGCATCCCGTCGCATTCGTCGATGACCAGCCCCGATAGCAGCCCCTTTTGCTGATAGAGCTGCCGCAGCGATTTCAGCAGCTCCTCGTCGCTCAAGCGAAAGGAGCGTGCGCTGATGATGGTCCTGGCCGCCTCGAACAGTTCGCGTTGGACGACGGCAGAAAAGACATCCTGCGATCTGATCCACATCTCAGGATCGTTCTGGACGCGCTTCTTCTTCAGCTTGAAAGAGCGCCGGTTCCAGACGTTGTCGCCGACATACTTCTCGTTGATCAGTATCTGATGGACCGTCCCCTTGGTCCAGGGCCGACCGAGATCGGTCGGAATGCCGCGCGCGTTGAGATCAGCGGCAATGTCTCGCTCGCTGTACCCCTGGTGGACGAAGGCTTGATAGATGTCCCGTACAAGATTGACTTCCTCTTCCGGGCCGAGCGTCAGGATCACCCGATCTGTCTGGATGCTCTTGTGCTCGCCCCGCCCAAGATGCCCCTTGATGACACCATGCTCGTCGATCAGGGTCCGGCGGAGGCCGAAGCCGGCAGGTCCGCCCTGCCGGTAGCCCTTTTCGATCAACCGCCCCTGACCAGCGAACACCTTGGTTGACAACTCGCGGCTATATTCGCCGGCCATCGCCCGCTTGACGCCTTTGACGATGGTCGAGATCGGACTCCCGTCATTGTCGAATTGCTCGGCACAATACTCGACGGCGATTCCAGCGCGGCGGCAGATGTATTCGTAATAGGCGCTCTCATCGGCATCCTGAAACCGGCCCCAGCGGCTGACATCATAGACGAGCACCAAAGCGAAATCGACGCTACCGGACTGAACGTCCTCAATAAGCTGCCTCAGCGCATCGCGGCCCTCGATCTTGAGGCCGCTCTTGCCGGCATCGGCATAGGTTTTGACAATCTCGATTCCGCGCGCATCGGCATATTGCCTGATCGCGTCGGATTGGTTTTCCGTCGAATACTTCTGGTGATCTGTCGACATGCGAACGTATTCCGCAGCTCGAAGAGGACGTTCGAGCTGTTCTGACCGATCATTATCGTAACGTCTCCGGCTCATCATATTACGCCCTCGCGAACTTGCCTGCGGCGGTCCGGGCGACCTACCGCCGCAGCGCATGACGGGCCTCTACCGCCACTCCGCACGGAAACAGTTTAGCTGCGGAGGAAACGGAAGATGTTGCCGAAAACGGGCAGGAAATTACCCCTATGGACAGGCGTTCTTAGTGGACGCGAAACCTATGCGCGGACCATCGCCGAGCTGCTACGCAAAGAGCATGGCGACAGCCGCCGCGCGATCAAGCAGCTCATGCGCCAGACGGACGCAAGCGAGAGAACCGTCAAGCACTGGCTCTCAGGCCAGCACGGGCCAGACAGTGTCTATTTCCTGCGGCTGGTGGTCTCCTCCCCAGTCATCAGGGCCTTCGTTCTCGGCCTGGTCGATGGGCCGGCCGCCATCCCGTTGACCGGCCCAGCGGATCGCATTTCCCTAGCCACAGCCCGTGAAGCCTATGCTGCCGGGGAAGCCGCAGGGGGACGATCGGCAACGGGCGCGCGGAAAAATGTCCCTGAACGTGTCCCTGAACGCGACCCTATAAATGTCCCTGATCGAGCTGAACTCAACGAGCGGCAGCACTGGTTTCTCGATCGAGTCGGGGAAGGCCGAAGTGACGCGCGGGATATTGCGACGGTGTGGGCGGTCAGCCTGAAAACTGCGCGTCGGGACATCGCCGCGCTCAAGGTGGCAGGTCTC
>ERZ778017.2044-NODE-2044-length-17585-cov-5.591557_pt1 | contig 17585 bp, 13 predicted proteins | sample MGYA00375747_ERZ778017 | MGnify/ENA primary metagenome ERZ778017 (study PRJEB29350, sample SAMN05509838) | bioreactor metagenome | biome: bioreactor; material: wastewater | place: South Africa: University of Cape Town | collected 2014-03-17 ...
CAGCGCTCGCCACCATCGTCAGCACCACCATCAGCGAGATCGAGATCTCCTCGGTCCACGCGAAGGACTCGTCGGTGAAATAGCGTGCGATGACGTTGGCGAAGGTGATCGTCGCGAGCACCGCCATGGCGGCGGCGCCGATCCAGTCTTCGGGCAGGCGCCACGCGAAAGGCGCGATGCGCGGGTCGTGGCCGGCGGCCGGTTCGTTCGAGTCGGTCATGACGGAACGGGAGAACGGGCCGGCCGCAGGCGGGATGCGCCTTGTCGGGCCGGCCCGCGCGAGCGAGCGTGCTTCAGGCGGTCTTGCGCGACGCGACGGCGGCTTCGGCGCGCTTGACGAGGTCGGGGCCGATCTGCTTCGTCCACTTCTCGTAGACCGGGTGCACTGCCTTCTCGAAGGCCTTCTTCTCGTCGTCGGACAGGCGGGTGACCTTCACGCCGAGCGCTTCGACTTCCTTGACCAGCGACTGGTCGTTCTTCGTGAGGCCCTTGCGCGCGATCGCGATCTCCTGCTTGCCCGCTTCCAGCGCGGCGGCGCGCACGATGTCGCGGTCGGCCGGCGTCCACGAGTTCCAGACGTCGCGGTTGACGACGTAGATCAGCGGGTCGGCGACGTAGTCCCACATCGTCACGTATTTCTGGCCGAGCGTGTGCAGCTTGGCCGCCGTGAAGATGTGCAGCGGGTTCTCCTGGCCTTCGACCGCTCCCGAGGCCAGCGCCGGCTGCGCGTCGGCCCAGCTCATCTGCGTGGGGTTCGCGCCGAGCGCGGTGAAGGTGTCGTTGAAGATCGGCGAGCCGACGACGCGGAACTTCAGTCCTTTCATGTCGGCCGGCGTGCGGATCTCGTGCTTGGAGTTGGTGAGCTCGCGGAATCCGTTCTCGCCCCAGGCGAGCGGCACGACGCCGGCCTTCTCGACGATCTTCAGGATGCGCTCGCCCACTTCGCCCTGCGTCATCGCGTCGATGCCCGCGTGGTCGCGCGCGAGGAAGGGCAGCGAGAACAGGTTCAGCTCCTTGACCTGCGGCGACCAGTTGATCGTCGAGCCGACGGCCACGTCGATCACGCCCTGGCGGATCGCCGAGAACTCGCGTGTCTGGTCGCCGTTGATCAGCGACACGTTCGGATACAGCTTCATGTTGATCCGGCCCTGCGTGCGCTCGCGCACGAGGTCGATCCAGATCTGCGCGCCCTTGCCCCAGGGGAACGCGGTGCCCACGACGGTGGACAGCCGGTATTCGGGCCGGTAGTTCTGTGCGTGCGCCGCGCGCGTGACGACGAAGGGGGCGGCCAGTGCGGCCGAGCCGGCGGCGCCGGCTTTGAGCAGGGAACGGCGGTCCATCGGGGTCTCCTGAATTTCGAACGATCGGATTCTTGCGGAACCGTGCGCGCCCGGTGCACCGAAGCGGCCGGCGGCGAAGACGCGGCGCGCCATTCTAAACCCGCCTAAACCGGCGTTGGCGGCGTTTCAGTCGGCGGCGTTTCAGTCAACGGCGGGCAGGTAGCGCACCGAGAGCACGCCGTCGATGCGCTCGATCGACGCGATCGCCTCGCGCGACACCGGGCTGTCGACGTCGACGATCGTGTACGCCATGTCGCCGCGCGACTTGTTCAGCATGTTGTTGATGTTCAGGTCGGCGCGCGCCATCGCCGTGGAGATCTGCCCGAGCATGTTCGGCACGTTGGCGTTGGCGATGGCGACGCGGAACGCCGACTCGCGCGGCGCCCAGGTATCGGGGAAATTGACCGCGTTGCGAACGTTGCCGTTCTCGAGGTAGTCGCGCAACTGGTCGGCGACCATGCGTGCGCAGTTCTCCTCGGCCTCGCTCGTCGAGGCGCCCAGGTGCGGCAGCGCGATCGCCCGCTGGTGCGCGTCGATCGCCGCGCTCGGGAAGTCGCAGACGTAGCGCAGAAGACGCCCCTCGTCGAGCGCGGCGAGCACCGCGGGTTCGTCGACGACGCCTTCGCGCGAGAAGTTCAGCAGCACCGTGCCCGGCTGCACGTTGCGCAGGCTCTCGGCGCCGATCAACCCGCGCGTCGCGGCGAGCAGCGGAACGTGCAGCGTGACGAAACGCGCCGCGCGCAGCGCCTCGCCCACCGAGTGCGCCTTGCGCACCTGCGCCGGCAGGCTCCAGGCGGCGTCGACGGTGATTTCGGGGTCGAAGCCGATGACGTCCATGCCGAGCCGGATCGCGGCATCGGCCACCAGGCAGCCGATACGCCCCAGTCCGATCACCGCGAGCGTCTGGCCGGCCAGCTCGAAGCCGGAGAACGCCTTCTTGCGCTGCTCCACGAGCGTCCCGATGTCGGGGCATTCGGGGTCGATCGTGTCGACGAAGCGCAGCGCCTCCGGCAGGTTGCGCGCGGCGAGCAGCATGCCGGCGAGCACCAGTTCCTTGACGGCGTTCGCGTTCGCGCCCGGCGCGTTGAACACCGGCACGCCGCGCGCGCTCATCTGCGCCACCGGAATGTTGTTGGTACCGGCGCCGGCGCGCGCGATCGCGCGCACCGATTGCGGAATCGTCATCGAGTGCAGATCGGCCGAGCGCAGCAGGATCGCGTCGGGCGACTCGATTTCGGAACCGACGACGTAGACGGGCGCAGGCAGTCGCACGAGTCCGCTTTCGGAAATCCGGTTCAGCACCAGCACGCGGATCGAGTCGCGCATCGCGTTCTCCTCGGTCGCTCAGCCGTGGCTCTTCTCGAACTCGCGCATCCAGTCGACCAGCGCGCGCACGCCTTCGATCGGCATCGCGTTGTAGATCGACGCCCGCATGCCGCCCACCGAGCGGTGGCCCTTCAACTGCAGCAGTCCGCGCTGTTTGGCGCCCTTCAGGAAAGGCTCGTCGAGCGCCGCATCGGGCAGCCGGAACGGGATGTTCATCCGCGAGCGATCGGAGCGATCGACCGGATTCGTGTAGAAGGCGGTGGAGTCGAGATAATCGTAGAGCAGCTTCGCCTTCTCGATGTTGCGCTGCTCGATCCCGGGCACGCCGCCCTGGCGCTTGAGCCACTGGAAGACGAGCCCGGCGATATAGACCGCCCAGGTGGGCGGCGTGTTCAGCATCGAGTCGGCGTCGGCGTGCACCTTGTAGTCGAGCATCGTCGCGATGCCGGCGCGCGCATGCCCGAGCAGATCCTTGCGCACGATGACGATGGTCAGCCCGGCCGGGCCGATGTTCTTCTGCGCGCCGCCGTACATCAGCGCGTGCTTCGCGACGTCGACCGGGCGCGACAGGAAATTCGACGAGATGTCGGCGACCAGCGGCACCTTGCCGGCGTCGGGGGTGAACGGAAATTCCACGCCGCCGATCGTCTCGTTGGCGCAGTAGTGCAGGTACGCGGCATCGGGCGAGCGCTTCCAGGCCGACTGCGGGGGAACGTAGGTGAACTGCCGGTCTTCCGAGGATGCGACGACGTTCACTTCGCCGAAGCGGCGCGCTTCCTTGATCGCCTTCGTCGACCACTCGCCGGTGTTCACGTAGTCGGCGTGGCCGCGCTCGGGGAGCAGGTTCAGTGGCAGCATCGCGAACTGCAGCGTCGCACCGCCCTGCAGGAACAGCACCGCGTGCGACTCGGGGATGCCCATCAGTTCGCGCAGGTCGCGTTCGGCCTGCTCGTGGATGCTCATGTATTCCTTGCCGCGATGGCTCATCTCCATCACGGACTGGCCGCTGCCGTGCCAGTCGAGCATCTCGGCGGCGGCCTGCGCGAGCACCTCTTCGGGCAGGACTGCGGGCCCGGCGCTGAAATTGAACACCTGTCGCATCGTTTTCCCCGTGGCGAAAGGCGGATTCTAGCGCGCCGTTTTCGCGCGCCGTTTTCACTGTATCGTGGCACGATGAAAGCCGAATCCGCCGATCCCGCCCGCCCCGCTTCGGTCGAAGAGGGCGTGCGCATCGACGCGCTGCGGGCGCATCTCGAGTCGACGCTCGGGCGCCGCGTGACGCTCGTCGAGACGCACATCTCGTGGGTGCTGCTCGACGGCGAGCACGCTTGGAAGATCAAGAAGCCGGTCACGCTGGGCTTCCTCGACTTCGCGCAGATCGAGGCGCGGCGCGCCTGCTGCGAGGAGGAACTGCGGCTGAACCGCCGCCTGGCACCCGAGCTTTACCTGGACGTGGTCGCGATCCGCGGCGATCCGCAGGCGCCGCGCTTCGACGGGGAGGGCGCGCCGATCGAGTATGCGGTGCGCATGCGCCAGTTCGCGGCGGGCGCGCTCTTCTCCGAGCGGCTCGCTGCCGGAACGCTAGCCGCGGATGCGGTCGAACGCTTCGCGTTGCGGCTGGCCGCGTTCCAGCTCGAGGCGCCGTCGGCCGACGAGAACGCTCCCTGGGGCAGCCCCGAACGCGTGCGCGCCGATACCGCGCTCGCGCTCGACGGCATCGCCGCGGCGGCAGGCTCGTCGTCGCCGTGGGTCGCGGCCATGCGGCAGCGTTTCGAAGAGAAGGCCTCGCGTCTCGCGCCCGCCTTCGAGATGCGCAAGCGGCAGGGATGGATTCGCGAAGGGCACGGCGACCTGCACCTGGCGAACGTGGTCGTGCTCGAATCGCAGGTCACCGCCTTCGATTGCATCGAGTTCGACCCGGGCCTGCGCTGGATCGACGTGCAGAATGACGCAGCCTTTCTCGCGATGGACCTGCTCGCGCACGACCGCGCCGATCTCGCGTTCCGCTTCCTCGACGCGTGGCTCGGCGCGCTCGGCGACTACGAGGGGCTGGCGGTGCTGCGCTACTACCTCGCCTATCGCGCGGTCGTGCGCGAACTGGTCGCGTCGATCCGGGGCGGGCAGCGCGCGGATTCGCTCGCCGGCCCGCGTTATGCGGGGCTCGCCTCGAAACTGCTCGAATCGCGTCAGCCGCGCCTGCTGATCACGCACGGCGTCTCGGGTTCCGGCAAGAGCTACGCCGCGAGCCGATTGCTCGAGCGAAGCGGAGCGATCCGCATCCGCTCCGACCTCGAGCGCAAGCGCCTGTACGGCATCGGCGCGCTCGCGCGCTCGCACTCGGCGCTCGATGCCGGGCTGTACGCCGCCGACGCTTCCGGGCGCACCTATGCGCGCCTGCACGAACTGGCGGAAATTTCGCTGCAGGCGGGCTGGCCGACGATCGTCGACGCGACCTTCCTGCGCGCGGCCGATCGCGAGCGCTTCCGCGCGCTCGCCGCGCGGCTCGGCGTGCCGTTCGCGATCCTGGCCTGCGATGCCGACGAGCGAATCCTGCGCGAACGCATCGAGGCCCGGCTCGCGCGCGGCGCCGACCCGTCCGAGGCCGACGTGCGCGTGCTCGGGCGCCAGCTCTCGGGCCGCGAGCCGCTGAGCCGCGACGAAAGGACGAGTGCGATCTTCGTCGATACCTCGCGCGCGCCGCTCGACCTGGCGGCGATCGCGCGTGCGTGGTCCGGCGCCGGCGGCACGACGGCCCAATGAACCGTGAAGACGCGACGCCATCGGCCGGCGCACGCTTCGACGTGTGCAACGGCGACGCCGACGGACTCTGCGCGGTCGTGCAGCTGCGCCTGCACGAACCGGCCGCGTCGACGCTGGTCACCGGACTGAAGCGCGAGATCGCGCTGCTCGATCGGGTGGACGCCGGCGCCGGCGACGAAGTGCTCGTCTGCGACCTGTCGATGGAGCGCAACCGCGACGCGCTGCTGCGTCTGCTCGCGCACGGAGCGCGGGTGCGGTATTTCGATCATCACGCGGTGTCCGACATTCCGCGGCATCCGGCGCTCGACGCGCACATCGACCTGTCCGCGGGCGTGTGCACCAGCGCGATCGTCGATCGCTTCCTCGGCGGCGCTTTCCGCGCCTGGGCCGCCGTCGGCGCGTACGGCGACAACCTGCACGCGCTGGGCGAGCGGCTGGCCGCCGAGGCGGGCGTCGACGCGCCGGGCCGCGAGCGGCTGCGCTGCCTGGGCGAGGCGATCAACTACAACGCTTATGGCGAGCACGAGTCGGACGTGCGGATCGCGCCGGCTGCGCTCTACTCGCTGCTCGTTCGCCACCGCGACCCGCTGGCGTTCTTCGACGCGGAGCCGATCGCCGCCGAGCTGATCGCATCGCGCGCCGCCGATCTCGCCCGCGCGCTCGCGATCCCCGCGTACTGGAGCGGCGTCGCCGGCAGCGTGCACGTCCTGCCCGATGCCGACTGGAGCCGGCGCGTGATCGGCAGCGCGGCCAACGAGCTGGCGCACGCGGCGCCGGCTCGCGCGCACGCCGTGCTGCGCCGGCGCGGCGACGGCACGCTGATGGCGAGCGTGCGCGCGCCGCTCGCTGAGCCCTCGGGCGCCGGCGAGCTGTGCAAGCGCTTCGGCGGCAATGGACGCAGGGGGGCCGGCGGCATCGACCGGCTGCCGGTGGACGACCTCGACCGCTTCGTGCGGGCCTTCGACGACATGGAATGGGGAAGAAGGTAAATCGAACCGAAGGCGCGATGATTCCCTACGCTCGCCTCGATGCGGGGCGCGCGCGCGCGAGGCGCTCGAGCGCCAGCTCGCGCACCTCGTCCGCCGTCACGTCGTCGACGTAGCTCGCGTCGTGCGGGCAGCGCGTGCGCACGTTGCGCACGCCGCAGACGGGGCAGTCGGCCTGCATCGAGAACGCGAAGCGCTGCTGGCCGGCGACGAGCGGCTGGGCGGCGAGCAGGTTCGGCAGCCAGAAGATACCGACGCTGGGCGTTCCCACGGCGTCGGCGAGGTGCAGCGGCCCGGTGTCGTTCGAGACGAGCACGCCGGCCCGCTCGAGCAACGCGACCAGCGCGCCTAGCGGCAGGTCGCACAGGTCGGTTGCCGGCGAGCGCATCGCGCGGATCACCTGCTCGATCAGCGTTCGTTCGTCGCTGCTGCCGTTCACCGCGACGACCGCGCCCGCCGTGGCGAGCGCGTCGCCGACCGCCGCGAAGCGCTCGGCCGGCCAGCGGCGCCGCGGGTCGGTCGCACCCGGCTGCAGGACGGCGATCGGTGCGTCGGGCGGCTGCCAGTGCCGTCGCAACTGCTCGCGGTCGCGCGCGGTCACTGCCAGCCGCCCGGCTAGATCGACCGGCGGCGCGCCGACCAGCGATGCCGCCTCGAGCAGCCGCAGCCGCTCGTTGCGCCATTGCTCGTAGGCGAGCCAGCGATCGAGCGGTGCGGCGCCCTCGGCACGCAAGCCCGAGCTGCAACGCGCGCCGAGTCGCTGCACGAACGGGTTCGCATGGCCGCCGCCGCCGTACCACTGCAGCGCGAGGTCGAAGCGGCGCGCGCGCATCGCGTCGACGAAGGCATCGATGCGGGCGGCGTCGCCCGCCATCCCGGGCGGCGCTCCCACGCCGGGAATCGGCGGCAACTCGATCGTTTCGTCGATCGGGCCGGGACGGCCTTCGAGGAACTCCCGGTGCCAGCGACGTCCGAGATAGACGATGTGCGCGCGCGGGTAGGCGGCGCGCAGCGCGGCCAGCGCCGGCAGCGCGAAGACGAAGTCGCCGATCGCGTTCGGGCGCAGGACGGCGATGCGCTCGACGTCTTCGAGGCGTTCGGACGAGGGATGCGCGGACGGTGCCAATGTCTGCTCGTCGGATGCGATGCCGAACGATGATAGGCACCCGGCGCGTTCGCCATCGACAAGAGGGGAAACGGCGCGCAGGGCGGCAGGACGGCACCGGGCGCAATGCAGCGCCCGGCACGCCGGTTGCGTGCAGTGTCGATGGCCCAGGAATCGAGGACAGCCGTCGTCGCCGCGATCGCCGGGAATCTGGCGATCGCCGTATCGAAATTCGTCGCTGCGGCGTTCTCCGGCAGCGCGGCGATGCTGTCGGAAGCGATCCACTCGCTGGTCGACACCGGCAACGGCGCGCTGATGCTGTACGGGATGCGGCGCAGCCGGCGGCCGCCCGACGCCGAGCACCCCTTCGGCTACGGGCACGAGCTGTATTTCTGGGCGCTGATCGTCGGCGTGCTCGTTTTCGCACTCGGCGGCGGCATGTCGATCGTCTCCGGAATCGCGCATATCCGCGCGGGCGAGCCGCCCGGGGACCTGAAGTGGAGCTATGGCGTGCTCGCGATCGCTGCCGTCTTCGAGAGCGTGTCCTGGTATTACGGGCTGAAGGCTTTCCGCATCGAGCAGCGCGGCCGCGGCTTCGTCGAGACGATCCGCAGGACGAAGGATCCGACCAGCTTCACCGTGCTGCTCGAGGATTCGGCGGCGCTGCTCGGGCTCGTCTTCGCGTTCGTCGGGATGACGCTCGCCGTTCGGCTGGACCTGCCGTGGATCGACGGCGCGGCGTCGGTGGCGATCGGCGTATTGCTCTGTCTGGTGGCGCTGCTGATGGTCTACGAGAGCAAGGGGCTGCTGGTCGGCGAAGGCGCCGACCGGGAGACGCTCGACGAGATCCGGCGCATCGCCTGCGTCGAGCCGCAGGTAGAGCGCCTGTGCCGGGTGTCGACGATGTATCTCGGTCCCGAGGAAGTGATGCTCGTGCTCGAACTGGCGCTGCACCGCGCCGGCGACTTCGACACGCGGGCGACCTTCGAGCGGATTCCGCGGGCGATCCGCGCGCGCTTCCCGCGCATCCGCCACGTGTTCGTCGACATCACGCCGGACGAAGCGCAGACGCGAAGCGGGGCTGCAGATTCCGCGGACGCGGAGTCCGCGTTCGCGCTGTCCCCCCTGCAACCGATGGGACGACAACGATGACTTCGACCCGCGAAAGAAGGCACGCCGAACGGGCGCGGGAGAAGCAGCTGCGCGACGCGCTGCGCGCGCATTCGCGCGAGATCGGCGAGCACGCGGCCGACGACGAGGCGCTGCTGGCGCTGCTGTCTTCGCGACGCTTCGCGCTGCTGGGCGAAGCCTCGCACGGCACGCACGAGTTCTACGAGCAGCGCGCCGAGCTGACGAAGCGCCTGATCGTCGATCACGGGCTGGACGCCGTTGCGGTCGAGGCCGACTGGCCCGACGCGCGGCGCGTCGACCGCTACGTGCGCGGCAGCCCGGAGGACGGCAGTGCCGAAGAGGCGTTGCGCGGCTTCCGGCGCTTCCCGCACTGGATGTGGCGCAACACCGTCGTGCGCGATTTCGTCGGATGGCTGCGGCAATGGAACGATGCGCAGCCGCCGGAGCGTCGCGTCGGCTTCTACGGACTCGACCTGTACAGCCTGTCGGCGTCGATCGAGGCGGTGCTCGCGTATCTCGACGACGTGGACCCCGAGGCGGCGAAGCGGGCGCGCGCCCGCTACGCCTGCTTCGACCACTTCCATGAGGACGCGCAGGCCTACGGCTATTCGGTCGCCTTCGACCTCGCGCCCGATTGCGAGCAGGCCGTCGTCCAGCAACTGGTCGAGCTGCGCGAGCGCTCGATCGAGGCCGTCGAGCGCGAGGGATACGAGAGCGATGCGCTGTTCGACGCCGAGCAGAACGCGCGCGTGGTGCGCAACGCCGAGGAATACTACCGGGCGATGTTCGGGCGGCGCGTGTCGTCGTGGAACCTGCGCGACCGGCACATGGTGGATACGCTGCAGGCGATCGATGCGCATCTGGCGCAGCGGCTCGGGCGCGAGCCGCGGATCGCGCTATGGGCGCACAACTCGCATCTGGGCGACGCCAGCGCTACCGAGATGGGCGCGGAAGGCCAGTGGAACGTCGGGCAACTCATGCGCGAGCGTTACGGCGCGCATCGCTGCACGCTCGTCGGCTTCACCACGTTCCAGGGGAGCGTGACCGCCGCCTCCGACTGGGGCGCAGCCGAGCAGCGCAAGAGCGTGCGCCCCGGCCTGGCGGGCAGCTTCGAGGCGCTCTTTCACGAAGCGGGCCCGGAGCGCTTCGCGCTGCATCCGAACGACCCGCGCTTCGCGAAGGCCTTCGTCGAGCCGATGCTCGAACGCGCGATCGGCGTGATCTACCTGCCGGAGTCGGAGCGCAGGAGTCATTACTTCCACGCGCGGCTGCCGGCGCAGTTCGATGCCGTGCTGCATTTCGACGTCACGCACGCGCTCGAGCCGCTCGATCCGGGGGCGCATTGGCGCATCGAAGAAGTGCCCGAGACCTGGCCGAGCGGCGTCTGACGGGGACGCGACGTTTCGGGCAGACCGCTTCGGGCAGACGAAAAACGGCGCATTGCGATGGAAGCGGACCGGCAGCCGTCGCTGTTCGATGCGCCCGTGCCGCTTCCCGCAGGCCTGCCGGAAGGACTGCGCTACGAGCCCGATTTCCTTGATGCCGACGAGGAGCGCGAGCTGATCGCGTACATCCGCACGCTCCCCTTCGAGGCGGCGAAATACAAGGAATACACGGCGCGCCGCCGCATCGTCAGCTACGGCGGCAGTTTCGATTACGACGCGAACCGGCTCGGGCCGTCCATTGAGCTTGCCGTCGAACTGCATCCGCTGCGCGAGCGCGTGGCGCGTTGGGTCGGCGTTGCCCCGTCGGCGCTCGTGCACGCGCTGGTCGCCGAATACGCGCCGGGAACGCCGCTCGGCTGGCACCGCGACGTGCCGGATTTCGAGGACGTCGCCGGCGTCTCGCTCGGCGGCGAGGCGACGATGCGCTTTCGCCCTTATCCGCCGACGCAGCCGAAGCGCGCCGACATCGTCCGCCTGACGCTCGCGCCGCGCTCGATCTACCTGTTGCGCGGCGTGGCGCGCTGGCGATGGCAGCACAGCGTTGCGCCGACGAAGGTGCTGCGCTGGTCGATCACGTTTCGCACGGCAAGAAGAGCGGGCACTGGCGTGCGCCGGTGACGAGCACGCAAGGGCAGGATCGTTTTACGTGCAGCGAGTGCTGCGTGCCCGGGAACGAATCGTGCAGCGGTACGCCGCGCAGCGGCGACTGTGAGGCGGCAGTTGCGCTGTCGCCCGCGTATACGAATAGACCTCACGAGGAGAGACCCATGCTCTTTCGCCGCCTGGAGACACCCGGTCTCGCCCATCACTCGTATGTCCTGGAGTGCGGCGGCGGGCAAGCCGTGGTGGTCGATGCGCGCCGCGACATCGGCGGATACCTCGCTCTCGCACGCGAGTACGAGTTGAGCATTACCCATATCCTCGAGACGCATCGGCAGGAGGATTTCGAATACGGCTCCGCCAGCCTCGCGGCGGCGACCGGCGCAGTCATCGTCACCGGCGACCATCCGCTGTTCGGCCGTTCGGACCGGCCACTGCGGGACGGCACGACCCTGACGGTCGGCACCACCCGAATCGTCGTCCACGCCACCCCGGGTCATACGCCCGAGAGCGTCTCGTACGCCGTCTACCCGGAGAATTCCGGATCGACCTGCTGGGGCGTGTTCACGGGCGATGCGCTGTTCGTAGGCGCTACCGGACGCACCGATCTTGCCGACCCGGGCAAAGCGGGAGAGAACGCGGGCGTCCTCTTCGATTCGGTCCACCAGAAGCTCGCGCCGCTCGGCGATCAGGCGCTTGTCTTCGCTGCGCACGGCTCTGGATCGGCATGCGGGAGCAACATCGCGGACCGGGAGGATTCGACCCTCGGCCTCGAGAGGCGCACCAATCCGGTGTTCACGCTGACTCGCGCCGATTTCGTGCGACACAAGAAGAACGAGCACCTGCCGCGGCCACCCTATTTCGCCCACATGGAACGGGTGAATCTCGAAGCCGGGCGCCCGGTACCGGATGTGGCTCGCATTGCCGCGCTGCAACCGGCCGCATTCCAGAAGACGATGCGCGATGCGGTGGTGATCGACACGCGCTCGCCCGACGCGTTCGCCAGTTCGCACCTTCCGGGCTCCTACAACATCTGGCTCGAGGGGGTTCCAGGCTTCGCCGGATGGATCGCAAACGAGCGTTCGAAGCTGCTGCTGGTGGTCGAGGCCGTTGCGCAGATCGACACCGCCGCGCTTTCGCTCGTGCGCGTGGGCATCGACGGGACAATCGGTTTTCTCGCAGGAGGCGTTCCCGCGTGGCGCGAGAACGGCTTGCCGGTGGCGAGCACGGGAGTGGTCAGCGCCAGTGAAGCCGCCGCGTGGCTGGATGCGGGTCGAGCGCGAGTACTCGACGTGCGCGACGACGACGAGTGGCGCGCCGGGCATATCGGCGGCGCGATGCACATCTATGTCGGCGACCTGGAATCGAAGCTTCCCGCAGTCGATACCGAAGAGAGGTTGATCGTGCACTGTAGCGTCGGTCACCGCGCCGGGCTCGCGACGAGCATTCTCGCCCGCGCAGGATTCACCGACGTCTACAACATGCTGGGCGGGATGGATGCGTGGAAAGCGCTCGGGCTGCCCGTCGAATGAGTGCTCGGCCGACCACCTTCGCCGGGCGGGACAGTCGCGCCGCGCGCGCACCACCGGGCACCATCGCAAATCGGGAGCTTTCGCGATGACGAACATGCGGATCGAACAGCAGGCCGCGGCGAAGCCGCGCCGGACCGGCAAGCGATCGCGATACGGGTTCGCGGCTTCAGCTGTCGCGGCCGCCGGCGCAATGCACCTCTTCCCGTCGGCGCAGGCCGCCGATGCCCTGGATGCCCGGGCGCTGGCCGAACAGGGCGGCGCGAATTTTCCGGCGTGTTCCCAATGTCATGGCGTCCGGGGTGAAGGCATGCCGAGCAGCGGATTCCCGCGGCTCGCCGGCCAGGGCGAGAACTATCTCGCGAAGCAATTGCAGGACTTTCGAAGCGGACGGCGCAGCAATCCGATCATGGAGCCGATCGCGAAGGCGCTCGACGACTCCACGGTGGCCGCCCTGTCCGCGTTCTACGCCTCTCTCGATGGGGAGCCGGCCCCTTCCGCGGCCGCGGCAACCGACGTTCGCGCCGCCCAGGCACTGGCCACGCGCGGCGATTGGGACCACGACATTCCGGCGTGCACCGCCTGCCACGGTATGAGCCTCGCGGGCATTCCTCCGCATTTCCCGGCGATCGCGGGCCAGAACGCGACCTACACGGCCAAACAGTTGCACGACTGGAAGACAGGGGTGCGGACAAACGATCCGCAGGGCCTCATGAAGGCCGTTGCTGAACGACTCAGCGATGCACAGATCGACACGGTTGCGGCGTATCTCACCGGCTCGGTCGTTGCCGCTTCGCCGCATGTGCGCGCGACGGCGACGAATGCCGCCGCGAGCAATGCGGGCGACGGTCGTGCTCCCCCGTCACCGGCGCAGCTCCCGGAACCCGACCACGGCGAAACAGACGTTACCGTCCCTGCCCCGGTCGAGGCGGGTCCGTTCATGCCGCCTCCGGAGGAAGCCATCCCGGACAACGAGTTCGGCACGATGATCAGGAAGGGCCGCGACATCTTCGTGGACACGCAAGCCAACGCCGGCAGGTTTCTCGGCAACGGGCTTCAATGCGTGAATTGCCACCTCGACGCGGGGCGCAAGGCCAATTCCGCGCCGCTGTGGGCCGCCTACGTGAAGTACCCGGCGTATCGCGACAAGAACAAGAAGGTGAACAGCTTCGAGGATCGACTCGCCGGATGCTTCACATTCAGCATGAACGGCCATCCGCCCGCCTACGACAGTCCTGAAATGGTGGCGCTCGTTTCGTACAGCTATTGGCTTGCTCGAGGGGCCCCGACCGGTGCCGATCTACCCGGCCGCGGCTATGCGGAGGTGGCCAAGCCGCCGCAACCTGCCGACCGGGCGCGCGGCAGGGCCGTCTATGCGCAGAACTGTGCGATCTGTCATGGCGCGAACGGCGGAGGAACGAAGGTCGCGGGCCGCTACGCGTTTCCGCCGCTGTGGGGAAAGGACTCGTACAACGCCGGCGCCGGCATGTTCCGGGTGGGCACGGCAGCGGCCTTCATCAAGGCGAACATGCCGCTGGGCCAGGGCGGAAGCCTCAGCCATCAGCAGGCGTGGGATGTGGCGCAATTCATCAACAGCCACGAACGTCCGGCCGATCCGCGCGAGCGGCAGGATTCCGATGCGCGTCGCTCGTCGGAGGGTCGCAAGTGATGCATGCCCCGGCGCTTCGGATCGGGGTCCCGACCGTGGACGCAAAAAAGCCCGCGCGAGGCGGGCTGTCCTGCTTCGGTAAGTCGCTGACCTGCAACGACTCCTTGTTTGGCTCCCCGACCTGGGCTCGAACCAGGGACCTGCGGATTAACAGTCCGTCGCTCTACCGACTGAGCTATCGGGGAATGGGAAGCGCGCATTCTAGTGATGGCGGGCGATTCGGTCAACCCTCAGCCGTCATTTTCCACCTGCAATTCGGGCACGTGACTAAAGGCGATGCGCATCGGCGCGGCGCCGCGGCCATGGTGGGCACCGCCGAAGTAGAGGGTGTTGGGGCCGTAGCGCTGGTTGATCCGGTCGAGCACGCTGTTGAGGGTTTCGTGCCGGTCGTCGGGGTCGAACAGGTCGCGCGTGGCCTGGCTGTGCTCGACCAATTCAGTCAGCGTGACGCCGATCTTGAGGAGGGGGCCGGGGTCGGGCGGGCGGCGCTGCCACAGTTCGCCCAGCACGGCGTTGAACTTGAGGGTGTCGGTGTGCGGCGCGAAACGGGCCTGGTCGCCCCAGCGGTCGCGGCCGGGTCCGCCTTTCAGGTAATGCAGGTGCAGGCCGAGGCCGCCGGCGCAGTAGCCGTAGTGGCGCAGCCGCATCGCGGCCTTGTGCAGCAGGCGGTAGAGCACGGCGAGCGCGGAATCGGGTGTGCGCAGTTCGGGTGCTAGCACGTGCGAATGGCCGATACTGGCGCGCTGGGTGGGCGGCGAGGCGAGCACGTCGCCGCGCAGTTTGGCGTAGTAGCGTTCGCCCTCGACGCCGCCCCAGGCACGACGCAGGGTTTCCTTGCTGGCGGTGCAGAGTTGCTCGACGCTGTGGATGCCGGTCTGGTTCAGGCGCTGTTCCATGGCGCGGCCGATGCCGGTCAGGGCGCCGAGCTTGAGTCCGTACAGGCACTGCGGCAGTTCGTCCCGGCGGATGACGACGAGGCCGTTCGGCTTCTGCATGTTGGATGCAGTTTTGGCGAGGAAGCGGTTGGGCGCGATGCCGACCGAGCTGTGCAGCACTTCGCCGACCTGGGCGTAGATCGCCTGCTTGATCTGTTTTCCGAGGCGGACGGCGTTGGCTTCCTCGCGCTCGCTGCCCAGCAGGTCGCAGGCCATTTCGTCGATCGACAGATGCTGGCGGCGATGCAGCAGGTGGTGTCGGCCATCACCGGCAGCACGCCGACCGGACGGCCGCGCAGTTCGGGCCGCAATTGCTGCTCGGCCGAGGCGAAGAAGGAATTGAGATCGACGTAAAGCGAATGCAGGGCCATGGCGAGGGTGGGACCCGGTATGTCATTCCGATGCCGGAATCCAGTCAGGCAAACAACTGGCCCCGGGCTTTTCTTCCTTCGGGGGCAGGCGTCGGGATGAGAGCTGATGTTGAACGTAGTGTATATCCATACACCACTTTCAATCAATTCAGCCCGGGTTCGCCAGGTTCATCCGTTCCAGCCGCTGGCACAAGGTGTCGATGATGCGGCGCGACAGCGGGGCGGAATGGCGCATCAGTTCTTCCAGCGTCTGCGGCGGCAGCGCCAGCACGGTGATCTCGCCGTCGGCGACGACCGAGGCGGTGCGCTTCTCGTTCAGCAGATAGGCCATTTCGCCGAACAGCTGGCCTTCGCCGAGTTCGCCCAGGCGGCGCCGTCCGCCGTCGGTGTTCTTGTACACCGCGGCGCGGCCGGCGTAGAGAAAATAGGCGGTTTTCGAGTCGTCGCCTTCCTCGATCAGCGCGTGGCCGGCGGGGTGCACCTGGCCGTATTTTTCCAGCAGGCGGTGGCTGTCGCTGAAGACGTAGCCTTCGAGCTTGCCGGCGCCCTCGCCGCTGCCGCCGAGGAACAGTTTTTCCAGCGCGGTGATGTCGGCCTTGCTGTAGGCGTACAGCGCCTGCGCCCACAGGTACAGCAGCAGGAAGGCGAAATAGCCGCCGATCAGCACGAACACCACGCCGCCGAGCGTGCCGTACAGGCTGCGGTAGTTCTCCAGCTTGAAGAAGGCGCCGAACAGCAGCAGCAGCAGACCCAGGCTCACGGCGGCGGCGAGCGCGAACACCGCCGCGTCGCGCGCGCGCGGATGCCGCCGCGGCAGCCGCCAGTAGGCGGCAAACAGCAGCGCCCACACCATGGCGAAGGCGAACAGCGAGTTGAGCGTCCGCAGTGCCTGCGCGTTGCCCGCGCCGATGATGTCATTCTGCGCCAGGAACGACAGCGTGACCTGGGCCAGCGCGGCCACCCCCATCAGCAGGAACAGCACCGGCAGGATGATCAGCGGCAGCACCCACGACACCACCAGATTGCGTTTGGTCCGGTCGGGAAAAATGATGCGGAAAGCCCCCTGCATCGTGTTGACCAGACCGCGCGACGACAGCACCAGGGTGACGAGGCCGACGCCGCCGGCCGCGAGCTGGGTCTGCCGCGGAATGAAGCCGAGCGCGGTGAGGCTGTCCAGCTGCATCTGGTCGTAGAGCGCGGCCATCAGGATGGTGGCCGGCATCGAGTTCTCGGCAATATGGCCCAGCAGTTGCAGGGCGTAGCTCAGCAGCAGCAGCAGCGGGGTGGCCGACAGCAGGAAGTAGAACGCCGTCGCCGCGGCGTGGTTCTGCAGTCCGTTCTGGCCGAACAGGCGCCAGGTGGTGTAGGCGAGCTGTAGCAGCCAGCTCAGCGTGCCGCGGGCGGGGGGCAGGGCGGCGAGTTTCTGGAACATGGCCTGCCCGCGCCCGGGTGCCGGCGCTCAGGCCATCGCCTGGGCGATGCGCTTGAGCGCCTTTTCGAGGTTGGCCTGCGAGGTGGCGAACGACAGGCGGATGTAGCCTTCGGCGCCGAAGGCCGAGCCGGGGACGACGGCGACGTCGGCCGACTCCAGCAGGTATTCGGAAAACGCGATGTCGGTCGGCGCTTCGATGACGTCGCGCGCCAGCAGGTTCATGATCGCCGGGCGCACGTCGGGGAAGGCGTAGAAGGCGCCGCCGCTGTCGACGCAGTTGAAGCCGGGAATGGCGTTGAGCGCGTCGACGACGTAGCGGTGGCGCGCCTTGAAGGCGTCGAGCATGGGGGTGATGCAGCCCTGGTCGCCGTTCAAGGCGGCCTCGGCGGCGACCTGCGAGATCGAGGTGGGGTTGGAGGTGGACTGCGACTGCACATTGGTCATCGCGCGCAGGATGGCTTCCGGGCCGGCGGCGTAGCCGATGCGCCAGCCGGTCATCGAATAAGCCTTCGACACGCCGTTCAGCACCAGGGTGCGGTCGTACAGGTCGGGGCAGACATTGAGGATGTTGACGAAGGGCGCACCGTCCAGGCGGATGTGCTCGTACATGTCGTCGGAGGCGATCAGCACGCGCGGGTGCTTCCTCAGCACTTCGCCGAGCGCGGCGAGTTCGGCCTTCGTGTACACCGCGCCGGTCGGGTTGGATGGGCTGTTGATGACGAACAGCCGCGTCTTCGGCGTGATCGCCGCTTCCAGCTGCGCCGGGGTGATCTTGAAGCCCTGCTCGATGCCGGCCTCGACGATCACCGGCTTGCCGTCGGCCAGGATGACGATGTCGGGATACGAGACCCAGTACGGCGCCGGGATGATGACCTCGTCGCCGGGATTGATCACCGCCTGCACCAGGTTGAAGAAGCTCTGCTTGCCGCCGCACGACACCAGGATCTGCTTCGGCG
>ERZ778017.2045-NODE-2045-length-17581-cov-4.522652_pt1 | contig 17581 bp, 19 predicted proteins | sample MGYA00375747_ERZ778017 | MGnify/ENA primary metagenome ERZ778017 (study PRJEB29350, sample SAMN05509838) | bioreactor metagenome | biome: bioreactor; material: wastewater | place: South Africa: University of Cape Town | collected 2014-03-17 ...
GATGTCGTCCTGCAGCGATTTTCCGGCATGGGTTATATTGCCGTTGCCGTACTCTTGGCGTCTGGGGCGGTGAACTCTTGGTTTTTGGTCGGATCCGTGTCCCGCCTCACAACGACGATGTATGGGCAATTGCTCCTTGTCAAAATCTGCCTGTTTGGCGGCATGCTGGTCCTCGCGGCGACAAATCGCTTTTTGCTGGTTCCGGCATTGATCAACGGTAATCACAACTCCTCATTATCCCTGGTTCAGTTGCGTCGCCATGTGCTTGGCGAGCAGATTCTGGGTGGTCTTGTCCTTCTGATCGTAAGTGTGCTCGGGACTATCGAGCCGGCGATGAGCCAATCCTAAGGACTGTCGGCGGGAACCCAGTGGCGCCTGCTCATATCGTGCGAGGCTTGCGAAGTTAGACGGAGATGTAACATTACGGAACTTGAGCGACGCTATGCTGCTTAAGAAAACGGGTGTTTGTGTCGTGGCCCAGCGATCACAATTCGTAAACTGAACGCTCATGCTGCTGCACTTCCCTTGTAGCGCCAGCCAGAATGCCTTATCTCTCGAATCGGTTTCGCAAGATTCTGGAAGCATGCGGTATTTGCTCAAAATTCTGCCGGTTATTGCCCTAGTGTTTTTGGGGTTACCTGCGGCTGCAAACGCTCATGGCGGTTTTGACGACGATGGAGTTCGAGCCGCTCCCATCACGGTGAGCGACGTCAAATTTGATCAGTCGGCCGAAGCTTCTAGTGATGCGGAGACAATCGTTGAAACATCAAATAGCGAACTTCCCCTAAAGCGCTGCGTCGGCCCATGTTGCTCTCAAGGCATGTCCCATTGCGGTTCCTCTTGCAGTGCACCCTTGGCGCTGAATGGCAGAGACACGCTCATTGCATTTGATGATACCCGTGCAAGCAAAGTACGGACGTATGGCGCGTCCATTGCACGTCTCAATCTCCAATTTGGGCTTGAAAGGCCTCCCAGAGGCTAATTGCGCCTTGTTGGGCGTGGGCCAGTAAGGTCCTGCACGGCAGATTTATACGCAGCCGCGCAAATATTCCCAGGCAAACAGCATTCGGTCTGACGCGTCGCGTCGATTCCGCTCATCGTCAGACCTCCACAACGCGAGGTGCCGATGCTCGTCCGCGTGATCATCACCGCAATCGTTCTCACAGGAGTTGCCGCGTGGGGCGATCCTCCGCCGCCTTGGCCGGTCAGCGGGCCCATGCCCGACGATCCTGTGCCCGTGCCCCGCGCTCATTACAGCGACGTCGGCGCGGGGACCAAGGTTTACCTGCCGGTCGAGCCAAAGTCGTGGGGCGACGTGAACAAACGTGTTGCACCAAAGCCCGAAGATAAGCCCGGTCACGAGGGTCACTAACGCCGCCGCGAGGCGTGATGGGGGAAACGGAATGAATTGGGGGAATGGTTGGCATCGGCGCGGGCATAGATGTGCCAGGCGCGGTGTCGTGGTCGCTACCGCCGGGCTCTTGCTTGGAGGATGTGCGCAGTTTTCGAAGGATGGCGGGATGGCTCTCGTCTCGGATCAGACTGGTAGCGTCGTTGGCGCTTCGGCGGTGAAAATAAAAAATGAAGCCGACGCCGCAGCGGCGCAGGCGCGTGTGCGATCGCTTTTGGCTACGCCGTTAAGCGCTAACGCCGCCGTGGAAATAGCGCTGCTGAATAACCGCGCGCTCCAAGCCGCTTACAACCAACTCGGCGTTTCGGAAGCGGACATGATCGAAGCCAGCCTTCCGCCCGCGCCGTCATTCTCGCTGGTGCATCTCACCGGCGCAGAATTAGAAATCGAGCGCCAAATCACCCAGAACATCCTTGCTCTGTTGACACTGCCGCGTCGCCGAGAGATCGCGCAAGAAAAGTTCAAGATCGCCCAGCTTAGAGCCGTCGAGGCGACACTCGAAACCGCAGCAGAAGCGCGGCGCGCCTACTACCGGGCCGTCGCCGCCGGACAGTCGGTTAGGTTCCTCGAACAATCGCGCGCCTCTGCCGATGCGGTTTCGGAACTCGCCAAGAAGCTCGGTGAGACGGGTGCCTTACCGAAACTCGATCAGGCACGCGAACACGCGTTCTATGCAGAAGTGAGCAATCAGCTTGCCGTTGCCCGCCTCCATGAAAGAACCGAGCGCGAGAAACTCAACCGAGTTCTCGGTCTCTGGGGCAGTGACCTCACTTACCGCCTTCCGAGTAAGCTTCGTTCACTGCCGCCAAAACCGCGCACGACGGCGGATATCGAAACCGAGGCGATCACCTCACGCGTGGATCTGCAGGTCGCGCGGATGAAATTGGTGGCCCTCGCCAAGGAGTACGGGCTTACGCATGCAACCCGCTTCATCGATGTTCTTGAAGCCAGCGGCATCAGCCGAAACGAAATCCAGAGCGGCGACCGAACTCCCCGCGCCGGATACGAACTGACTTTCCAGATCCCGATCTACGACTTTGGAGAGGTGAAGACCAAGCGCGCAGAAGAAACGTATCTGCGTGCCGTAAACATGCTGATGGCGAAAGCCGTCAACGTCCGCGCCGATGCGCGACAGGCGTACCAAACGTATCGGGGTGCCTACGACATCGCGCGAAACTACGAAAAAACAATTCTTCCCCTGCGGGAAACGATCTCGGAACAAACACTCCTCAACTACAACGGCATGCTTACCGATCTCTTCGCGCTTCTCACCGATGCCCGAGACCGTATCACCGCAAATATCCAAGCGATCGACGCCCGACGCGATTTCTGGCTGGCCGACGTCGACCTCCACGTCGCGATGATCGGAGGGGGCGGACTGAGCGCCAGCCTTGGCGAAACGCAACAAGCCTCGAACCAATCCGATTAGAAAAGGAAGATTGCCATGACCTTTTCGCGCCGTAGTTTCCTCGCCAGTTCGGGATTGGCGCTCGCAGGCGTAACGCAGGTGACGGGACGTGCGGCTGCCGCATCGATTCCTGAAGCGCCGCTCCAAAACTCGCCGCTCATGCAGCCGCCGCTGTATCCATCGAGCGGCCCGGACTATCAGCCTGTCGTTACGCTCAACGGCTGGACGCTGCCCTGGCGGCAAAACGGCGACTGGAAGGAATTCCATCTTGTCGCCGAGCCAGTCGTGCGCGAGATCGCGCCCGGAATGAAGGCCCACCTTTGGGGTTACAACGGCCAATCGCCCGGGCCCACGATCGAAGCCGTCGAAGGCGACAAAGTCCGCATCTTCGTAACCAACAAGCTCCCGGAACACACGACCATTCACTGGCACGGTCAGCGCTTGCCGAACGGAATGGATGGCGTCGGCGGCGTGACGCAGCCTCACATCAAGCCGGGCCAGACATTCGTCTACGAGTTTCAGCTCGGCCGTTCCGGCACCTTCATGTACCACCCGCCCTCCGACGAGATGCTGCAGATGGCGATGGGGATGATGGGCTTCTTCGTTGTCCATCCCCGCAACCCCGCCGAGCATCGCGTTGACCGCGACTTCGTCTTTCTTTTGAACGCCTACGATATCGCGCCCGGCTCTTATGTGCCGAAGGTCAATACCATGCTCGATTTCAACTTGTGGACCTTCAACAGCCGGGTCTTTCCCGGGATCGATCATATGGTGGCCCGCAAGGACGATCGCGTTCGCATTCGTTTCGGCAATCTCACCATGACCAACCACCCACTTCACCTCCATGGCCATGAGATGGAGGTGACGTGCACGGACGGTGGATGGACGCGGCCGGAGGCACGATGGCCGGAGGTTACCGTTGACGTCGCGGTCGGTCAGATGCGCGCCGTCGAGTTCATCGCGAGCGAACCGGGCGACTGGGCCTTCCACTGCCACAAGTCGCATCACACGATGAACGCGATGGGGCACGACGTGAAAACCTACATTGGCGTCGACCTCAAGAGCCTGCAGCAAAAAATCTCCAAGGTCATTCCGGACGGCTACATGCCGATGGGCGAAGCTGGCGGCGCAAGCATGGCGGAGATGGAGATGCCACTTCCCGACAACACGCTGCCGATGATGACCGGCTACGGACAGTACGGTCCCATTGAGATGGGTGGGATGTTTACGGTGGTGAAGATCCGCGAGGGTCTCGACCGTAACGACTACAAGGACCCAGGCTGGTTCAAACACCCAGAAGGCACCGTTGCACACATCTGGTCCGGCGAACTCGCTAAAGCCGACGAGGCGCCGGCAGCTGTCATCAATCCGAATGACACTGAGCTTCAGGTCATCAAGCCGTCTGGTTCGATGAAACACTGATTAGCAACAAGGAGAAAAACTATTCATGCTTCGCAGGGTTCAAATACTCGTGGCCGCAGTCGCGCTCAGCGGCGCTTTGCAAATCGTCATGCTGCCGTCGACGTCATCGCAGGTGATCGCACACGAAGGTGAAGACGACGATTTCGCTGCCGGCGCGCCCGGCGATCCTACGAAGCCCTACCGCACCGTCGCAGTCACCATGTCTGAAGACAATGGAAAGATGTCTTACGCGCCGGCCGAGATCGATGTGTCGACCGGTGAGCAGGTCAAGTTGGTCGTCAAGAACGCGGGGACGTTGAAACACGAATTCTTCCTCGATTCATTCCAGCACAACGCCAGCCATAGGATCGAGATGCAGAAGAACCCCGAGATGGAACACGACGATCCGAACGCTCAGAGCATCGAGCCCGGCCAGCAAAAGGAAATCCTCTGGCGCTTCTCAAAACCCGGGACCTTTGAATTTGCCTGTCTCATTCCCGGTCACTACGAGGCGGGTATGCACGGAAAGGTCGTCGTCAAATGACGCGATCCGGGAGCCGAATGCACGTCACCAATCAATCACGGAGTAACAGCGATGAAACGACTTAATCCCGCACTGCTTCTCGCATCATGGGCATGTCTAGTGTCGGTCAACAGCTTCGCGTCGGCGGAAGCATCCAAGAGCCTGCCGATGATCAACGGACAAGTGAAAAAGGTCGATGAGTCCGCCGGCAAGATGACCATCAAGCACGACGCCATCACCAACCTCGACATGGGCGCCATGACAATGGTGTTCAAAGCCAATGACCCGGCAATGTTGAAGACCGTAAGGCCCGGCGAGAAAATCAAATTCAGCGCCGACAAGGTCAACGGACAGCTCACGGTCATGAAGGTCGAAGAGGCCAAGTGATGGGGACAGCGGCGATCATCGAAACGGTCGCTGCTACTCATATAAATCAGCCAATGCTTTTTGGGAGCAACAGATGTCAACGATTATTGCAAGCGCCATTCTATCGACGGTGCTGGTCGCAGGCGGGTCAAAACCGACCGAGACATGGACGTCCACGCCGCGCGACCCAATTGTCCTCGTCGATACGAGGACCTATCGCCATTGTCATAATGACAGGGGCCGCTTTACAATTTGCTTTAAGAAGGACCCAAGAGATCGAATGCAACGAAACGATGAGCCATCAGGACATGCGCACCGAAAGCCATCGCGTTCGCAAACGCGCGATCACGATAGCTGCTAATCAGCAACGTTCGCCGACGCGCGAACGTTAGTATTGGCTTCTCATCGACAGGTGATGGGCTCGATACGAGCGGCATGTGAGCTGCCGGCTTGCGATCAAAGCCTGCGTGCGCCGAGTGTCCGCGTAGCTCCGCACAAAGCTGCCCGCGTCGGCGCCGGCATGGGCTGCGCCGAGCGCTGAGAAACGACGTTGGCAAATTATTGGCAGTCTAACAATAAATCCCCCCACGCATGATCTTGCGCTCGAAGCGACGCCCGCATCCCGCCGCTAGGTTGCGCCGGTGTTGCGCCCTCGCACCACTCCGATCCGATTTCGTTTTGGCAATTTTGCCGCGTAGTTTACTACAGAGGTACACAATATTACTGGTCGCTACGATGAGCTGCGGTATCGAGGGTTTCGAGACCCTAACTTGAGATGACTGGGAAAATGATGGACTCGACTTCTCTGCGGCCATTCGGAGCCGCATTGCTTGCCATATTGGCAAGCACCTCCCCTGGCATGGCCGGGCAAGACGCAAATTTCGTGCTGTACAATCAGCACATGGAGGAGAAAGGCGAAACCGAGGTTGAGGTCTACTCAGACTACAGTCATGTCGGTAACGGGGAGTCGAACTACACGGCTCAACTGTACGAAATCGAGTACGGCGTCACGGACTTGTTCACGACCTCCATATACCTCGAGACTGCCAAAACATTCGAAGATGACCAACACTATGATTTCGGCAGCGTTCGTTGGGAAAATCGTTATCGCCTCTTCAAAGATGAGACCTTGCTGAACCCGGTGTTATACGCCGAGTACGAGTACAAAAAACCCACCAGCCGCTTCATGCGCTCCGTCGTCGGGCGAACCGACGGGGAGGACGAGGACGAGCATGGGGAGGAAGAAAGCGAGCATGAACTCGAAACTAAGCTCATTCTCGGCCGTGATATCACCAGCAATCTCAACGTCGCCTTCAATATGATTCAGGAAATCAACTTCATGAACGGCCTCTGGTCGTTCGGATACGCAGGTGGTCTGAATTACGCGTTCTACCGCGCCTATGACCAAAGCGGTGTGGTGGATCTCGAAGAAGCAGGGATTCAGAAGTTGACGCTGGGACTTGAAGTCTACGGTGGTCTCGGAGACTCGGAAAAAGGCCTTACGCTGTCGGGCAGCAAGACTGAGCAGTATCTCGGTGTCAACCTTCGCGCTGATCTCAAGAACGAAATGCACGTTGGCATCGGCGGCGCTTTTGGGTTGACGGATAACAGCGAAGACGCCGTTGCCCGGCTGACGGTCGGCTATGAGTTTGAATAAGGGGAAGCTTCAATGAAAACGGGTAATGGTCTCTTTTATTTGTCGGCGGCGATCGTGGCTTGGTCCGGGATGACGGCGACAGCCTGGGGTAAGGACTTTTGCAACGTGCCACGCTCGCAATGGCAGGCGCAATCTGCACTGGTGAAAAAGCTCGAAGGGCAAGGTTGGAAGATTAGCAACTTGAAGATCGATAGCGGATGCTACGAGATTTACGGCACCGACGGTAATGGCAAAGCGCGAGAAACTCACTTCAACCCGGCCACATTCAAGGCCGTCGCAGAAAGACACCAAGGCTAAGGTCTGGGACGGGTTTCTGCGCCTCACGCACTGGAGCCTCGTATTTGCGTTCGCCATAGCATACGGCACCGGTGATGCGTGGAGAGACTTCCACGTCACGGCAGGGTGCGCTGCTCTTGGCTTGATTGCGGGGCGCGTCATCTGGGGGATTTACGGATCAAGATATGCGCGATTTAGCCAGTTCGTGAAATCGCCGGCACAAATCGCGTCCTATCTGGGCGACGTCGCCCGTGGAAAAGAAATTCGCTACGTTGGTCACAATCCGGCTGGAGGATTGATGATCGTCGCGCTTCTTTCAGTGGTCTGTGTAGCAGCGGTGTCAGGGGTGCTGCTCACAACAGATTACTATTGGGGCTCCGAAACTTTGGAAAAGCTGCATGGCGGATTGGCACAAGCAGCACTCGGCCTCGTCGCTGCCCACGTGATTGGCGTCATCGTAACGAGCTATCGAACGCGAGAAAATCTAGTTTGGTCGATGATCGTCGGAACGAAAAGAGCGCCTACGGATCAGGGCGTAGATTAACTGCCAGGGCGCGTATGGAACAAGTCGGCCTCTCGGCCCATTCGGCAACCTTACAAGTAGGGCTTGGTTTGCCTTATCGGCGCGGGGGCACTCCTTCGTAAAGGTGCCAGTCTTGCGCTCCTCGACGTAGTCGATCGTCCGGTTCTTGAGAACTGGAAAGGATCTTGTCGAGAGCCGCGAGGCTTGCGCGGATGACGACGATACTGGCATTCCACGTGCTGTCGGCCGGGAGATCAAAAAATGGATTGGGCGTGGTCTTGGGCTGGTCTGTCATGGCTGTCTTAGGTGTTCCGCATGCATCGTGAGACCTTACCGAGGATCAGATTGCACGGGATGAATATGTCGACACCATATCGGACGAATTTGGTTTTGCGGCGGCATCAGCCCCGATTTCTAGTGCCCCGCTGGAGGCCGCGCCGCTTTGACGTGTTCCCCGTTCTAACTTGACCACGCCCGACCACTCAATTACGCTTATCTGCGTATTTGCGTTATCCGGGGACGAGCATGAGCGACAGCAATCAAAGTTTCGGTGGTGCCATCAGTGCTGCGCGCAAGAAGCTTGGATTGAGCCAGAAGGAGTTGGCGACCAAGATCTTCCGCGAGGACGAGGAAGCCATCTCTCCGCAGTATCTGAACGACATTGAACATGACCGGCGCAGCCCGTCGTCGGATCACATGGTGCAGCAATTTGCCGACGCGCTGAACATCGACGCCGATTGGCTCTACTACCTCGCGGGCAAGTTTCCCGCTGATGTGCGCGACCGCAAACTCACGCCGCAGGAAGTGTCAAAGGCGATGGTGGCCTTCCGGCGCGACGCCAAGAAGAAATAGGAGCAGCCGATGGTGAAGTTCGTTCGCGACACGACGGGACGCTTCTCGCAGCGGCCGCACTATGAGCCGCAGGAGCTCGACCGCGAATGCGAGGCGATCATCACCAAGTTCCTGAAGGACAAGTACGGCAAGGTCGAATTTCCGATCTCGACGGACGACTTGACCGTGCTCATTGAGCGCGACACCTGCGATTTCGATCCTTACGCCGATCTGTCGGCCTACGGCAGTGAAGTCGAAGGTGTGACCGAGTTCCAGCCTAAGGGAAAGCCCGCGGTCAAAATCGCAGCGGCGCTCTCGAACGACAGCCGCCGCGAGAACCGGCTGCGGACGACACTCACGCACGAATACGGGCACGTCCACTTCCACGCCTACTTGTGGCAGGTCGAGCCGCCAATCGCGGATCTCTTGCGGCAGCGTCCCAACGCCAACAAACAAATTTGCAAACGAGACGGCATCTTGAATGCGGCACCGGCCGACTGGATGGAGTGGCAGGCCGGCCATGTCAGCGGCGCCCTCCTGATGCCGGTGTCTTCCTTGCGCAAATCCGTCACCGCGTATCTCGATGCGCACAGCCTGTTCGGTATGGTCGGCACCGGCGGGCCGCACAGTCAGGCGCTAATCGAACGCGTGCAGCAGGAATTTCAGGTCTCGGCCGATGCCGCGCGCGTGCGGCTCCTGAAGCTCAATATCCTCGGCGCTGAAGACGCCGGTCCCTCGCTTTTCTCACATCCGTAGGCAGCTGGTCCGTTTGCAGCTCTTGACTCTGGCTTTACTCCAAACTACGCTAATTAGCAGATTCGCGGTCATGCGGTTTCGAGAACGAAGTGACGGAAGGACGAAGCAACAAGGCGAAAACGAAAGAGAGGTGCACATGAGCGGCAATGGCAATGGGAAGGACAAGACGGTGGAGATCATCGTCGACGGTACGCCCTACGAGGTGCCGAAGAAGGACGACATCAGCTACGCCGAAGTGGTGACGCTGGCCGATCCGCAATACCCGCAGCATCCAGAGGTCAACTACACGGTGACCTACGAGCGCGGGCACGGCAAGGACGGTATCCTGGCGCCTGGCGGCAGCGTGAAGATCAAAGACGGCATGGTGTTTCATGTTGACCGCACTGGCCAATCGTAATCCCGACATCGGGCAGCTGCGCGACAAGGGGTATGCCCTGCGGTATGACGCAGGCTACCTCGTCGTACGCGACATCCCCTATCTCGATGGCGCTCTCGCCCTGCACTGGGGCGCCATCGTCTCCAAGCTCGTGTTCATGGATCAGGAGCACGTGCGCCAGGAGAACCATCAGGTGTTCTTCGCAGGTGGCACGCCGCACGGGCTCGACGGTCGCCCCATACCCAATCTCGGTGATACGCCGACACCGCTAGCTCTCAGCAAGCCCGATGTCGTCGTTGAGCGCATCTTCTCCAACAAGCCCAAGGATGCCGCGGGTCAATTCCGTGACTATCCGGATCACTTAGCCAAGATCTCGCAGTACGTGCAGCTTATCTCGGGGCCGGCCATCGAGAAATACAAAGTCAGCCCTTACACGTTCCGGATCGATGAAGATGAGACCACGGGCTCGGTGTTCAAGTTCCAGGATACCCTGACAAGCCGCGCCGAAATCGGTGACCTCTCTGCGTTGTTCAAGGACGAGGTTGTAGCCCTGATCGGTCTCGGCGGCACGGGCGCCTATGTGCTCGACTTCCTCGTCAAAACGCCCGTCAAGGCCATTCGCGGCTTCGACCACGATACGTACTACGTCCACAATGCGTATCGCTCACCGGGTCGCCTCGACGACGCCGAACTCCGCCGCCCGAAGGCTGACGTCTACCGGGCGCGCTACGAGAACTTCCGGCACGGTCTGACCTTGAAGGAGCAGCGCATCACCGCCGACAGCGCCGCCGATCTCGACGGCGTGACCTTCGCCTTCGTGTGCGTCGACAAGGGCGCAGCGCGCAAGGAGATCATCGACCTGTTGGTCTCGCGCGGCATTCCCTTCATCGACGTCGGCCTCGGCCTGAAGCGGCGCGACGGGCGTCTGACGGGCGCCATGCGCACGACGTTTTTCGCCGCGGGGGATCCCGGCAATGTGCGCGGCATGGGGCTCGTCGAAACCGCCGATCACCCCGACGACGAATATAAGGTCAACATCCAGATCGGCGAACTCAACGCGCTCAATGCGGCGCTCGCCGTCATCCGATACAAGGCGCATAAAGGCTTTTATGGCGGCACCGACGCGCTGATCCAGACGGCGTTCGACATCGTCCAGACGAAGGCGTTCAGTTTGCCATGATGTCGATCGCGTTCAGCAAAGTCAAATACGTCCCCAAGGTGCTCGAGCCCAACGTGCTTTACGTGTCGGAAGAATTCCACACCGCGGCCCACCTGTGCCTGTGCGGGTGCGGCTCAAAGGTGGTGACACCGCTCGGGCCCGCGAAGTGGACGTTCCGCGAGGAAGCCGGACGCCCAAGCCTCTGGCCGTCGATCGGTAATTGGCAGCTCCCCTGCAAATCCCACTACGTCATCAAGGGCGGCGAAGTGCTGTGGGCGGGTCAATGGACCGACGAAGAGATCGAAGCCGGCCGCAAGCGCGAGAGTACCGCGCTCGAAGCTCATTACCGCAGGCGCGAGGCGAAAACCGGTTTCTGGTCCTCGCTTTGGAAAGCTATGCTGGGGATATTCGGAAAGTGAGCGCAGCACCCCCGATGTAAAGCGACCACTTCCGCTTTTTGGAGAAGAAGCGGTCCCACCGCTTGGCGGCTAACACCTCGGCACCCAATCTCAGTTCGATGTCAGCATTCTCTGCATTGCCACGCGACGGCATAGCCGCAAGATCCCAAGAACAGACATCGAGGTATAAGAATTTGGTCCTACGATTTCGCCTAGCGGACGTCCGTTTCCGGGTGCAGAACAGTCGCTGTAGGTGGACGGGCCAACCCGCTGCAATCAATTGTCGCGCGATCTCTTTATGTCTGCGACCCAGGCAGAAGTGCGCCACATGCAGGTCCTAAATGGCCTGGGCGCCTGCGTAACTACGCGCGAACAATGTCCTGATGAGCTCGATGACCACTTTATACCGTAACGACGGGTGCCCGCCTTTCTTTAATAAAGACGACACTAGGTAGCGGTAGCTCCACGCCCGTTCGAACTCCTCGTCGCTGGCAAGTGGACTAGCGCTCATAGGCGCCGATACGGCCCTGCCATCTCGCCCGATCCTGACATAAAGGGCGCCCTGCTTGACGCGGTCGCGCTTGCCTTCGGCAATGCGCAGCGCCGCAGGGTCATAGTCCGCCGGCTCCGGCCAAGCCCAGTTGCGGGATTCCCATCTGCCGATTTTCTCGTGGCGAAGGATGAATATAGCGTCCGCGACGGTGGGCGGAATCCTTTCGCCACGCATCACATCCTCGCGGATACGCTTGACCATCTCTTCTTCGCTCTCATCCTCTTTGGGGTGGATGTATTCGATTACCGTGCCCACAAGATGTTTGCAGGCGTGGTCATTCATGGCGCGAAGGATTCTGAAAGCACTTTTTGCCGTCGGCTATGATGCGTTCAAGGAAGTCGTTGCACATCCGGTGATCGTTTCGGTCGCCGCGCACATAAGGCAGGCGCAGCTGGAGCTTCTCTGCAATGAGTGCGAGCTCGACATCAATAATCTTGCGGACATCGTTGCAGGAAGAGTCAGGTCGCTCCTTCAGGTGTGCGCGGGCGTCATCGAAAGTAGTCGTCTTGCCGGACCAGCGGATGCCGAGCTGCGGCGTGTCGAACGGTAGGAGGCTCCGGAAGTTCCAGACCTTGCTGTTGAGCTGTGACGAAGCTCCGCGTACCAGTCGCGGTCGTGCGTAAAGATCACTGCCTGCCGCCCGGCAAACTCCTTCTCAAGGAGTTCAACGATCATGCCGCGATGATTGCGGTTGAAGGCTTACAACAACGTCATCTAGGATGAGGGGGCGGTCGCTTGCCGTCTCGCGCTTCGCCAGCGCAAGAAAGATGCACAAACCAAGGCTGCTGCGATAGCCCTCGGAGAGAGTCAAGCGCGGCGAATCCTGATCCTTGCCGTGGAACTTGAGTGCAATATCGATGGCCTTGGCGCCGTCAGGAAGGTAGAGCCGCACCTCGTCAATCGGCTCCTCCGGGTGCAGGATCTTCCACATCTGCCCGATATCGTCCGATTATCGGCTATGGCGGCCGTCGATTTGATGCGGATCTCTTCGCGGACGCTAGCTTCCGTGGCGCTGATGAAGGCGATCAGCCCCATCGTGTCTTTTAAGCCCATGTGAATTTCAGAGACTTCACCTTCTGCCAGCGTCTCAATCTGCACTCCGAGGAATTTCAGGCGCTCATAGAGCGCGGCGATATCGGCTTGACTACGCGAGAGCCGGCCACACGCTTCGCTCGACTACAGGCCACCAGCGCCCCGAGGTCTTCGTGCCGCGACGGCTGCATGTCCACCTACGCGACGTCCGGCCGTTCCGTCGTCCACGCAGCCTTTAGTCGATCGACGCCCCGTGAACTAACATTCCACTCGGGCCACTCGTCGGGGGCTGATCGGACTGCGGTCACCGACGAACCCTACTCAATGCAGCTCGTGGGCTCCAGAATTTGCACTAACTCATTGATCGTAAGTGCGTTTGTTCGTGTCAAATTAGCCGCACTTCCCGTCAAGTCACCTAGCGGACGCGCCGTGCTAACTTTTCTTGACCCATAAATGCTGATGACGCGTCCTGGCGATGAGCTGGGAAAGGAGGCGTGAATGGCCGCGGTGCGCGAGCAGGTTTCCAAAGTCTGGCAACTTGCGATTCCGTACTTTCAATCACGTGAAAAAACTGTTGTTCAGCTTGGCCCGTTCGGAACGTACCTCGTTAAAGAGGGCTGGATCGGCTGCGGCTTGCTGCTAGCGATCATTAGCGCTCAATGCGGACAGATTTGTCTGACGGTCTACTTTAATCAATGGAACGCCGTCTTTTTTGATGCGCTTCAAAACAAGGATCTACCCACTTTCTGGCAACAACTCATCATCTTCTCAGTCATCGCCGCTGCCTTCATCGTCATTGCGGTTTATCAGCTCTATCTCAATCAATGGCTGCAGATCCGGTGGCGGCGGTGGATGACGCATTGCTATCTCGACCGTTGGCTTGAAGATGGTCTGCACTATCGGATGCGGCTCAGTGGAGACGCCGTGGACAATCCTGACCAACGCATCTCCGACGATATCACGCAATTCATCGATCAAACGCTGACCCTTGGCATTGGCCTGTTGTCGGCTATCATGACGCTGGCATCGTTCTGCGTCATCCTTTGGGGGCTCTCGAATGAGATTCCGCTCTCGATTTCAGGATACGATCTCGCCATACCAGGCTATTTGGTGTGGATTGCCGGAGCATTCGCGCTTGCAGCTACTGTGGGCTCCCACCTCGTTGGCCGGCGGCTCATCGGCCTCAACTTCAATCAGCAACGCCTCGGCGCTGATTTCCGCTTCGGGCTGGCACGGGTGCGAATGCATTCAGAACAGATCGCGCTCATGCGCGGCGAGCACGTCGAGCGGGGTCTTCTCTCAGACCGCTTCGTGGACATTGTCGCCAACTGGCATGACATCATGGGCCGGCAGAAAATTCTCACATTCTTCACGACCGGCTACACGCAAATTGCTGTGATCCTGCCGTACATCATTCTTGCCGGTCCCTTTTTCGCAGGCCGCGTCCAACTCGGCGCCTTGATGCAAACGGTGGGCGCATTTGGCCAAGTCCAAACGTCGTTCTCCTATTTCGTCAACGCGTATTTGAGCCTCGCCACTTGGAAGGCCGTCGTCGACCGATTGGCGGGCTTCGAAAGCCAAATTGCGCTGACCCATGATCGGGTGTCGGGACGCGGCGTCAAGGTCGGGCACACACAATCCGAAGTGGCGCTTTCCGTAGCGGATGTGCACATCGAAACACCCGATGGCACACGACTACTCGCCCGCACAAATTTCGTGGTTGAGGCCGGGAAGGCTCTTCTGTTGAAGGGTCCGTCGGGATGCGGAAAGACGATCCTATTCCGGACAATCTCTGGCTTCTGGCCCCATTCCCAAGGACGTGTTGCGCTGGCGCCGAATGCACGCGTGCTCGTCGTCCCGCAAAAACCATACTTGCCGCTTGGATCGTTGAGGACGGCGGTTGCCTATCCTGCAACAGCATTTGATGTTCCTGATGAAAGGATAGGCGACGCGCTCGACAAGGTTGGTCTTGGCCATCTGCTGCAATCTCTGGATCGAGTTGACCAATGGAGCGACGCCTTCTCCCTTGGGGAGCAGCAGCGTATTGCCTTTGCCCGAGCTTTGCTGGCGAGACCCGATGTACTGTTGCTCGATGAAGCGACGTCAGCGCTCGACGAGCTGTCTGAGGCAGCGCTGTTTCGTACGCTTAGGGCCGAACTCCCCGACGCCGCCATCGTCTCCACCGGTCATCGCGCAAGTCTCAGCGATTTGCACCATCACTCAATAAACCTTGATCGATCTTTTGCGATGGCAGAACCGGCTTAGGCTCGGAATCTTAGATACGCATGAGACCAGGCCCGCAGCAAAGCCACGGGCCTGTCTTGGGGCTTACTTGCCCGGTTGCGCGGGCTGCGGACTCGGCTGTGGCACCATAGGGCATCCGCCCTTCGTGATGGGCATTGGGCAGGTCCAGCCTGCTTGTGCCAGCCCGGCGAAGCCGGTCATGGTCACCGCACCAAGGAGCAAAGCTCCGATTATTGATTTCATCATTTTCGGCTCTCCCGAGTTTGAAATGTTTTCCATTGCCGCGCACGCTTGTGTGCGCAGGCTCGTCGCGAGCGTCACTGCTCGCCACGTCAGGTCTGGTTCACGCTCGCGGAGGGGGAGTCGGCGGTCTTAGACGAAGGGATCGGAGGTCAGCGGCGTATCGGATCGGCGCCGCAGGGCGAGCAAGCGTTGGCGGACCCACAATGTTCGTCAGGATTGCGCTACTGACATAGCAATGGTTCACGCACCCAACCGCCGTCCGGCATTGTGGCATCAATTTGCAATCGGGCATAAAGGCGCCGCACGGACAATCCGCAGGATTGCCAGACGTCATCTCGACCGCCATCGCACAAGGCTTTGTCATTGCGACGCTGGCAATGGGAGCAAGCGCTGCTACCAGCGATAACAATAGGACAAATATGGTACGTAGGCGGATCATTAAGATTCGATCATCTCGGTCTTTTTCCAGTTTGCGCTCGGCGAGCGAAAGTTCAAGTGAATAAACCGGAGCTATGAGACAGGCCATCGCGCGACGAAAGGATGCGTTTGTAAATCAAAAACATTTCCTCCAGCGAACGCATGTTCATCTGCGATCAGAGAACAGGTACTTAACCAACGCCGCGATCGCTAAAACGAGCACGATCGCAACGAGCAACCCAATCAGGCCCATTCCCCACATCATGCCGCCCATGCCGTCGTGCATCATTGCAGCCTATTCCTTTGCATAGATTGGGGCCGGGCCGTCCTCGCCCGTGATGGTTAGGACCTCGAACGGCCCCTCCTGAGTTCCCGACATCCCCGGCGAGCCCTGCGGCATACCGGGAAGCGAAATCCCCTTGATATCTGGTTTTTCCGCGAGAAGCCTCCGGATCGGTCCGATCGGAACGTGGCCCTCGATGACGTATTTTCCGATAACTGTCGAATGGCACCCCTCGAGGTTCTCGCGCACGCCGTACTTCCGCTTGATCAGCGTCATGTTCGGGTGTTCCACCACCGTGACGTTGAAGCCATTGGCCCGGAGATAATCGGCGTAGGCGTCGCAACAGAAACAGCCAGGGTTCTTGTAAAGCGTGGCTGCAATTTTCTCCTGCGCCTGAGCATACCCAAGGGTAAAGGCGAGGATGACGACTGCGATTATCAAGCGTTTCATGTTGGTTCCTTCCTTCTGAAACCGTTCCTTCACGAACGGACCGATTCGAGCTGCTGCGTTGGCATCGTGGCCTGCGCCGACAAGCGCCAGCCCTTCACCACGCCGTAGATTGCGGGAATGACGATCAGCGTCAGCAGCGTCGACGACACCATGCCGCCGATCATCGGCACGGCGATACGCTGCATCACTTCCGAGCCAGTGCCGGTGCTCCACATGATGGGCAGAAGGCCAGCCATGATGGCAACCACCGTCATCATCTTCGGCCGCACGCGCTCGACCGCACCGACCATGATGGCCCGGTAGAGGTCATCGCGGGTGAATGGCCGTTTCTCAACGAGGCACTCCGCCTGAACTTCCCGCGACGCGTGATCGAGATAGATCAGCATAACCACGCCGGTTTCGGCGGCGACGCCCGCGAGCGCAATGAAGCCGACCGCCACGGCCACGGAAAGATTGAATCCGAGCCACCACATCAGCCAGACCCCGCCGACCAGCGCGAACGGCAACGACAGCATGACAATGAGAGTTTCCGTCAGTCGCTGGAAGTTGAGGTAAAGCAGCAGGAAGATGATCATCAGCGTGACTGGTACGACCATCTGCAGACGGGCCTCGGCGCGTTCGAGGTATTCAAACTGGCCGCTCCAAACGAGATACGTGCCGGCCGGCAGCTTGACCTGCTCATCGACCGCCTTCTTGGCATCGGCGATGTAGCCGCCGAGGTCACGGTCACGGATGTCGACGTAGACATAGGTTGCGAGCTTGGCGTTTTCGGTGCGGATGGTGGTGGGACCCTGGGTCAGCTTGATGTCGGCGACCTCGCCCAACGGCACTGTGCCGCCGCCCGGTAGCGACACCACCGCATCCTTGGCGATGGCTTGCGGACTGGAGCGCAGATCGCGGGGATAGCGCAAGGCGACCGTATACCGTTCGCGGCCTTCGACGGTGGTGGTGATGGGCTCGGCCCCCAGCGCCATCGAGACCACATCCTGCACGTCCGAGACCATCAGGCCGTAACGGGCCAAACGTTCGCGGTTGGGGATGATTTCGAGGTAGTAGCCCCCCATGACGCGCTCGGCATAGGCGCTGGACGTGCCTGGGACAGTTTTGAGGACGGTTTCAACCTGGCGGGCGACCTGATCCATTGCCGTGAGGTCGCTACCAATGACCTTGACGCCCACGGGGGTTCGGATTCCCGTGGAGAGCATGTCGATGCGGGCCTTGATCGGCATCGTCCAGGCGTTGGAGACGCCGGGGAACTGCAGCGCCTTGTCCAT
>ERZ778017.2051-NODE-2051-length-17552-cov-5.690404_pt1 | contig 17552 bp, 10 predicted proteins | sample MGYA00375747_ERZ778017 | MGnify/ENA primary metagenome ERZ778017 (study PRJEB29350, sample SAMN05509838) | bioreactor metagenome | biome: bioreactor; material: wastewater | place: South Africa: University of Cape Town | collected 2014-03-17 ...
AAATCCCCACGGGTAATGCCAATAAACCCACGCCGATCAACACATTGATACTGTTGAAAATTGTCTGTGGAGCCGTGGACTGGCCAGCAACGACGGTAACAACATTACCGTCCTTATCTTCGATTTTCTTCAACGTAAACTGCAACGCTACTGTAGCAGCAGACACAGCTGATCGGAGGGAAGAAAATGACTGCGACGGCCAAACCCGTCTTGATGTTATCGGAATTGGGTTGGCGGTGATGGAATTGGCTCGAGATGACGGAGATGGAAACGACGAGTACACATCATCCTGGTAGAACACTTCGTTCATCAACTGGTTACGGTTAAAGTCATGTATTACTGTAGAGAGACGTTCTCCTCTGGCGGATGGCACCATGAGGCCCGGATCAAACAATTCGTCATCGTCGTCTTCACCAACAAAGAACGACCTTTTGCGAGTTATATCATTGTCGAGCTTGGAGGCAGCAAACGACTGGGCTCTAGTAAACGATGATGCAAACTTGTGAAGACTATTGGGGCCCTTAAACGACCCAAAGTCATTATCCAAGACAGATTGTCTACGGTGCAATAGGGACGTGTTTTCGTCCATGAAATATGTGAATAAACGATCAACTACTGCGAAAACTACAACATGAAACTTATAGATCAAGATAACATGCGGCGTTTGTGCAAGGCAAATGATAAGTAGACGTGAGCAAGGTACACTTTGAGAAAATCAAAACGCGGACAATAACAGAGATGCGTTAAGCAACCGGTTTCTGTAACCACCAGCCCGGCAACGGAAGGTCCTTCCGATGCGTACAGACAAAATCGTACCAGACGTTTGTTAGGTGCCAAACTGTCGCACTATTTATGTGTGGTTGGTGTAGCAATACATTATAAGTGCGTAAAGATACACGCGTGGTACGCAGGGGTTGGCTAGTTTACCAGGTGGATGTGGCAGGGCCAGGTTGCAGATGAGAATTGAGGTTGGCCAGATGAGAGAATTGAGGTTGGCCAGATGAGAAGTCCTGGTACGTCAGGTAAAACAAGTGGATTACTCCATTAGGTTGATGTATTAGATAAGACTCCTGTACCATGAAGTGTTTAGGGATTAGCTATTCCTGGGTAGTGGATCGGTTACAGGACAAATGCCGGTACTTTACCAGTGGCCTGGGATCTACGCCGTCGCTTTTGGTGAATTTTAGTCTATTCTCTAAAGCACCACCACTCTTCACAATGCTCTTTTCATTACGCCCTTTTCACCACACTGCTCTCAGTACCAGTTCCTGTCTTTGTGGTCATGTGTTTACAAGACACCCCACTACCCCAACTCTCCCTACACCTACAAAGCTATTTGGTGGTACTCTATTAATTATCGTTCTATATTTCTGCAATCAAATCATCAACATTCAGGACATGCTCAAACGTAGCAATATCGGTGAACTTTCTCAACCGTTTATCACGCGACAGAAGGACATTGACCTCGGTGCTAAACGTGTCTAGCCCTTTTGCTGCTCGGATTTTGGGGTCGCAGAGGCCCATGGCTGCAAGCAAGGTGAAATATGCGTCGTTAGCACCATTATGTAAATATCCATGAGGAATATTGAGAGCTCGAAGAATTCCTCGGAGCGATCCTCCACTCGTTCTCGTCAAGTGGTACAACTTGAACGTGTCTACAATTGGTGTTGACGGGTGGATATGTATACCAATAGAGTTTAACCATTTGATGTCTGACAGCACGTCATGACCAACAAGTACCCCCTGTTGATCTCTGATGTACTTCTGGAGGACGGCTTTAATTACTTGCTTGGAATCAGAAATGTTCAACACATGCGACGTTCCTCCAAGAAAATGTTTTTTATTATCAGCAACGAATCGTCCGTTGATTTTTTTCATGTTCTCTTTGATGACAATGTGGTATGGCTTGATAACGGGAATGATGGTATTCTCCAGGATCAGAGGATCAAAGATAGCAATACCGATTTCTGTCACATGTTGCATGTTTCTCTCCCATGCTTCAACGTCTATACACACTAGGGGTCTGTTGCGTAGATATACAAGTGGCATCCATTGTTTTAACCTTTCTATACTACTGTGATGCCTTTCTGGCAGAAACTGAAAATGGCTGCTCTGGAAGTACTCTTCTAAAATCTTATCATATCCTTGTGCTAACCTTACGCCCTGACTGACTATCCTTTGTGACTGAGACATAGCTTTGTTGGCAACGATCCCAGCTGGTTCGTGCATTATTTCCTCATTAAATTAATTTGAAAAATTTGAGCCGCATCACAATATGATCTACAGATTGTTGCACCCACTCTTTTGGTGATGGAGAACACTGATAGTATCGTCAAGCAATTGAAGTCCAGCCCGAATCAGCATGATATAGAACAGTTGATTGCAAGAATCCCTCCAGAAAATCCCCCCGTCATCGTCATTTCCACCATACTATCCTACACTATTCCACAAACCTACCCTTTACTACCAGCTTCCATACAAAATCAATTAATTTCTATCCTTCTGTCATATATTGGCTTGTCCAACGTTGTTTCGAGACTACAGCATGTTGCACATATTGACCACGCCAAGCTATGGCTAGAGGTTGTTCAGAAAATCTTGTATCAGGACGAGTTCTTGTGGCATATTATCAAGCAAAGTGAAAATGACAGAATAGTCACTAAGGAGATTGATAAACTCTTGTTCAAAGGAAAATTAACGTCCATTGTCAATCAAGTATCGTTACAATTTGAACTAGACGACCCCATTCCTGATTTTTTCCAATGGCTATGCTCATCATTGTTATCGTTATACCCACACCAAGTGCCCATACCAACCATAAACATGTTCTTGAACTCGTTATTGCACTCAAATCCCGTGCTCACACCACAATACTTTGAATTCATGATTAATCAGCAAAACCTTCCCTACTTCATTCAATCTTATAAGGAGTTGAAGTCATTCCAACAAAACGATATTGCATTGAAACTATTAACACTCCATATAAACAAGGTGATAAGTGACACAAACATTCTCGCATGGTCAAACGTACTCCAGTTTATACAATTGAAGGACCACATTCAGTGCAAAACCATCACAAAGCAAATGAACCGAAACTTAAATGTGCTTGCTTGTTTATTAATTTCCGACAACAAGAGAAACACAATATTCACAAACCTATTAGAAGACTGGTCTAATCCAAAATCTACACCAATATCAATCCAAGAGTACACTACTCATTTCTTGATAGAATTATTGTCGACTACATCGCAAGATTTTTTGAACAAGCTAACCTCCCAACCTACTTTCTTAACTTCAATTTCAAATCATCTAGAAGCATTTTCTACCCATTCGAAATCATTAGGAGTCATATTGGCTAACAAAGTGTGTGAATACAATCACCAACCTCCTATTTTCAATATGGAACTTGATTTGCACGAATATGACTATCTTATAGAACAAACACCAACAGTGTTTCTGGAAATTCCGGAAAATGAGTGTTGGAAAGAAATAAATCAACCGATAGTTGAAGAGGTGCAAGATATAGAAAATTCTGTGGTCGATGTAAGTCAAAAGCTTGATAAATTTAATTTTAGTACAACTGATTCTGACGATGAAACTGACGAAGAGGAGGACCCCATGGCACATAGATCCAGCATTCCTAAACCATTGTACATAAAAGATTTGCTTGAATACTTGAACATAGACACCAAAAATGAAAGAGCATATGACATGTTACTGATTGCGCTCAAATCTGGACCAACACTAATAAGACAAAAGTCAATCAACTCCAACGAAGTGAAATTTTATAGCGAAGAGCTTATTTCAATTTTGATTGGAATGGGAAACGAATTCAAAATTGAGAATTTTACAAACTTGCAATTACTAAATCTTATTGCTGTTCTCGTGGCCACTCCCAGCGCATCTATACATTTGTACAAGTTATTGTTGACTGGTGATTATTCATTACAACAGAGAATGGTGATGTTATCGGCATCGTCTTTAGCATGTCGTGAATTACGAGGTTTTCATGATGAAGTAGTTGCAAACTCATTCATACCAGCAAATTTTGCTACCAGCATTTTGCCCAAGAAACTGGATTTTTATTCTCAAGGCATGGAAACCATAGAGAGAAGTATTCAAAATGACTTGATGGAAGATAGATCCCAAGATGCAAGAGATAAGCTCACAGGTGGAAAAATTTTGCGAGTTTCAGAAAGATTGAAAAAAACATCTTTACCTGTTGATAAACCCATTATTCCAGAGTTTTACAAGCTTGTTGGAAAAAACTTTTATTTTCCACTAATAAGTGTATGGTACGAATCAAACGGAATAGACATTGGACATTATTCGCCAATTCTAATTTCTCATTTCATTAAGACCTTGACATTAATACTTCATACGGCGTACCCATCTGCTGTGAATCTCAATGATATGATTAAGGAATTTCTTTTGATCGTGACATCAGTTTTGTCAAGTTTGGAACCTGATCAAGTACAGACCATAGAAAGTATTTCCACGGGTGTATTGTTGATATGCGATATAACTGATGGTCAATTCTTAATCGATAATTTTACGACTGAGTTACGTATTATTCAGACTTGGATGTCAAAGAATTGGGAAAATATTATTGACAATAGAGTTGTTGGATTATGTTCAGCGTTGCTATTACGTTTACAAGAGATGAACGATAGCTACGAGAGAAGTCTTATCAATCAAATGAACAGCTTTTATTGACATAAGACTTAAATATAATGAGATTTTGAAATACGTCACTCGATGTTCTTGTAATTTATGCGAATACATTGCATATGTAATTAATCGAATACTTTATGCTCTCAAATTCTGGAAAATTATTCAATTGCAATATGTAGAATGTCTTCAATTCTGTTCCTTTTCAACTTATTTGCAAATCTCATCTCCCTTAGTCAACTACTCAATTATCTAGTCGTGTGACCAACATTACTTGCTGTATGATTTAATGGTAATGACTACTTCATATTCTAAAATTAACATTAGCACTCCAGATTATTTTATTTTTTGGTTTTACCTTATCTGAAACAGGTTATATTTATTATGCAAGGGTCTAAAAATTATAATAATTGAATTAATGAAATGCTAATGAGGGCCCCCACCAAGAGGGATTTTGTCCATGTGTGGTCCACGGAATAAGCTCTATTAGCGTGAGAAGTTTTATTTTTCATATCTGGTTCTTTTATTGTCACAACAAACACCGACAGGTCGCTGGTGATGGTTTCAACGTGTGGAGTATTTGCAGGAGTGATGACGGTAGTACCAGTTAACGTCAGCACGACACCGTCAATTGTTACGGTTTCTAACCATGTAGCTGTAGTAGGATCCGTGTTTTTGTGTTCATCTTTGTCACCGCCTATTGTTGTGACGAGACTACCGAAAACGGTTGTGGTGTGGCCGTTGGATAGTATACCAGTTGAAATTGCTGTCCACCAGATGGTTGTAGGTCCAGATGGAGTGTTTGTAGATTCTGGAGTTACCAGCTCAAGATGACTAGTAGTTGGGGTTACAGTACCAGTTTGTTGACTACCTGTGGCTAAAACTGTTGCATCGGTTTGCGCTTTATCTGTGTTCACAGTATTGGTGTTTGCTGTGTTGTCAGTATTTTTGGGGTTTGCGGTATTGATAGTATTGGCTGCTGTTTCTGTATTGGCAGTATCCTGAGTTGGATCTGCGGTATCTACTTTATTTACACCGTTAGGAGTATCACCCAATCCTCCTAGGTTCATTGTGTTTGCAGCAATATTACTAGCTATTAAAAGACTTAAAAAAACCGATTTTAACATTTTTGGTTTACTGAAAGTGATTTTCTACAGATAGAGGAAATAAGCATCTTTAAATACATCCAAAGTAATGACCCCATCTCGCCAGATCAGTGTTTTGATTTCGGATCAACAGTTTCATGTCTTCAGACTTACAACCAGCCTTCCTAACATACAGTCCAGTGGCTGCAAAATCCCACATTCTGAGATTGGGTGAGGTTTGATCATAAAACCTAGTTTGTTATAACCAAGCTGTATTCGTCCTAATATAAATCACATCTCTTATTACAAATGTTCCAACATGTCATTATTCTTCTATAATGTTACTAGCTAACACTACTTCTATAGATTTCTAATAATGTATACGGTACCAAGTTGTATACAGTAACATCATACTGGATTAGTATCTGAACATTGGGGTCCTATCCTTATAGTCCAACAAGGATCTAGGTCTATACTTGTAATGACTTCTGGATTTTATGGTTCAACCATTTCGTTGTGTAGGTGATGGTACCCGATGTCATTGTCAACCCAATTTTTCTTGGTTGTTGATGGATCAAGTCTTTTATCAAAAGCTTGATATCGGATTGGTTATTCGTCTCAACCATATTTCCATTTATTTCTAGATTATCCACGTTTCCTTGTAGATCTATTGTCAACGTTGGAATGGTAATCTCTTGGTAATTTTCAATCAAGTCTGGAATGGTGTCGATGAAGTTTTGCACATTAGCAAACTTCACTACATTGTCTCCATATGTAATTTTCATATCGTTTGTGGGTTTAGTCATCAACTCATCAATGTACTTTATAGTCAGATTATCATTCCCTATCCTTATGATAGTGATTGATAATTTATCTAAGGCCGAAAGTCTTCTTATTAACGAGTCATTTTCTACTATTGTGTCGTCGAAGTTATTACAATTCACAACAATCACTTTGTTGATGTTGTTTTTGTTTGGAATAAATGGATAAATGTCAGTTATTTTTTCGAATGTCAATTGTAATTCTTGCAAGTTCGTTTTAAAATAGCCACTGGTACCATTGTCATAAATTTCAATCTCGTTGATAATTCTATCCCAACCATCCCAAGCAGGTGACGCACATCCAATGAAACTACCCTTGTTGCCACAAACTCTTGATCCATCAGTTCCAACAAAAATTAAACCCAATGTGTCAAAATCTCGTAAACTTTCTTTGGCAGTTGACACAATCTTTCTGATTTCTTCACGGAAATCTGAATTCGAAAATCCACTATTATTATTTATAACTGATATACTCAATATCAAATTAATTGGGAGTTCGTCTGGTAATGGCAATGTTTCAATTAAATATTTTGTAGGAATATCTTGATTATTTGCAATTGTCTCAGCAAAATTTTGTATCTCAGTGGGCAAGATCTTTTTATTAATTTGGTTCCATGCATTAGTAGTAAGTTGAAGTAAGTTTGGGAGCTGTGATTGGTCTAATTTCCTTGACTTCAAACCAATGAGTTTATCCAAATAGTATTTCCATTTTATGACAATTAGTTCCACTTCATTGACTTGGAGTTCAGGTAACGTATCTGTGTTTGTAAGAATAGTTAAAGATCCATCTATATTTTTCACAAGTTTAACCATTTCATCAATTGACAATTGGCCCACTAGTTTATCATTGTCAATCATCAAAAACTTAGTTTCCAATAAAACACAAAATACATAATCCCAATCTTCTCCGTTTGTAGAAATATGTAAATAGTCAAATAAAAGCGGGTTTTTGATCTGTTCTTCATCAACATAATCAAATAAATTATCGATTGAAACCAATTTACTAGAAATCTCCTTTATCACAAGATCTCTGGTCGATAAACCCGGATCATACGACAGGTCGTTTATTTCATTCGTAGGATTAGGATCAAAATAAGATGCACTAAGTTTTGGTGTACTTAGTTCAACACTTGATAAAGCAGTATTATTAGAAAATTGGTCATGCTGTTCATCTGAGTTGTCATCCAACTTATCCGAAACATTGTCGAGTTTATCTGAACTATCGTGCGATTTGCTGGAATTGTCTATTTTGCTAGATAACTCCCCTGTTGTATTTGCAATAAAGGTATTATCAGACAGCCTCCGTTCCATCTCATGCTGTTCTTTATTGTCTGTAAAGCTTTTTCTTGTAGGTTGTGGGGTGAGACTTAAAGTTCTAGAATGAGCTTTCAGATTGTCTATTGTATCACCACGAATGGTAGAGTTGGAGACTTCGGAATTATTTTTCAAGTGATTGGAATTATTCGATTCATGTTCATTTTCAAGCATTTTCAAAATCGTCATGAAATCATTAGAAATTTGTAAGTCTACATCTGTTGCTGATATTCGATTTGGTTGACCTAGTGGTAATTGCGGTATTAACCTCTGAGTTGAATGGTTGGTATTTGTTTTAGATAATTGATCGTTTGAGTTTTTAATACTTGTTTGAAAATCCACACTCGAGGAAATTTGACTGTGATGGTCATAAATCTTTGGCATTTCAATATTAACTTCCATTGTATTTGTAAACCTGTTTACAGTGATATCAATTGAAGGGTTAAAAAGATCAGCAATTCTCGCATTAGTGACTGCTGGCATAAATGGTGTAGTCGGACTTGCCGACACATTGGAATATTGTGGCGTGGTTAAAATTTGGTTTTGATTTGTATATGATGATGTTGTTGGTATCGAAAATGTGGAATTTATTGGAGACGGTATAGGTGTTGTTGGAGGAAGGGAAAAAGTTGGTGGCTTATTTGATTCATTAGACACAAGTGATGGTTTTGAGGATAGTTTTGAATGGGAAGATGCTAGGGAAGTAATATCTTGAAAACTGGACCCGGGGTCCAAGGTATTTTTAGGTGGATTCTGGGTTTGAGATATTTGTTCGGTAGTGGCCTCTTTCAGATTGTCATTAGAAGATGATGGGTCCGATACTAACGAATTCCTCAACGAGGCTGCATTCGAAGTGGTTGGTTTATTTGCTTCTGATATTTCTACAGGTGCACCACATACACACTTGGAATCTTGGGAATTAGTCAAAGTCAGAAAACAGTCGCGATGGAATTCGTGGCCACATTTCAATGACACAGGAGTCGAAGATAAACCACGACTACACGTGCTACACTTTGCTTCCTTTGACTTTGGAGAATCAATTTTGGGTGATGATGAAAGTGACGATGACATTGACAGGGGAGGTTTCACATGTGTCGGGGAATGAAGTACCACGATATCATTTGTGCTAATGGATGGTGATGACGGCTGTGATGAGCGATACCTCGAAAACAACTTGCTTCGTTTCAAACTGACCATGGCGAGATCAACTTAGCAATAAAAATGTAAACTTGCCAAAACTTAAAAACCTTGAAGTGACCAACACTGGGTGTAGGAACACACGGAAATATAAAAGAACGTAGCGGTGAAATAACAGTAAGAACGCAGTATAAACGCCCACGAAACAACGTAACAGGGTGAACCGCAATAAAGAACGCGGTACAACTGGTATGGAAATGGAGTGAAAGCAGATTGGCCCGGTGAATCTGATATCGTTTAGCTGCCTATGCACTATGAACGCCTTCCAACACCTAGATCACGTTGGCTAAACGATACAAAATACAATAGATAATATCTATGTACTAAGAAGAGCAAAAAATTAAAATGCTAAACCTGAGATCCCCTATATATAGAATCCACCAAATATTAATTGTGCGATCAACGAGTCGTCCACCACAATTTGGTATGATTCACCACGACGTGTCTTTTCCGCAACAGGAGTGTTCTCAAACAATTCTCATACAATGTTGTCGATATTGTTTGAGTGCGTTGAGTTTCTGACACTCCTTACCCCTAAGGTATCAAATTATGTATGCAATTTACCAAAACGGTAGGAGCAGATCCTCCATAAGAGTTACCACGGCTACCGTCCTACACCGCTCTCACACAGGGCCCCACCAGCGCACTACAATTGCTATTGTCGGTATTGTTGTGTGTGCCTCGTCGGTAAAACTAGCAAATTATGAGTTTTGTTGGTCACAAGTGTGCTCTGGTCTCACTACCGACCTGGTGTTCCATATCTTATTTTTTTGTGTTGATAATTTTGCTCATTATTTTGTAGATAGTCCTAGCCTCATAATATCAAGGTGCTACTTGCGACGTACCAGCATTGGAATGCAGTTGGAATGCACTAAACCACTTCTATACATACACCAGTATGCTTATCTCCCCGTGTAGTGCGTTCTTCTAAGCTGGTGCACCGAACGTATAGAGTGTGAACTCTGCCCACTCAGATTCTTGCATGCTCAATTGACTCTACTCACTTGTGCTCTACGGCTTCACATTTTTGAAACAGAACCACATAGTGTACCTTTGTTGGCTTACCTCATCCCTCCATACACCACCGGGATTTTACTTCACAATTGTCTCCTTGGATCTTTGTTCAATTGGACCAGTGAGTGAGGCACACTCTCTCATATCTTCTTAAAACACTCACAATAGACCTATGTATAGCTTCCTTTGTTGTTCTTGTTTTCCCGCTTAGAATACACTTTTGTACACAGCAGCATAGCAGCTAGCCTGTCTGATCGTCTTTCTGCACACTCGGCATGCTACATGCTTTAATCTTGCTTGGTCTACATCAATACTTTCTGCATTGATACGTTTATTGTTACCGCATAAGTATCTATACATACATTACCGACATTAATCTGTACCCACTTGCGCATTAACTCTTCTTAACGTTTTACCAAAAATTCCCAACCATTTAACAAATTGTCTGTAGTCATCATCTTCAATTGCTTCTTTTAACCCTGGTAATGTTTGTCCAGCATACCCGGTAAATCTACCACTAGCATAAACAATATGTTTGAACCACGAACGTTTGTGGAGCCCGTGGGCGTATAAAAAGTTCCGTTCAAAGTATTTGGTCAATTTGTTTTGGTGCTTGATCCTGAAATGTAACTTGACTTTTTGCCACCAATGTAAGGAATCACGATTCTCAAATTCGGTTTGCAATCCTGCTGATTCCAAGTCAAATACCTCGCTACCTTTGTTGAAGGTATGCAAATCTTTCCATGTAAGATTAAGCAATTCACCGAGGGTATGGTTCTTGTGGTGATCAGGGTTGTGTGGTTTGTGGGGTTTATGTGGTTTGTCTGGATTGTGTGACTTGCCTGGTTTATGGAACATTGGTTCATGGTGCTCTTCCATGTGATGACCAGATTTATGGTGACCATCTTCATGTTGCAAACGATGTTCATTTTCGTCATCGTCGTGATGGTTGCCATGTCTCTTATCTTTATCGCACATTCTTCCTTCACCTAATCTGGCTCCTGCCATCTTTTCAATACGGTTAGAAGAACTAAATGGTGCATCAAATTCAGGATAAGGACGGATCTGACAATATTGACTTCCATAGACACCATTAGTTGCTTTCTTAACATATTTGACATTCTTTAAATCTGGATCGGTGAACTCTGCAAGTTGTTGTTTGCTAACAGGTTTGTCAATCCATTCCTTTGGAACCGATTTAACAGTTTCGTTATAGTATGAGAAGATAGCTTGAGAATAGTCATGGAGTTTGAAATCAATTAATTCTTTTTCGCACAAAGTGTAAACCAACAATGACAAATACTTAGCAGCAACATTATGGTAAACAAATCCTGGGTCACCAAACTTTTCCATCCATGAGTATGAATCATAATTGGAGTGGTACTGGTAGATAGCATCGTCTTTATCACCTTTGAAGCCCAAGTCAACAGAAGGGATACCAAGGTGTTCCAAAAACACGGTGTAATCAGACCCAGAACCTAAAATCGAAATTCTGTCTCCTCTGGAAACTAAATGGTCATAAACAGTACCGACTTTTTCATCAGGGTAATCAATTTGCTTTGCGACTGACCGTAACAAATGATTCAATACTGGTGAAGCTGATAAGTGCAAGTTCTTACCCGTCACTGCCGAGTCGAGGTTGAAGTATGCAACAACTGTCTTTTGATACTTTTCAGCAAAGTATTCACCAGCTTCAGTAGAACCTAGTAAACCATATTCTTCACCATCGTAACTCTGCAAAACAATTGACCGCTTAAACTTATATCCTGCTTTCTTCAAAGCAGCTAAAGCTCTGGCAACTTCTAATAAAACTGCAGACCCGGAGTTTGGATCACCAGCACCACCCTTGATCCATGCATCACGATGGTTTCCAATAACAATCACTTCATCCTTGTTGATACCTTCAATTTCACCATACACATTCCACATAGTTGTAATGTTGAAGACTTGATGGTTGTACAAGTTCAATTCAAATTCAGGATTTGGCCCCGTGAAATACTTGAATCCATCCAATTCACCTTTCCATGATTCCACTTGTTCACCATGTCCATTCAATTTTTCTAAAATAGGTTTGACTTCCCTGTAACTGATTGGTAAAGCAGGAATCTTTCCAATCGATTTGTGAGGGTCCTTTCTCTTAGCACCTTTCTTAGATGGGTATCCTGGGGTGGTCGGATCACCCGGTGCCGCACCAATTCCTCCCAAGAATTGCACGGAGCCACGTTGAACTGATGATTCATGACGGGCTGGTCCATGAGGATATTGCTTGAACCCGTTTGCTGGAGTGATACCTCTATCATCACCAGGATCACTATAGAGAAGAACACCAATGGCACCTGCATCTTGTGCAAACTTCACTTTCAACCCTCTAAAGATGGCTCCATATCTTGCAATTGCAATTTTTCCAGTCAAGTCAATACCCAACGATTTCAATTTAGCAAAGTCTTCTTTGGTACCGTAGTTAACGTATACGAATTGGGAGGTGACGTTACCATTGGCAGCATATCCCAAAAAGGTAGGAATGGTATCATCACCACTTGAGGTCGAGTCCTCCTTCAATTCATCTTCCTTCAATGGTGCTTGGTACACCGACTTGCCATCCTTGAGCAAATGTAAGTCGTGATCCTGGGGGTAACTTACGTATATATCGTAGGGGTCAATTGTTGGTTTGAACCCGTACTCTTCAAACTTGTTTGCAGTAAATTCTACAAGGCCATAATTTGTACCAGCAAGATGGGGTTCGCTAGTGTAACGTTCCAGCCATTTTCCAGCCAAGTTGATTTCTAACGCGTCGAGAATGATTTTTCTGGCATCTTGTTCAAATACCGTGACGGCAAACGGACAAGTGATGTTGGCGAACTTGAAAAATAATGCCAATACTACAACCGAAGCAAGAATTCGCTTCATATACGACCTATTGCTTCTGGTGTGCAATGGCGTGTACACGCCTTTCTCCATATCTGGTGAACCCATCGTGTACGTCGTTGTGGTGTGAAAAGCCCCTTATGGTTATCTGCGAAACCCAACCTTTATATATAATCCCTTTCGAAGGCCCATCACGTGGAAGCAACCGGATGTGGCTTCAATCCCCATTTGGTACTTAAGCCCGTAGTGTCGCACAACACCGAGAACGTTCACAAAACCCACGACATGAACACGCCAAAATACCCTGGTCTCATAGGGGTCATTTAGCGTCACCGCAGTGGTATGTACATGTTCTTTGATGCCACCTATTGAGTGTAATACCGCCAGTTGTTGTTGCAATTGCTGTGTGAATTACTGAAGGCGAAGTGATAGGCGAGTTAAAATGAGTCCGACACGGCTCGGATTCCGGTACGGAAGCTTACACCATCAGGGTATTTAGTCAAAATAGGCGTATAGGGGTTGAAAACATGTTCACAGGCCCTACAGGGGCATTCGATAGACATCTGTGAAATTCTGAATACCCCCTCACATACACAATGGGGTACATTTGAAATTGTGGACACTAGCAACTGCAGTTGCCTATTGAGAATTTTTCGCAACCATTGGTTGTGGACTAAGCATAAGTGCATATATTTCTCATGATTCTTCTAGTATAGTGGAGAGCTTGGCACGGCCGTTGGCCCCATCTGGACCGATCTGCTTAGTTTGCAACCGTCATGGACGCTGATGGAACATCGTTGTGAACGAAATTGCGATTGGTTAGTTTTAGTGTTTCTGTGTGGTTATGTACTGCAGTGCCTGGAAATAGTTATAATTCCGGTCATCATAGGAATTGGAATTCGGCGAAGTCTAATCTACCCAGCCTATGGTGTCAATTGCACGTATACTAGTTGAATATTACGGGCCTGGTTGTGTCTGCGTTTAAATATGGTAATTTTGGGCACAGTTTTACTGTTTTGTGTACCATTCTACAATTAGAGCACTTTTCAATTTGTTATTCAAGTAAAGATAGGGTATTATTTTTAATTATGATACATGCAACGATTTGGTGAAGAACCTAGAAGTTTGACTCTTGATTAATGTTTCTGTCTCTTACACCCAATTCTCCACTTAAAAATTCGTCGGATCCGACTTTTTCCTCTTTTCTCCAGAAAGTCCACTTTCCTGATTCGTACTCGTTGGTTCTCTTTCGTTTGATGTAGAAGAATAACGCCAAAATCCCCAACAAAATACCACCTCCTACACCAACAACAACCCCCACAACGATCTTGTTTGTTTGTGATAATCCTCCACTGTTGGAACTCTTGTTGTTGTTAGAAGAGGCTGTAGGAGTAGTACTAACTAACGAAGTTCTGGTGACCACAACAGTTTTACCATTTTGAACAGTGGTATCAACAGCTAACGATGTGGATTCACCAGTGATAGATGGACTACTAGTATCACTAGTTTGCGAAGTGTACGATGTTTGTGAAGGCACATCTTCTGTATCGGAATTATAACTTTGTTCTGCTGACGTTGATTGGAAAGTACGAGTTGATGAAGTACTCGACGTGGTATAATCTGGTGTGGTAGACGAGGTTTGAGGAGTATAGGTAGATGATGTCGAGGTAGACGTGGTGGTAGGCGAGGTAGACGAAGAAGATGTGGTGGTGTATCTGGACGTCGTGGAACTAGTGGTGTCTGGCGATGATGATGAATAGGTAAAACTAAAGAACCCTGATGACGATGTAGTTGATTGATATCCACCAACTTGAGTACTGGAATAGTATGTGCCTGATGTGGTTTCGTTATCTGCTCTTCTCTTTACTTCAACTGTCGTTTGAGGTACCATGTCAGCGATGGCAGTTTCTGAGGACACAGTAGAGACCGAATTCCGTTCAGGAACAGGCGATGACGAACAAGACATCCATGACGACATCGGTGTGGGTACTTTAGTGGCCAACAATACAAGGAAACATATTATAGGAATGACTATGATCCAAGGTCTAGTGGTAGGGCGAAAAGAACGTTTTTCCATTTTGTGCAAAAAAAATCAAAATCAGATGATGCCTTATGAATGGAACAGATACAAAGCAGTTAAACTACCTATATTACAATAGTGATTCGGATCGTAAAATGTCAAATAAAAAATTCCAAAAAAAAATTCACCACTTGAAGAGATATACGTATAGTATATAAAATTTCTAATGGAAACGTCAAAATCGCACTGCCCATACAGTAGCATAACCGAAATCAAGTTCCACGTGCAAATACAAGAGATAAGTTATAGTTGGATACAATCACAAAGTGATGCTGGTAATCATGGCAACGCAGACGTCGACACTGAGAGATACCTTGTAGCTGGAAACATTGTTGTTTTGTGAATACTGTTTGTCTAGCTATAAATAGAATTGAGCATGATTTCTGACCGTTAGACGTACATTCACGACCAACACGCATTGTAGGCAGTATGGTAGCATAAACTACAATGGATCGGAAAAGCCTGCGACTTGTAGCACATAAACCCTTTACAAATTATGGCAAATGAGAGGACAACACGAATAGTCGTGGTGTCCAGACAACCTAGTGAGAGTAGAGTGTAATGCCCTGCGAATTGCGGATAATGAAACTCATAACAGTTTGATGCAATGCGCCTCCTACAACGTTGGCGCAGCAAGGTCAGGTCAACACGTACTGATACCAACCCGCGTTATACAGGATAAACAAACAATCCACAATCTCGAACGTTCTACAATTACACATTTTACAATTTAAGGTACTTGTCAGACGGCCACTTATACCCACCCAGATGATTTCCTCCGAAAAGGCATAAACAAAAGGGTAAAGATCATCGCTCCTCGAAGACTGGTGTCAATTGAGGCAAAATAAATAGATGACTAGATTGCTAAGAATCACAGTCAAGCTAAATTAATTCTCACTTTGAGGGTATAAGGGTTTTCACTCATCAACCAAGTTGGATTCAGTGGCTCTTTTGAAGAGTCAAAGAGGGACGTGACCTATAGAAATGATCCTATGAAGTACGTCGACAGAGAAAAAAAACAAAACCATCAAAGCGATCGAATTCATCCTCTATTTATAGTCGCACTCACCAGTCTCATCGGAGTGCAGGTAGTTGAAAATTTTCTGCCACCATAGTTACCCGGCAACCACCTCAAGGAGAAAATTGTTAGGCCAAACCTCACGACTGACCCAGAGAATTACCCGGAAATATAACCCCGGGTCGCATTTTGAGTGTTCGTGACGATGGTGTGACAATTATTTCGACAAATGCAGTAGATTGTCGTAGAAAATGATCTCTACTAGTTTTGGCCACAAACGGTTCCCAAACGATATTTTCTGCCGGATTAGTACATCAGGTGATGTATACGAACTCAAGTCGGGGAACATCTGGTAAAGATTGAATCACACAAACCACAAAACTGTGATAATCGACATAAGAGACAAATAAAATGACAATGGTCGTATTAAAGCACCTACTACAGTTCTCTACTTACATTAACTTCTAAGGCACACAATAGAAAGTGCCATTTATGTAGGCCGGAGTTTTCTTTAGCATCTCCTAATCGGAAGTACTGGATAGTTAAATTTAGATCAACGCCATCCCAACAGACCATTGAGCAGGTTATAGTACGATACGAATGCACCGTGGACCGCGTGGTGGCGCACTAACTGTAGAAAGTCGACCCGGAATTTCGGTGACATGGTACCCCTTCTGTCACACCAAAATCGATGTTGCTACAGTAGCTATCAGGTGATTGGCCCCTGGGTGGATTTTAGGGATAATAGAAAATTATTGCAACTACAATAAAAGGCAAGGAATTGGCATGAAATTGTAATTTGGCAATTGTTATTTATTCTTTCACAATATCCAATCCTGAAAACTATCATCACTATGTTCTCTATTAACGATCTATTCCGTTACAGCAATTACTTAAACCTGATCCGTTCTGAACATACCCCAGAAACAAAAGTCATCAGAAAGTTTGAAACCGATACGGGATACCAGATTCATATCTATAACGAGTCCAAGGACTTTGATCCGTTTGAAATCAAGGCATTGAGACACCGTGAGTTTCCGTTGGTCACCGTAGACATTTCATCCCCTCAACACAACTTCAATCAAGCGTTGATCTTTGATGCCGATGACATTGATCCTACTAACATTGAGTGGGTTCAAGATGATTACGTCCTCATGGTCAACATTCCCAAGTCTGAAGCAGTGAAACAATCCCAATCAGCTCCAGCTTCTGAGGTGTCGCCGGAAGTTACACAAAACCCCAGTTCTGCAACCTCTGCGGCTGAATCCAACTCCGAAGATAAAAACGCTGAAAGACCATCGTCCGTCTTTATTGAAGCTGAAAAAATGGCCAGAGCCGTCAGATTGGCTACTAGTATTATGAAGCATCAACAGGAACGGGAAGATAGGGAAAATGCAGCATTATTAGCTGAACTGGAAAAGTTAGCTACTGCAGCTGAGACTGCAGAGAAGATACAGAAAGAAGACGAGCGGTATTTGGCTGCAAAA
>ERZ778017.2057-NODE-2057-length-17507-cov-6.269711_pt1 | contig 17507 bp, 9 predicted proteins | sample MGYA00375747_ERZ778017 | MGnify/ENA primary metagenome ERZ778017 (study PRJEB29350, sample SAMN05509838) | bioreactor metagenome | biome: bioreactor; material: wastewater | place: South Africa: University of Cape Town | collected 2014-03-17 ...
ATCATCGGCTTCTTCAAACCCAAATAACCTCGATACCATTCTCAATTCGAATCACAGCTCAGTACATGGCAGTGAGGTATCCTCCACCACTGATTTCCAGTCTCAGAGACAACAGAAGGACCCCCAGGCGGTTCCTCCGTACATCAAAAGCAATGGTGGCCGGTTGACGATGCCAGCATTCGAAAACGCCAGTGCGGTTAGGCCGAGAGCGTCGACTAAGCTCTCAAATATCGACTATATTGGTGGTCCTAATGGGATATTAAATGAGCAAGAGGCAGAAACTTTGATCAATTACTTTTATTCCACCATGTATCCATTTTTTCCATACTTACCCAAGTTTCTCCAGTCCCCAAACGTATTGGCTTCGTATCCCATCCTTCTCTGTGCGATATTGACAATTGCCTCGCGGTACCATCCGTTTGAGAATAACGTTGGTAGTACTGGAGAAGGTGGTGTACCACGAAATATCGAAGTCCACGACAGACTTTGGTTGTATGTCCAGAGATTAATCTCACAAACAGTGTGGGCCGAGGCCAGCACTAGGTCGTTAGGAACAGTGTTTGCGTTCTTATTATTCACCGAATGGAACCCTAGAGCTATTCACTGGAGATGGTCGGATTATGCTAACAAAGCCGAAGAAAGCAGTGAAGATGCGTTTAACTACAAGCCAGATACTAAAGACAGCTCAGGATCGGAGAATTTGGCGGGATTAGGTGCTATGAGAAGAAGTTATCGTATGGCATGGATGTTGATCGGATCTGCTGTGAGACTAGCACAAGATATGGGGTTCATGGAGGTTAGTCAAAATACGTTTTTGGCTACTCACATTGCAGAAATCAACTCGGTGATGAATATCAGTAGACGGTCGATGTTGGCCCATTCGTTAGCTGAAGTAGAATTGGACGAAGACGAAATTCAGGAAGAAGATTTGGAAGCATACGAAAATATCGATGATAGGATATTGAAGATGAACGAAGAAGAGTTTAAACGGTCCACTAGCGAAAATGTGTTAAGATTTACCGAGTCTCAGAAAGCCCAAATTGAATTACTTCAAATCATGTCTGTGGGCCATGAAGCCTTGTATGGATACAAGGCCCAATTGGGAAGTCTTTCGCAACGACAAAACTTGACGATTTTGAACATTTTCCTGCCATTAATCAACAACTGGGGTAGAAAGTACCAGCATCTTTTGATCAAGTCGACGAATAAATTACCAAGAACAACAACAAACTTCAACAACATATGGTTGAATCCGAAGTCAAAGGCAGCAAAGGAAATTTCCAAATGCATGGAACACGAATCGTTCATTTTTGAGTTCAATTACTTGAAGTTGTACATTTTTTCTTTAGCATTAAGTCCATCACCACCAAGCAAATCTGATAAAAAGGGCAAACGAAAGATTAACTTGAAGCTAGATGAAATCTCCCGGTCAGCAAAGTATATCGAAAAAGCTTTCAATGCTGCAAATGAGATGTTGTCGGTGGCCCACAGAGTTCACAAGTTGGGTATGCTTCGGTTTATGCCTGTTAGATGGCTAACGAGAATGGTCAGTGCTGTAGCATTCATTGTCAAATGCTACTTGACAATTACTGCCCATAAAAAGTCGTCCAAAAATGTCAACACCAACAATTCTTCATACGATATTGATTCAACAATCTTGTCGTTATCGTTGATTTCCGTCGATGATATCATCCAGAGTATTCAAAGAGCAGCAATAATTTTACGAGACAGCTCGCCAGATGAATTACATTTATGTACACGGTACTCTAACGTATTGATGTACTTGTGTTCTGAGATGAAAACCAATTCGAAGAATTTCCATGATAGTGATGTTGGTGATAGTCAAGGTTCAGCCAAATCAAATGATCCAAACAAACCCGCAGAGAACCAAAGAATTTCACAATTTCCATTACCAATTGCCAAAATGTTTGACATTCACAATAATTACTTTGAAGGAATGTCAAACAACTCGCCAAAACCTGACGTGGACAGCAACAGCCAGGTCAATATCTCGAATCCTGAAACTAACCAAACTACCAATAATAGCTCGAATGTCAACACCCCACTTCAACCGGTTATGGGTGATAGTGAAGTGATGGAATGGTTTATGAATGATAGAAATATAGGGTTGGATTTCGTGGCACCTTGGACGGAAATGATCGAACAACAGTTGAACTTGAACGACCAGTTTTCATTTAATGAAGGATTAGATAGTTAGTTATTGCGTTATTGCTGTTAATATTGAGTAATACAACCTAAAACTTGGGAATTATTATACACATGAGGCATATATACAAATAAACGATAATTAATACAGAAAAATGGAAGTTTTAGTAGTCGAACTGTTGAATTTGGTGCATCAAAGATGCCAAATTATTTTTTGTTTGCTCATCGTAGTCTTTTATCTTTGTAAACTTCATCGAACCTGAAAGTGGTTCCAATCCATCAGTGAACTCATCTGCCAAATGTGGAAGCATCTCACGAATCACAGGATTCTTGATTTTTTCCAAGGGGAAATCTAACCTAGTTTCCGATAAGTCCAATTCAATTCCATGGAAGCCCAAAATTTCCTTGATCTTGGAGAGCTTGCCAACGCAATTGATTGCGTTAATATTACGATTATGTGCCATGAACTTTAACAATGCAATACCTTTATCTAAGGATCGGAAATGTGTACCTTCAACTCTAGATATAATTAAGAGCAAGATTGCACAAAATAAATGTTGTGAATCCCAGAACCCCAATAAGAACATACGTTCGGTTGAGTATAATTTGCTAATAATCTCTATTGTGGCACAAGCAGCGTATAACCCTTTAGAAATAATTGACTCTATTGTTTCCAAATTCTTGTCAATAACATGTTGTAAGGAGGAATCGTACAACAATGGTAAAATTGGCTTGATAATCAAAATAATCGATTGATGATATCTTAGAATTAAGTTGGCAATGGTTCTAGACCCATCAGGTGTTACCAAATCACATTTACGATATTCACTCAATACTGGAACTTCGACATTTGTTATCAAATCTTGAAATGATTGGATAATATTCGTGATTAACATTGTTTGGTTAAACTGGTTTGTGTTAATGTAATTGATGGAAAACGTTCTAATATTTGGACCATAAATTAATCTGATGAACTTGGCCACATACTTGGTCAAGTGGACATTATCTTCTAGTACTTTAAGTTGAAAATTGCTTTCGTCCATATTATAAATGTTTTCACTTGGCAAATCAACATCGGTGTCGGTATATTGGAAATGAACTGTTTTTGGTAGCCCAAATGATCTCAATGACAAAGACAGACCACCATAATCTTTTTGATATTTCTTGGAATGCCTTGACATTTGGGTCACTGGAATTAATGAAATTTCTCTTTCTATGGAGATTCAAAGAAACAGCTGATCTCACTGCAACGCCCAAAAAGTTGTAGACAGTGTTGTAACGAGACAAGTTAGCAGCGTAAAGACCAAGTAAAAGTGCACTTTGAATGTATGTCACCGTGATATTCTCGCGGGTTAAATGGAAAAGATACTCTGCGAGTAAATATTGATCTATTCCAGGAAACCTGAAATCTGGAGGATAACTTGATTGAGGACGGTGATTCAACTGATAGCTGAATGCTAGAAGAATGAAGATATGGCAAAGAATACAATGAATGTTGCCCAAATTATCCGACTGAATCTGTGACGGGTCTTGAACAATTCTGTAAATGTAGTCGATATTATTCATAAGTTCGTCCCAAGTAATGATATAGAACTCTTGTGAGTAGGTTTTATAGACTTTAGTGATACCTTCTATGAGAGTGGCTTTTTCTGGTAGGTTTTGGACGCATATGTTGAAGATTGTTGATTGCAATTGGTAGTTCTTAAAGTCACTTAAAGGATCATACGATAAGTTACTGAATAGTGATGTACCTGGTTGAGTACCATTATTGGGCATAAACGGATAAGATGGTTGGAACAAATTGGGTTGGTTTTGGAAACTGGGGTCCGTAAATGGAGTATGAGAATACGATGATTGAAAGTCGATCTGAGGATTGTTCAAATCAAATGACGACGGGGAGTTAAATTGGCTAGGTGGTAGTATAGTTGGGTTTGGGGAATGAAGATGCGATGGCGAGTTAGTTGACGCTGGTGATTGGGGATTAATGGTGCCCGGTTGAGATTGATGAGGTGATAAGTGAGGTTGATGAGGTGATGGTTGGGTCTGGGACTGAGTAGGAGTTGGCTGTTGGTCGTTCGAGTTGTCGCTCTGAATGTTGAACTCAGCGGGAACGGCGTTATTAGCATTTTCCAACTTTTGGAGCAAGTTGTTCAAATCAGATTCCATGATGACCACCTTCCGGTCTTTAGTAGGATAGGTACATTGGAAGGACTTCTTGAGGGAAACGCAATTGGAGCAAGACGGCCTTTCTCCCGAGCATTTGATCTTTGCTAGTTTACACCGAGTGCAAGCGTAGTGGCTTCTGCCGTAGACCTTGATGGGCTTGGGCTTGACTACACCAGACATGACAGCTCAGCACTGGGAACAGGGGGTGAACACACGAGCAAACACAAGGCTCGATGTATACAATGGAACAGAAACGGCCGTGGAGTTATGACGGAAGTGATCACTACTAGGTATCACTCGTTTTCAGCAACCAAGTGTCGCCAGGCAGAATAATCGAGCAACAGGAGAGTTGCCACAAGTCACAAATGATAGCCGTCAGGAAACAAGATACTTAGAATACGCCAGTATGAGGCCAGAAACACAATGACGCAACCCCGAATCCGAAATCAAAAAGAAGTAACAAAAAACTTAAAGTATATATCGAACGAAAATTGCCTTATTTAGACTGGAGAATTAAGGTTACAACTGCGATCATTAGGCACAGCATACATTCCTCGAGAATATTTACAAATGCACCAATACAGGATGACGGTGAGAAATGAGCCAGGGACCACGAGACGAGAATGACCGACACACGAGCACGACGTGCAATCTGGGACGAGGGAACTAGAACCGTAGTAACAATGGGCATCATGCAACCGAAACCCTCCCCACCATGGTGGTTGCAACCAATGTGCAATTGCACTACTGTATAAGGAAGGTTTCACACCACGGTTAAGTGGCTAGCTAGAAGGAGAAGCGGCGGTAAAGTTGTGCAAATGCGGTGTTCTAGATGGATCATATGAAGAAGTAGCACAGGAGGATATTTTTAACCGTAGATCTTCCATCCGCTTGTTTACGAGAGAGTATTTTCCGTGAAATCGGCGAGTTCATGTGATTTACTGAATGGTCGGGATTAGGGGCTAGTTTGGTACCATTTGGAGCTGGGTCGTGGTGTGTAGCGACTGTGGGAATGGTTGAGTGACTAATTGGGGTGGTTATGTAGTACCTCCAATTAGATGTGGTTTTGTAATTGGGTATCGTGACAGTCGGTGGTTAGGTGGCTTATGCAACACGGTCTGGTGGGGCAGAACGATTCGTGAGTTGTGGTTTCGGCGACAGGAGGAGTAGCTGGGAACAGTTGGATCGGGAACAGCTGGATCGGGAACAGGTGGTGGATCGGCCGAACCGGGCCAAATGTGGTGATGCAATGGACAAGGTTGATCGAGACCCAGCCAGATCGACCCACTGGAAGCTATCGGCAGTTAACACCGGTAAGTTTCTCTCCGCCAGCCCAACCACACTTACTGCGCTCGGGGCTGATTGTTTCTCTGGCGTTCTCTTCTCTGGCTTTCTCTTCTCCTTCTCGCTCCTACAATGATTATCAGCTACAATAGTTCGTGATCACCGTGTATATTCCTTGTGCTACTTGCCGACCTTCATACTCGCGGTCAGTCCTGCAACTCGTCTATGAAGTTGGGGTTGTTTCTCAACTTGGTCTTGAATTTGTCCCACCAGTTATCAAATGCCTTAATTGGCACTTTTCCACTCTCATCTATAAAACTAGCCAAATAATTATATGCGTGCCCTACAACTTTGTTTGCTAGATTGGTGGTAGACGACGTCGAAACCAACGCCGTCGACTTGACAGTTGTTTTACTTGCCCTCAATTGGTCCAATTGCCCTTGCACCTGTAATGTAGGCTCTATCGATATCCCAATGTTTAGTGCCGATGCCGACTCATCAACATTCATGTCTAGATCGTCAATATTGTTCAGCGAACCGGCCCCGTTGTTCAACTTGTATATCGCACTGGGCTTGTCGCCATTAATTCCTCCCAACAACTGAAACTCAGCACTGTTGGGTAGCTGGAAATATATCATTGCTGTGAAGTTGTTGTCAAACTCGGTGTTGGGCAAGAGGAAGATGGTAACGTAGTTCACATTTGATCCATTGGGAATGTTTATCACATATTTATTAGGTTCTACTTGGCTAGCTAACTGAACTGGCCGTCCAGAACATACCGCCCCAAACATCTCTACAGGTTTGCTGTTGGTGTATTCTTTGGCTCGTTCCTCCCATCGTTGCTGCATTTGCCTTGGTCACCACCTGGCGGAGGGGTTACCCGGAACTAGCCTCTTCGCACCGCTATAAATTTTCCAGTTTTAGCCATTTTATACCATGTTGTTTTTGTAAACCAGCTACTAGTATACGGTAAGGATATCGTATAGTGGTAGTGGTTGCATACCTGGGTGTTAAAGAAGATAGACAAAGATGACTCAGACTGGTTTGCAGGAGCATTCTTTTTGTGTCTGGCCCTGCGCATTTCACTAGCCTGATTCCCTGATTTGTCTATTGATACATTCATCCTAGATTAATACGTTGAACATATTCTCCATTTGAGCATGATTGTTGCAATTGTGTATATGAACTTGGTGAAGATACTTCGTTACATTATTATGAGTCCGTAATTTAAAATCTATATAGTGTGTAACAGTAACGTTCACTGTGAACCATCTACTTACCTACCGATACTAATAGGCTGTTTCCACTGCTTCGAATTTAGAATGTCTTGGTTTTCTATGTATTACTTTTATGTGTCTTTTGTACTTGCTCCTTTGTCCTAATTACCTAACAACTACCCAACTGGTTGCACAACCACCTCTAATGAACTCTACGTTGTCTTGTCCGCGATATATCTCGTTGAAGTAGCCCACAACTACTTCTCCTGGTTTGTTAATTCTTCCACAGTTTCCATGTTCGCCCCACCCCCAAGCAAATACTTGATTACCAGTTCTAATTAACCCGTGTTCAGACCCTACAGCAAACTCATTAATTGGGTGCTGGAAACGACCAGGGAAGAGCTGACCATGGCTATTGTTCCCTATAGATAAAATATCGTTTTTTGCCTTGAGCTTGAAATGGTTGGAAGACCACATTGTTTGTACTGAGGCAATATCGCTTGCCGAGAGACTTTCTGTAGACAATCTGAAGTCCTGAGAAAATTTACCAAAGATCTTGATGCCCTTATTTTCAAACGTCACTATAGTAAAGTCTCTACCTAAATTAAAAGCTACAATTTTATCGGGATCTTTACTATTATCAAACACCAAGCTAGTAGGTGTCGATAGAGATTTCTTATGAGTGATACCCAACTTGCCATTTCGCGAGACCCCCCAACCATAAACTTGGTTTTCTTTCAGAATCAATATCGTATGATTCATACAAGATTTAATGCACTCAATTTCAATATCGAGGTTCGGTAGTTTGGTCAATTCGCAATGGCGAATGGATTCTCCCATTCCCAACTCTCCTTTGGGGCCATTTCCACATACAAAAATGTCATTTAGCTCATTTACCAAGACGGAAAATTCCCAACCAGCAGCAACTTTAGTGAACTTTCCAGGTATCTGAGTAAACACCTCAACGTGTGTCCCTTCTTTAATCGGTAACCCCAATTGACCAAAGGTATTATCACCAGCTGCGAAAACCTCGTGATCTTCCATCAATATAAATGTGTGATTTCCACCACATATAATATCGACGGGCTTGAACGGGATAGAGGTGGTGATTTTACCATTGAACAAGAACTTTACATACACTAAGCGCAGTTGATCATCATCGTTGCCTATCCCCAATTGGTAATTCCCATTGGAGCCGCAACCAAGTACAGAATACATGGCGGTATTCACATTAATGTCTAGTAGTACAAGTATAGGGCGTAAATATTATTGGAAGGTTCCGGGTAGCCTTGCAGGAATCTACCACGAGGCGCTACCGTTATTCGGCAGTAAGTTGGGCCGAACTCGCACTAGGTAGTGCCACAGTTGGAGGTGCAGTACCGCACTCAGTACCACTGAATAGAGCCACAGTAAAAATAAATGGGTATTTTACTTTTCATCTCTGATTAGAAATTATAACCACTAGGATGACTTCTCTGAACTAAACCATGGTATTGACCCAACAAAGTTCACGGGTGTTTATGAAACGATACATCTGTAATTGGTATAGTGAGCAAGATCCTGAAATGGTGTGACCTTTGCTTTCGTAACCGAAGCCACAGTCGTGATTTTGGGGCAGCTAGAACGTTTTTGCAGCCATTTTGAAAAATGTGGCATCACAAGGGCACCACCCGGAAAACTATATAAACACAGGTAGAAACCAGTAATTCGACCTCCTGGCATCTACAGTATACTTCCTTCAATAAACTATCATGGCTCCTGTTGCTGTTTCTCGTTACGATCCATCTCAATTTAACTCCGTTCACTCAGCTAAAACTGCTAACGGTGCATACACTGTAAGCAGAAAGAACAGTGACCTGGCACAATACCAGGAATTCTTGCCTACATGGAACCCTGATGAGAAATTCCCTCCATTGAACTTCTTCAAACATTTCGATAAAGGTGTTCTTGGTGATGTTCATTACGAGAACTTGTTCCACACTTCGTCTGATTACAAAGTCAAAAAGGTGACTCCCAAATTCGGCACTGAAGTTAGGGGAATCCAGTTGTCGCAATTGACTGACGAAGGGAAAAACGACCTTGCTAGATTGATTGCAGAAAGAGGTGTAGTTATTTTCCGTGAACAAGATATTGCGTCTTATGGCCCACAATTCATTGTTGACTTTGGAAACTATTTTGGTCCATTACATAAACATCCAACTTCTGGTACTCCTGACGGGTTTCCGGAAATCCATGTCACCTTCAGAGGATTACTGGAGCTGGAGTTGCACCAGACATTTGCTACAAGAACCAACAATATCCAATGGCACTCTGATGTGTCATACGAATTACAACCTCCACATTACACCTTCTTTTCGGTATTACAAGGCCCGGAGTCTGGTGGGGATACCCTCTTTGCTGATACAGTCGAAGCCTATAAAAGACTTTCACCAGCAATGCAATCTATGTTGGAAGGGTTGCATATTTTGCACACTAGTGAAGACCAAGCGAATTCCAACAAACAGGCTGGCGGAGTCTTGCGGAGAGATCCAGTGTCGACTATCCATCCTTTAGTCAGACAGCATCCTGTCACAAAAGAGAAATACTTATTTTTGAACAGAGAGTTTGGAAGAAAAATCGTCGAGTTAAAAGGCGAAGAATCGGATAGCTTATTGGGTTTCTTGAACAACCTCGTTGAAAACTCCCATGACTTACAATTACGTGCCAGCTGGGAGCCTAACACTGTGGTTATGTGGGACAATAGACGGACCATACACACCCCAGTCATGGACTGGGACTCTCCAGTGATAAGACACGCATTCAGGATCAGTGCTCAAGGAGAACGCCCTGTTGAAGACTTGAAAGACTTGAACAAAGAAGCGTAAGTCTATGACTGCCTGATACGCTTTGACTTGCTAAAAAGCTATAAAAAGTAAAATCAATAATCAAATCAAAATTCTAAAATAGCAGAGGAATTGGAAAACTGGGTATTTGCTTATATATGAGTGGATAATTATAACGATACAAATGAAGATATGAAGATCAGTCTTTGTGTAGTTTTCGTAAACAGTCTGCTTAGTCTAGGAACGTCCTACCGTGAGCCGCAGGGACCCAGTAGTGGTAAATCTGTAGTAATTTTGTTCGCACCACAATCTTTGTGATTGTGCATCGCGAAATTCTCGAAGCTTGCGCGATGACTTAGTGAGCGCGTCAAAATTGAAAAATTCAAATCGTTATCAGTACATCATTCTGTTTACACTAATTATCCCTCTATGAGTTGGTATAAAAAGGATAACCCTGCTATTACAGTAGACAAGTCTACGAAATCAGAAAAAAATTACGTCCAAGTACCTTCTTCTTCCCCCATAAAGATATCTACTTCTCCAAGTGTAGGCGAAGATGTGCCTTCTATACACGGAAGCAACAACGGCCATAATGATGGTTCTCGTGATGAAAAGATGAGAAAGTTGGAAGCCAAGCGGGAAGCTATCAGAAAGCATCAGGATTTTCCTATAATCAGAAAGAGATTCTACTATCTTAATGAGCTGGACATATTCAAAGGGTTCATTAAAGGAAAGGGAAATTTGCGAGAAATTACGCAATGGCTAACGGAAAACTACAACAAAGAGGAAATATTGGCCAAACTAGGCGAGCACGACGATATGTTGAAGAAACAGCACGAACGAGAAGAGCAAGATCGAAAGTTGCAAATGTTTGAGAAAATGAAGATGGACTACGAAGCAGCCAAAGCCAGGGAATCCACCAATAAGGAGACAGAAAATGAAGATTCAGACAATTCTGAGCTGGCTGCTGTAGATAAGGACAACCAGGAACTTGTGTCTGTTCACAAACCAGAACTGTATCACGATGAATTATCTCCCATCAAAGGACGAGCAAGAACTAAATCAGTGGTGTCACCCCAGAATTCTCCAGAAAGAATTACTTCTACTAAAGTGGAGATTAAGAAGAAGATCTCCATTCTCGATAAATATAAATTTAAACCCAAACAAGCAACGTTGGACAGTTTCTCGAATACTGGGTTCAACCAGTTTGAACAACCACAGAAAAAACGTAAGCTTGTTAGGTTGTCGTCATTGAACGATACAACTCCAATTTATACACCAGATCTGTCGAGATCACCCACACCTTCTCTTGCACTTCCTACTCCCAAATTCTTGTTACCTAATAATGGAATTTCCCAGTCAAAAAAGCCGAATTTCATAAATGACGACGAAGAGGAAGAAGAAATAGACGAATTGGATAGATTAGAGCAGAAGATCAAACAGAACAGAAAGAACAAGAAAGGCAAAAAGGCCAGTCCATTCTCCGATGATGAGTTGTTGGAAGATGATAATATGTCTGATTCTATGTCAGAAGAAGACGATGAAATGGCATACAATAGTGGTATCACCACTATTGATAATCAAGTCCTTGAGTTTATTAATAAGGCATCCAATCAAGATTTGATTGAAATCTGTAATATTGAGCCTGCAATTGCTGACCTTGTTATTCAACAACGGCCATTCCAAACTATCTATGACATTTCGGAAAATGACTTTTTACTACCTGGAGAAACTGCAAGACCTAATCCTCGTAAGCGGAAAAAGTTAGGATTGAGAATCGTCGAACAAACTGCTAATTCTTTGAAAGGATACAAGGCAATTGATTCTCTTATTAAGACTTGTTCTGAGTATGGAGATTCGATTTCTCAGCAAATGAAGGAATGGGGTGTTACAATCACTGGACAAGGTGAATTGGATGTAGTCGAATTAGATCCAGTAAGTGAGAATGTTGATGTTGAGATTCATGAAATTGACGAGGACGGTGATGATGATATCATCATTACTCAACGTAAGACTAAAGGGTTGAAGTATATCAAACATAAACCAGCATTGATTGGTGATGATATAACGTTGAACAACTACCAACAAGTCGGTGTCAACTGGTTGAATTTGTTGTACCAAAACAAGCTTTCATGTATTTTAGCTGATGAAATGGGGTTGGGGAAAACATGTCAAGTCATTTCATTTATGGCACATCTTAAGGAAACCCAATCCCATAAGGGTCCTCATTTGGTTGTTGTACCAGCCTCTACCATTGAGAATTGGATGAGAGAATTCAACAAGTTCTGTCCAGATATAGTTGTACAAGCTTACTACGGAACAGTCCAAGAAAGAGAAGATTTAAGATATGAGTTGAAAAACGCAGAGTTTGATGTTTTGGTGACTACATATGTGTTGGCTGCTGGATCTGCTGCTGATTTCAAATTCCTTAGAAACCAAAACTTTGATATTGTTGTTTATGATGAGGGTCATTTCTTGAAGAACTCATTAACTGAAAGGTATAACAAGTTGATGAGATTGAATGCGAGATTTAGATTGCTTTTGACTGGTACTCCATTACAAAATAACTTGAAAGAATTGGTTTCGTTATTATCGTTTATGTTGCCAAAATTATTCAATGACAAGAAAGATGATTTACAGGGTTTATTCAACCAAAAAATGGGTACGGTCACTTCATCAGCTGGATCGACACCTACAAATTATAACCCATTGTTAGCTATTCAGGCCATTGAAAGAGCTAAAACTATGATGAGTCCTTTCGTATTGAGACGTAAAAAGAGCCAGGTGTTACAGCATTTGCCAGCCAAATGCCATGAAATCATTGAATGTACATTAACTCCATCTCAAAAAGCAATCTATGATGAAGAGTTTACAACGGCGAAGAACACTAGAGCTGAACGTGAAAGAAGAAAACTTATCACAGATAAGGCTGAATTGGATAGATTGAAGAAAACCCCAATACCATCATCAACAAACGTCTTAATGTCACTCAGAAAAGCATCATTGCATCCACTTCTATTCAGAACAGAATATCCCGATTCCAAGTTGAAAAAGATGGCAAGAGCTATACGGGAAGAACCCGAATATGTTGATGCAAACGAAACATACATTTTTGAAGATATGCAAGTTATGTCAGACTACGAGTTAAATAATCTTTGTGAAAAGTTTCCTACCACTCTTAAGAGATTTAAATTACCAGATGAAAAATTTTTGGATAGTGGTAAAGTTACTGAATTGTTAAAATTGTTGAAGACTATCATTGAAGGAAGAAAAGAAAAAGTATTGATCTTTTCATTGTTCACTCAAGTCCTTGATATCTTAGAAAGAGTAATGACGCTATCCAACTATAGATTTGTTAGATTGGACGGTTCTACTTCGGTTGAGACCAGACAGGACATTATTGATTCATTCTACGAAGAGGATAACATTCCTATTTTCTTGTTGTCTACTAAAGCAGGAGGATTTGGTATCAATCTTGTAGCTGCAAACAATGTGATCATTTTTGATCAATCGTTCAATCCTCATGATGATAAGCAAGCAGAAGATCGTGCTCATAGAGTAGGACAAAAAAAAGAGGTAACAGTTTACAAGTTCATTGTGAAAGACAATATTGAACAGAACATTCTACAATTAGCGGAAAACAAATTACAGCTAGACCAGAGTATTAGTGCTGACTCTGACGGAGCAAATGATTCGAAATTAGAAGAAAAGACGGCATCGCTATTTGAAAGATTACTATTTTAGTCACATTCCAAATACATTTATTTAACATTCAATATTTATCTTACCAAAATCATCAGTATAGGAACATTCAATCCAATTGAACATTTCTAAACCGACCTACAAAAACAATTGTTCAGTACATTGTACTGTACCATATTCATCGCCAACTAAGTGTCCATATCATCATCTTTATTCATGCGGAACTTTTGTTCAGACATTCTTTGGTACCCAGTTTGGCCCTCTGGCATTCCACTTTGGTCCATTCCCATTCCACCTTTGCCCATTACACCTTGGCCAACTCTACCTTGGGCCATATTACCTTGGTCCATCTTGGTTTGGTCCATAATATCAAAGCTGGAGTCACCTTGGTTAAATCCTTCTTGACGCTGGCCAAAATCGGTGTCACGGTCGCCAAAACCACTCTGGCCCATTCTATCTTGGTCGGTTTGACGAGTTTCTCTTCTCGATTGTTTGGAGCCGGTACTACCCAAATTTTTAATATCCTCACCGAGATTCTTGAAATCCTGTCTGAGAGATCTGTTGCCGGACTTTTGAGTGTTTGAAGATTGATTACCTTGCATTGTAACTTTATTAGCTTTATTTACTGGTGATGAGTATTCTACTATTTGAACAACTTTACACTATATATACAAAGTTCATATAGGGGGATGCAATAGCAATAGTTTCAACCATAAAGGGGTAATTACGCAAGAAAACATACTACGGGTGTAATACGACGTAATTAATCTAGAATCATAAATCACTGCCAATAGGTTAAATTAGACAATTCCAACTCTGAACATGAGTAAGTTTCCATTTTAAGGTTTCAATTCAACGTCAACTCAGAGATTCACGTATCACACATTGCTACAATGTATCAGAGCAGCGTGGCCTTAGAGCTGGTTTTTACCTGGTAGGTGAATACGACATAAAACAGTATAGTTTAACCATCAAGCATAAACTTTGGTGACATCACCAGTAGAATACAAGTTATTTTCATCGTTTTGTGTAACTCAAATACCCCTGACATGTTTACATGAACTACTGTTCATTGTTCGTTACAATACATCTTGGGGTTAGGGGGTAAATGAGGAGTGTCAGGTATTTGGATTCTAGAATTGAAACCTGAAACTGTCAGGCCAAGACGTTGTGTGGAGAACGTTGTGGCCGCAATTTCACCAACATACCATACAACTAGACAGGACTTGACATCTTTAACTAGACAGGACTTGACATCCTTTATCTTGTGGCCCGGCTGTGACCAAAATGAAAATATTTAGTGACACATCTGGCCACTAAGTTTGCGCTACTGCAGTAACAAAATGTCTTCCTTTGTATAGGGATGACCTTCACAGGAGCTCACTAGCTGGTGTAGCCTTTCGAAACAATGTAACTGCCATCACACAGTGTATGGCATGCCCGTTGATCCAATAGAAATCCTCATTAGTAAGCATCAGAGAGACGTCCTAAGCCGGTTTGCTCTTTCAATTCCAGCACTACAACCACAAAGAAAGTATCGGCACAAGAGCCAAAACCACGAGTATGTGTGTCCAGCGGGCCATCTCTCCTGTTCTGTCCGTGACTGTCACTCTCCTTTTGTTTCTTTTTCGTCGTCCGGGTCAACTTGCAACCATTCACGTGACCAATAACGTGACTCGTGATCATCACGGTCGATTTACTTACGGTTTATTCCATAAATGAAATATCAAACACGGTATATTTGAGGAAAGTAAAAATGTTGGGATTCACAAGACATATGGTTGGAGGAATGTACAGCCGGAGAGCGTTTCCACGGTTGAGCCAACTTTCAATACGAAACCTCTTTATTCAGACTGCGGAAACTCCAAATGAGCATGCGTTAAAGTTTTTACCATCGATGAAAATTCTTGAAGAGGGCCAGACCCGGGAATTTTTAAGTGGAAGAGAAGCAGCCTGTTCACCATTAGCAGTCAAGTTGTTCAGTATAGACGGGGTGAGATCGATCATGTTTGGATCCAACTTTATCACTATTGAAAAGCTGAGCAAAGACTGGTCGTTATTGAAGCCGGAGATCTTTTCTATTTTGACGGAATACTTGACGAACGGGACGCCGATTATTACCGATGAGTCAAACTTGTCGCGCGATATGGAGATCAACGATGACGACGACGAGGTTGTTGCCATGATTAAAGAGTTGATCTTCACGAGAATCAGACCTGCTATCCAGGACGATGGTGGGGATATTGAATTTATTGATTTCAATGAAGATGATGGTACCGTATACTTGCGGTTGATGGGGGCATGTAGATCGTGTGACTCGAGTTCTGTCACGTTGAAGAACGGGATTGAGAGTATGCTTAAGCATTATATCGAGGAAGTTCAAGCAGTTGAACCCGTGGAGGACGACTATCAAAAGCCCGATGCTGCTCCAGTTGAGTTTGCTGCTTCGACTATCCAGCCAAGAGAAAGAGCACAAGAACCACCTAACTTGTAAGTGCCAATCGGAACCGGTCTAGTTCGCTGTTTCCGCTATCCAACTAAGAAATAGAGCACAAGAACTGCCTAACTACTAGGACCCCCATCGCCTGATTTTGTATATAGAGTTAGATCCCTGCAACGATGAATGATATGATAGAAAGTATAGTAATGTGTAACTGGTACACTGTGAAGTTGATTGGTTTAGGGCTTGTAGGTGGAAATGAGCACAAACATGTAAATTAGGTAGTAAATGGAACGTAACAGCAATGCATATTGCTGCAGCTCGCAATTGGCCCAATTAGTCATATTTGTCGCAGAACAGGTAAACGGTATGAAGAAAAATAACTCATGAACCTCAGTCAACGGGATTGTGAAAGTTGAACGAAACGACAAGAATTATTCACAGAAAACCAACGAAAAAAAAAAAAAAAAAAAAAAAACCCCCCCACAGGCAATAAAAGAAAAAAAAAAAAAAAAAAAAAAAACCCTGGAACTGGCATTCACGGAAAATCAAAGAACGACTAGAACCGGTAATCATCCCATACATGGGTATTTGGATCTCATTTGAGGGCAATTACGTTATCAAAATGCAGCAAGATAAGAATGTACGACATTTATGGAAAGTGGTATTTTTGGGTGCATATTTTTTTGCAGCCAATTTGCGTATCCATGGAAAGTAAAGATTTATGAGATCGAATTTTTGATAAATGGTACCAAATTGGGAGTTCTTGAGCAAAAATTGTTCAACAAATCGGTCTTGTTGAATGAAAAGTACCCTTGACCATCATTATACTTTCTCAATGATGGAAAAGTGGGTCCTGAGAATTTAGTATAAAAAGGCACAGAAATTCTGAAGATTGCAAAGAATACTACATTCACAAACCACAAGTCTTATTAATCAACAATGCAATTCAACCACGTTATCTTAGCTGCTGTCGCTTTACTTGCTACTGAAGTCGCATCCTCCCCAATGGGTGGTATGAAAGACAAGTTTGGTGGAATGAAGCCAAGTAAAGATGGAAAGCCCACCAGCAGTTGCGAGGCATCCACTATTACTGAAACTTTTACTGAAACCAAAGGTCATACCGAAACTGAAACCAAGTTCAAGACCGTTACTGTTTGCGTTACCCAGACTGTTAGTGGTGCGAATGTTACTGTTACTGCTCCATGCAAGCCAACCAAGAAATGCAAAGGATGCTAATTGGAATATGGAGCTACTAACGATTCCCGAAAGGTCGAGTCGATTATTTTATTGAATTTGTTTTATGGATAATACACGCGTGAAAAAGACTATTGTAGGTTGTATATCTGTATCACAGGGCTAATCATGACACCCAGAACTGTCTGAAAATGAACCCACAAACAAATTAATGACACAAAAAGAAAGAGGAGCAAAGCAAAGTAATGATTTCTCTGTTAATTAAACCAAAGGGTATTTACCTCTGTTGGTTGCTCCTTTTTTCGATCTTTTTCTCCCATCACACTACTTTCACCTTCCAATAGCTCCATGTTCTGTATTTGAAACTAAATATAAAGCAATCTATTTCCTACCTCTACCTGGTACTTTATTATATGAGCTATTAACGCTACCAATAACCGTAGTGGGAGTGAAAAAATTTTTTTTTTTTTTTAACTAAAATGCATTTATTGCTTTATGTACTTAGAGTATATA